>Ga0310697_10004532_pt1 | contig 13714 bp, 9 predicted proteins | sample 172DNAGHGlowgp2_FD_203883 | JGI IMG/M metagenome (GOLD analysis project Ga0310697, IMG submission 203883) | Sheep rumen microbial communities from Palmerston North, Manawatu-Wanganui, New Zealand - 1728 DNA GHGlow gp2 (v2) (version 2) | ecosystem: Host-associated > Mammals > Digestive system >...
TCCATCAAACTCGTTCGCATCAAAGAACAGTTAAAACAAATGTCGAACATTTAATTGAGCAAAACAATGGAACCCGTGGATATCAACTCTAAAGAACTGCAGGAACTCAAGTCTGAGTACAATGACTTGAAGGAAACGCTGAACAAGCAGCGGATCGTAAACAAAGAGCTTCTGGAGCAGATTAGGAAACAGAAGACTTCTTTCATCGGGAAGGACCTCACAAAAAGAATGTCAATGGACATTACCACAATTCCGATGATCATTGTCCTTTGCCATGCTGTCGGGTGGCCGATATGGTTTGCTGTTGCCGTATCGATCTGGGCACTGATTGACCTGGTCGCAGTGCTTGTGGGAAGGAAAAAATTTGACACTCGGAAAATGCTTGATGACGATGTTCTTACTGCGGCGAAGACCGTCAAAGAGTACAAGAGGTTTTATCACCTGTCAGTGGTGGTCGGGGCAATTCCGGCCGTGGCTCTGGTCGCTTTTGTGCTCATCCGAATCTACGCGCAATCGGCTCCCGATGACAACATGCTGCTGCCGACGGCCATTTATATCTTTGCTTGTTTGGCTGGTGTTTTGCTCTCTGTCAAAACGTATAGGAAAAAGATGGAAACCTGCGACAATCTGATTGAGTCGCTGGAAAACGAGTAGGAATCAAATAACAACTTGTAGATTGGACTATCAAATGAAAAAGTATATTATTTCCGCTATCCTGCTGTTTTCTATCGCTTTGTTCTCGCATGCCCAGACCGGAACATGGTCCGGAAAACTGGATGTTCAAGGCACAAAAATATCCCTTGTTTTCCATCTGGGCGAAGAGAATCCCACAATGGATTCACCGGATCAGGGAGCCAAAGGCATTCCCGTCCAAGTAACAAGAGGAGAAATGGGCAATATTACCATCAAGATTCCTTCCATCGGTGCTACTTATGAAGGACAATGGCTGGTCAAGCAGATTGTGGGAACCTTCAAACAAATGGGTGCTTCCCAGCCCCTGACGCTCAGCCCTGGTGAAGAAAAGCTCAACCGGCCACAGACACCAAAAGGGCCGTTCCCTTATGCTCAAGAGGAGGTCTCTTTCAGCAACGGTGAGGCTGTCCTGAAAGGCACGCTGGTTCTTCCGGAAGGCTGTACCCGCAATACGCCTGTCCTGATTATGATCACAGGTAGCGGCCTACAGAACAGGGATGAGGTATTCTATGAACACAGGCCTTTTGCTGTCATTGCCGATGCATTCGCCCGCGCAGGAATTGCCACGCTCCGTTATGATGACCGCGGCTTTGGCGAGTCCACCGGGGACATCATCAACTGCACCACGGAGGATTTGAAGAACGATGCGCTTGCCGGCATCGGACTCCTTCGGAAACGCTTTGACAAAGTAGGTGTCATCGGCCATAGTGAAGGCGGCACCATCGCGCTGATGCTGGCCGCTGAGAAAAAGGCCGATTTTATCGTCTCGCTGGCAGGAATGGTGGTTTCCGGCAAGGAAACGTTGTTATGGCAGAACCGTATTGCGCTTGCCGCAGCCGGTGTCCCGGATGAGACAGTGAACACTTACTGCAAGGCTCTTCAAGAAATATATGAGGCCCGCTTGGCCGGAGCCCCTCTGCCGTCACCCGGCAAATATGACCTTCCGGCTACGCTGGCGCAGAATCTTTCTGCCGTATCGATGCAAATCCAGACACCCTACCTGAAGTATTTCCTAGCCTTGGACGTTCGCCCGCTGCTGGGCGACGTTACTTGTCCCGTTCTCGCACTGAATGGCACAAAGGATACGCAGGTGGAACCGGAAAGCAATCTGGGGGCGCTGCGTAACGGCCTCTCTGACAATACCAAAAACAGCTTAGAAGCTATTGAAGGCGTGAACCATTTGTTCCAGCATTGCCAGACAGGCGCAGCTACCGAGTACCGCGACATCGAAGAAACCATCTCCCCGGAGGTATTGGAGAAGATGGTACAGTGGCTATCTGAACTATGACCGTTGACCTTCATAAATGGACCTTTGCTGACCGGGAATCGCTGATGGCTCTCTGCAATGCCGTTGACAGGACGTTCCTGTCGGACAGGCTGCCGTATCCTTATACGGAGGCCGATGCCGACTGGTGGCTTGGGATGGTGGCCGGGAATGATGGAAACTGCTACAGGAGTTTCTTGAGGTCGTCTTCGTCGGGAAGGGCTTCACGGAAGGCCTCAGGCATATCGCCGAGGGTCTTGTAAGTGGCAACACCCATCGGCTTGGTGTAGTCGCGGATGGCATATTCGACGAAGGCACGGTTGGCGCGTCTGCAGAGGATGATGCCGATGGAGGGATTCTCGTGCGGCTTGCGGACCTGGTCATCAAGGACCTGAAGGTAGCCGTATAACTGGCCAAGGTATGCGGTTTTGAATTTCCCGGCTTTGAGCTCGATGGCAACAAGACAATTGAGCTGGCGGTTGAAGAATAGCAGGTCGCTGCGCTGCTCCTCCCCGAAGACTTCCAGGTCGTACTGGTTGCCCACGTAGGCGAAATCCTTGCCGAACTTCATCATAAACCGCTTTACGTTCCGGACGATGGTATTCTCTACCACACGCTCATCTACATCATCTTCATCGGCGGCATCAATGTCTTCCAGGTTGATGTAGTCCAGCAGGTATTCATCTTTGAACATCTTGACGGCCTGAAGGGCTTGCCGGGATGAAGGAATGGTCTGGACGAAGTTGTTGGGAATTCCTTTCTGGGTCTCGTGGATTTTGAGTTTTAACTTGTCTCGAAGGGTGTACTTGTCCCAACGATGCATGACGGTCTCGTGGATGTAGAACAGAACGGTATCGATATCCTTGGTCTTGTTGAGAATCTCCATATGGTGGGAGAAACTGATGCCCAGAAAATCGTCCCGGTTGATTTCGGTCGCCACCGGCGACCAATTTTGAAGAGCGAATGAGTTTACCTGAATATAGGAGGCAACATCCTTTGAATCAGTCACCTGTAAATCGGTCGCCGACGGCGACCGATTTATGAACTGGCTCCAGAACTCATAGAACTGACGCATTTTCTTGATGCTCTCTGCTGAAAAACCATGCAGGCCAGGCAATTCTTTCTTTAGCTGCTCGCTGATGGACTCAATGGCCCCTGTGCCCCACTTGTCTGTACGGGAATGGTCTGACACATAGCATCCGATGCCAAAGTACAACGAAAGTTGCTCGCCGCTAATCATCTTGGCGGAGCGGTATTGGCTTTCAAGGATGGCCTGTTTGATAGTTTTGACAGCGTCCTGGTATATCTGAGGCAATGCGTTCATAACAAATCAGTTTATGTTCTGACAAAGTTAAAGTTTTATTCTGGATTAAAGAGACAAATACCGGATAATCGCCCTGACGTGGAGGTCGATGATGGCCTAGCGGCCGAACTGGTACTCACTCGTGAAGAAGTGAATGTGGACGGGCCGAATCTGTTGGAAGGCGATGTGACGTTCCGGAGGATGGGACTGTATACCAAGTAACTCCCGTAAGCTTCGGCCCAGGTGCAAAAACACCCCTTTTTTGCACTTGGGACGGCGATTTCACGGGGGCCAGGTGCAAAAACACCCATGTTTTGCACCTGAATCCTTTTTACATTATCTTTGTGAGTAAAACACAAAGATAATGGCAATAGAGAACACAAGCGCAGAGCGCATAGAAGAGCTGGTAGAAAAACAGCGGGCATTCTATGCCACCGGAACCACCCGTGACATCAAGTGGCGCGTAGGGCAGTTGAAGGCGTTCAAGGCAGGCCTTGAGAAATGGGAAAAACCCATTTGCGAGGCCCTGTGGCAGGACCTTCATAAGAGCTATGAGGAAGCCTTCATGACGGAAATCGGCCTTGTGTACGGGGAAATAGGGGAAGCAATCCGCAAAACGCCAAAGTGGGCGCACCGTAAGCGTAAGCCCACCCCGCTCACCGGCATGCCGTCCAAGAGTTTCATCGTGAGGGAGCCCCTTGGATGCACCCTCATCGTGAGCCCCTGGAACTATCCCGTGCAGCTTCTCCTGAACCCTCTTGTGGGGGCGATTTCGGCCGGGTGCACGGCCATCCTCAAGCCCTCTCCGTACGTCCCTAATGTGTCCAAAGCCCTTGAGGCCATGATTGCCGACACCTTCCCGGAGGAATACGTTGCGGTGGTGCAGGGTAACCGGTTGGTCAACGGGGAACTCTTTAAGCATCGCTACGACCTTGTGTTCCTAACCGGTAGCCCCTCCCTTGGCCGGATTGCCATGGAAGCCCAGGCGAAATACCTCACGCCCATGGTGCTGGAGCTTGGCGGCAAGAGCCCCTGCATAGTGGATCGTGAAGCCAACCTTACCCTTGCCGCCCGCCGCATTGCCTGGGGAAAGTGCCTCAACAGCGGCCAGACCTGCATTGCGCCGGACTACCTCTTCCTCCATGAAGACATAAAGGACGCCTTTGTGGAGGCCTTCAAAAAGGAGCTCGCGGGCCTGTACCCGGACGGTACGGAAAGCTCCGACAAATACGTGCACATAGTGAAATCCAGCGCCCTTGAGCGCATCACCGGCTACCTCAAAGACGGAAAAGTGGTTGCCGGAGGCCGGTACAACCTTGAAACCCTTTGGATGGAGCCCACCCTTCTGGACGCCGTTTCCCCGGATTCTCCCGTAATGCAGGAAGAGATATTCGGCCCGGTTTTCCCCATCCTAACTTTCCGTGACAAGGCCGAAGTAGTGGACTTTGTGAACTCCCGCGAAAAACCCCTTGCCTTCTACTATTTCGGGAAAGAGGCCGATGCCTGGGACGTGATTGGCCGCACAACCTCCGGCGGAGCCTGCATAAACGACACCATCATGCACATCGCCAACAGCAACATCCCGTTTGGCGGAGTTGGCAACTCCGGCATGGGCAGCTACCACTCTGAGCGCAGTTTCCTTGCCTTCAGCCATGAAAGGGCGGTGGTGAAGACCCCCACCTTGGTGGATGTCCCGTTCAGGTATATGCCCTACAAGTTCTTCGGCCTCATAAAGAAGCTTCTGGTGTCGCTGTGCCTATGCCTGGGCCTTGGTTTTTCCGCTAAGGCGCAGGTTGTCATCATCAATGACAATCTGTTCCAGCAGCGTATGGGAACGGTAAAGGCCGCCGTCCTGGACTCCCTTACCAATGAGCCGGTGAGCTTTGCATCCGTATATGTTATTCCCTCCAAAGACACCACAATCACCAATTTCACCCTTACAGACGACAAAGGTGAAGCCAAGCTGGAGGAAGTTCCCTTTGGAAGCTATGTCTTCCATGTGGAGATGATGGGCTACAAGCCCTACGTGAAGGAGAGGTACTTCCGTGACAGGGAGACGGATATGGGAGTCATCCGCCTTCAGGTTGACGAGCACTACCTTGAGGCGGCCGTGGTGAGCGACGTAGGCAATCCCATTGTGGTCAAGAAAGATACGGTGGAATTCAACGCCTCTTCCTTCCATGTGGGGACCAACGCCATGCTGAAGGACCTACTGCAGCGCATGCCCGGCATGGAAATCACCGAGGACGGCAAGGTGAAGTTCAACGGCGAGGAAATTGACAAGCTCACAGTTGGCGGCCGAACCTTTTTCTTCAACGACCAGAGCACGGCGCTCAACAACCTGCCGGCTTCCGTAGTGGACAAGATCCGCGTCATTGACCGCGAAAGCGAGGCAACCCGCGCTTCCGGGGTCCAGGACGGTTCCCGCGAAAAAGTGCTGGACGTAGCCCTCAAGAAGGAATACGAAAAAGGGTGGTTCGGAAACGTGGGCGTCAAGGGCGGAACAACCATCGGCAGGAAAGACGGGGACGAAGTCCTCAGGGATAACCGCGGTTTCCTGTGGAACGCCAATGCGCTGGTATCGGCCTATTCGGAAAAAGACCAGGTGACGGTTATCGCAAACGGCCAGAACATCAATGACACCAATGGCGTCATTATCATTTTCGACGAAGACGGCGAGGAGAACATGTCCATGGGCCAAGGCCTTTCCACGGCTGCGCAGCTGGGCGTAAATGCCAACACATCCCGCATAAAAGACGTTGAAACCACCGTAAGCGTAAACTACAAGTACACCGACACCGATTCCGGAACAAGGGCCGACAGGACCACTTACCAGGACGACGGCAACTTGTCGTCCAAGGCCGAAACTTCCGGGAAATCCTATGTGAACGGGCTCAATGCCAATGTGGAGTTCAAGAAGGAGACAGGCAATGTCTGGTTCCATGTGAGACCGTCTTTCCGCTTCAACAGCTCCAACGCCTTGAGCAGCAGCACCACCGAGACATTCCAGGAGGGGAGTGCCCTCAACAGTTCCAGTAACACCTCCCGCAGCCTATCCTCGTCCAGGAATGCGTCAATCTCGACAGACCTCACTTTCCGGGAGCTCTGGGGCAAGAAAAAACGCACCGCAACTATAGGTGTTGACGCTATTTATACCGGGAACAAAGGAGAGAGCACGGAATCGTCTGTCCTCACAACTTCGGCCGGGGAAAACGACTGGACCCTGAATTACGACTCCGGCGGCAGCACTTATTGGATAATGACCTCTGCAAGGTACGTGGAGCCCATAGGTGACAAATGGACGGTTTCCGTTACCGGAGACTTTTCCTGGCAGCGCCGGGACAATGTCCGCGATGCCTTTGACGCCCTTGGAAAGAACGACTATTATTCGTCGGTCAGTAACTCCAGGTCCATTGCGCAGGGGTATAACATCAATGCCCAGTATGAGATTGGGGAAAAAAGCTGGATTACCCTTGGCGCCCAGCTTTCCGGCATACTTAACGAGACTTACTCAAAAAGCTATGGCATTGAAGATGTGACCGGTAAGGACGAGTGGAACTGGTTTGTCACTCCTACATTCCGCTTCCAGCACAGCAAGGGAAACGACCGCCTGAGGCTTTACGCGTCGGGCTATGCCCAGAGGGCTGGAAACAGTAGGATGCTGCCGGTTTTGAACGTCTCCAATCCGTCTCGTCTGAGCCTTGGCAACGTGTATCTTAAGCCATATACGACTACGTATTTCAATGCCGACTGGTCCAGGAACAACCGGGAAAAGTTTTCAACCCTGATGATATATATGTACGGTCAGCTGAATTACAACCCCATAGTTTCGGCCCTGTGGTACGACCCCGACGGCATCCTGTATTCCGTCCCGGTAAATGCCAGGAAGCCCGGCCTTACCACCACTTTGACTGCAAACTATACCACCCCTCTCGATTCAAAGAAACTCTGGTCCCTGACCCTCAGCGGGTCTGTCTGGTATTCCGGTTCCTTAAGCTACCAGGCCAGGACAACCCTTCCGGCACTGGACAGGGATACGTTCAACTATTCGGCATTCATGGCCGATTTCTGGGGTAATGACGGGGGAGACCGTTTTTATGGCGGGCAGAGCGGATTTTCCGAGAGCAGTACACACATCTTAAGCCCTACGGCAAGTTTCTGGGTCAAGTACAGCCAGGACCGCTGGTCCGTAAGCGCCGGGGCTGGAACTTCAGGCCGGATTGCCCGGTATTCCCTGAACCCCCAGGCCAACCTCAATACGCTGGATTCGCGTATTAACGCTAGGGGCTCTTATACCACCAAGCACGAGTTCGAGTTCAGCTCCGACATCTCCTATGTGTTCTACAACGGCTATGCGGCCGGTTACGGACAGCCGGAATGGCAGTGGAATGCAGAGGTATCAAAGAATATCGGGGCGTTCAACCTTAGCATTACGGTCCACGACATCCTGAACCAGACGCGTAATCTCACTCATACCGTCACGGCCAACTACACGGAAGACAGCTACCGCCTTATCATGGGAAGGTACATCCTGTTCGGCGTTAAATGGAACTTTGGAAAGATGAATGCCTCGCATAGCCAGCGTGCGCAGCGGGCGGCATGGAACATGGTGTTTTAACATTAATTCACTATATTTGCAGGCAAATTGACTGGATACATGCAAGTTAAACACCCCTTACTGTACCTTCTCACTGGTTTCGCTCTCTCATTTTGCCTTTTCGGCTGCTCTGGAGAGGGCCCCGAAGAAGTGGAGCTTGAGTCGGAGGAAGACCTCTCCGGCATTACCCTCAGCGCGACGGCCGGCAGTTATTTTGACAGCAAATACTCCGGCCGTGACGACATCACCCTTTTCCTTGTGAACACGGAGGCCGACGGCATCCAGGCCGTGCGCCAGGGCATTGCCCAGGCCCATGTTTCGGACGAAGTAGCCTTTTCCAAAAGCGCCCGTGAAAGGCTTGGCATCAAGCTGGCTTTCCGCGGAGAAGAAACCTTCGACGTAGCCTTTGCCGTCCGGAAAGGGAATTCGGCCCTGAGGGAAGAAATGAACCGTTTCATAGAGGCTTCCAAGGCCGATGGCTCACTTGAGGCCATTATTGGCCATTGGCTGGAAGGTACGCCCGCCCCTCCCATGCCCACGCCAGTTGAAGTCTCCCGCAAGGAGCCTCTCAGGTGCCTCACGGGCATGAGTATGGAACCCACATGCTTCCTTGGCGAAGGCGGGCAATGGATGGGTATGGATGCCGATCTCCTGAGGCGCTTCGCCATTTGGAGCGGTCGTGAATTCCAGATGAATTTCCAGGACCTGGGTTCGGCCATAATTGCAATGAATACCGGGCAATGCGACGTTGTATGCGCCTGCCTTTACATAACTGAGGAGCGTTTGAAATCCGTGGACTTCACCACGCCTTACTATTTCTGCCGTCCCGGATACTTTGTCCTTGACAAGGATGAATCCAAGGGGATGGGCATCATGGAGCGCCTCAAGATGAACCTTGTCACGGAAGGAAGGTGGAAGCTCATTGTGGACGGCCTTCTTGAAACCCTGAAGATAACCCTCTTCGCAATTCTTCTGGGTACTGTTCTTGGCATGGGAATCTGCGCAATGCTCCGCAGCCGTCGCAGCTGGCTTAAGAAGACGGCCGGCCTTTACGGGGCCTTCATTCAGGGTATCCCCACGCTTGTCCTTCTGCTTATAATGTTCTATGTGGTCTTTGCTAGCTCCGGCCTCAGCGGTACCGTGGTTGCCATTGTGACGTTTGCCCTGTGCTTTGCGTGGTCGTCCGGAAGCATCTTCGACACCGCCATCTCCTCCGTACCCCGCGGCCAGACCGAAGCCGGCCTCAGCCTTGGTTTCACCCCGCTCAGGACCTTTACCGGCATTGTGTTCCCGCAGGCCCTGAAGCAGGCCCTGCCCCTCTATAGCGGAGAGTGCGTGGCCCTTCTCAAGAGCACCTCAATTGTGGGCTACATAGCCATCATGGACCTCACAAGGGCCAGTGACCTTATCCGCAGCCGCACCTTCGACGCCTTTATCCCGCTGCTCATAATTACCGTGGCCTACTTTGTGCTGGCCTGGCTTATCCGCGTTTTGTTAAACATCCTCCTCCCCAAGAAGTAATATGATTTCCATAAGACACCTGAGCAAGACTTTCAAAAATCCCGACGGCGGTACCATAAGCCCCCTCAAGGATGTGAACTGTGACATAGAAAAAGGGGAGGTCATAAGCATTATCGGCCCCTCCGGTACCGGAAAAAGTACGCTCCTACGGGCCATCAACATGCTTGAGCCGCCCACTTCAGGGCAGATAATAGTAGACGGCAAGGATGTCACGGCGGGGAAGTATCCCCTTGACAAGCTCCGCATGAAAATGGGCATGGTGTTCCAGAGTTTCAACCTCTTTGAGCACATGACCGTCCTTGAGAATATTGTCTATGCCCCAATGGCGCTCCTTCATCTTTCCCGTGAGAAAGCAGAGGGTGAGGCCATGGAACTTCTGAAGAAGGTGGGCATGGCCCAGAAGGCCGATGTCTATCCTTCGGCCCTTTCCGGCGGCCAGAAACAGAGGGTGGCGATTGCCCGCTCGCTTGCCATGCACCCGGAGGTGATCCTTTTCGACGAACCTACTTCGGCCCTGGACCCCACAATGGTGGGAGAGGTGCTGAGCGTAATCCGCCAGCTTGCAAAGGAGGGTATGACCATGCTCATAGTTACCCACGAGATGCGTTTTGCCCGGGATGTGAGCACCCGAATCTTCTTCATGAACGAGGGCATAATCTACGAAGACGGCACCCCGGAGCAAATCTTCAATCACCCGGTCCACAGCGCCACCAAGGCCTTTGTGAACCGTATCCAGAAGCTGGTCTATGAGATTGACTCGGACGAATTCGACTTCCTCCAGATCCACACCGGCTTCGGCCAGTTCTGCGCCAAATACAACATTGCCGAAAAAGCCGCCCCGGCCTACGAGATTACTAAGCAGATGCTGTTCGGCCTCCTGAAGGAAGTGAGACCTCTCACCCTCAGGCTCACCCATACGGAACTTACCGGAGAAACGGCGCTGGATTTCATGGCCGAAGGCCTCACGGAGTCCCCGCTTCCGGGCGGCAGCGCTCTGGACGGCATCAAGGCCCTGTCCAAGAACATTGTGGAAGAGCCCACCTCACGCGGCTTCCGCGTAAAGGTGCTGCTGTAGCTATATCAGGATGTCCTCCACGGAGAGTTTGGGGATCACGTCCAAAAGTATGGGGCTTTTGGACGAGGTGCACCTATGTTTTGGACGAGGTGGAATTATACATGCTGGACCTGGTCCAGCCACTACGCCCTACAGGTATCTCAGTGGCACACTCTGTGGACTTGGTCCACGGCATAAAATCACACCTCGACCAAACTCTCTTTACACCTCGGCCAAATAGACGTTGGACCAGGTCCAACTGCCTCCGCCGGTACCGAGCAGGCACGTTTGGGACCGTTTTTGTGCACGGCGAGTACCCGGCGGTACCGACCATACACACTTAAGGGCAAAAACGTGCACGCCGAGTACTGCGGGTGGAAGTACATTCATAGTTCTGGACTTGGTCCGCTATATCAGGATGTCCTCCACGGAGAGTTTGGGCACAAAGTGCACTCCGTCTTTTCTGTAGTAGTCCAGGGAATCTCCGGGACGGGCGTCTACCAGGAAGATGTTCTCCGATGGCTTTCCAATTGCAATTACGGCAATTGGAGGCATGGGCAGGGACAGCGCCTCACTGAGCGCGGCGGGGTTGAAATTCAGGATAAAAACGCCGCCAAGGCCCATTTCCACGGCCTTTAGGAGAATGCTCTGTGCGGCTATTCCAAGGTCTATGTCTACGGCCCGGCCGGTTTTTTCCGAGCACACCACAATATAGGCCGAAGGCTCTTCCCCGGGATGAGGAAGGTGCTCTTCCGGCAGCGCGGCGCCAAGTTTGACAAGGGGGTGCACAAGGGCGGCTTCGGCCCCTGTGACAAGCCTGTAGCGAAGCGGCTGGGCATTCATGCCGGAGCCAATCCAGCGGGTGACTTCCAGAAGCCTCAGGAGGTCCTGGCGGGAAACTTCGCGCGAAGCGTCAAACCCTCTGTAACTGCGGTTTCGCTTGAGAAGGGACTCAAGCGAGGGGTGAACTCTCACAACTTTGGGGCGGGACTCGCGGAGTTCCTGCTCCCTTCTTTCAAGATAATTGTCGGCCATGCCGCAAATATACGCAAATAAAACTATCTTTGTACTGTGAAAAGAATTGGAATCATAGTTACGGCCCTTATGATGCTTTGGGCCTGCCAGCCGGAGAGCATAGTTCCGCAGCCGGACAGGCCGAAGGAGCAGGAGAAGCCCGAGCCTCCCAAGGAACCCGAGCCTCCCAAGGAGCCGGTGAAGTTGAGTGGAACGGTAATCGGCACCACTCTATATGTAGACTATGACACCGGTCAGTCTTCACGCACGGTAAACACCCGCGACAATGTGTTTGACGGCAACTTCGACACCTTTTTCGCTACCTATGAGCGCAGCCGCACCTGGGTTGGCCTGGACCTTGGCAAAAAGCATGTCATCACAAAGGTGGGATACTCTCCCCGCGTAAGCCAGGAAGGCCGCGTGGAACTTGCCCTCATTGAAGGGGCCAACATGCCGGATTTCTCGGATGCCCTCCCCATTGCAATGATAAAGGAAAAGGGCCGCGCCCGTGAAATGTCTTACGTTGAGACAAGCTTTTCCCGTGGCGTAAGGTATGTGCGGTATGTCGGGCCGAACAATGCAAGGTGCAATCTCTCAGAGCTTGAATTCATCGGCTATGAAAGCGAGGGAAATGACTCCGGGCTGTATCAGATCACGAATCTTCCCACCGTTGTGATAAATACCGCCGGTGGGGCGGACATTGTCTCCAAGGACAACTACATAAACTCCAACGTTTACATAGTGTCCGGCGGCGGAAAGGAACTCCTCTCTGCGGCCCAGACACAGATCAAGGGCCGCGGAAACGCCAGCTGGGACTTCCCCAAGAAGCCTTACAAGATAAAGTTTGCCGAAAAACAGAGCCCTCTTGGCGCTCCCGCCCATGACAAGACCTGGACGCTTATCAACAACTACGGAGACAAAACCCTAATGCGCAACATCCTGGCCTTTGAGGTAAGCCGCCGTGTGGGCATGGCCTACACCCCTTTCTGCACGCCCGTGGACGTTATCCTGAACGGAGAATACGAGGGCTGCTACCAGTTCTGCGACCAAGTTGAGGTAGACGGCGGAAGGGTTCCGGCAAAGGATGGATACCTCATTGAGATTGATGCCTACAACTACACGGAAGCGGTGAACTTCTGGTCGGCGAAGGGAATGCCCGTAACGGTGAAATACCCGGACTCCGACAAAATTACCCAGGCCCAGAAGACCTTTATCCAGAACTACTTCGGCAAAATGGAAAATGCCGTTTTTGCATCCGATTTCAAGGACGCAAAAGACGGTTACAGGAAGTACCTGGACCTTGACAGCTTCCTTAAGAACTTCATCGTGGGGGAATTCTGCGGCAATACTGATACCTACTGGAGCGTGTACATGTACAAGGATGCCAAGGAAGGCGTGCTCTACACCGGCCCTGTGTGGGATTACGACCTCGCATTTGAAAACGACGGCCGAACTTATCCCATAAACAATCTTAGTGACTACATCTACTGCACCAACGGCTCCGTGGCGTCGGATGCCGTAAGGAATATGGTAAACCGTATTGTGAAGCAGGACCCTGCCGCCAAGGAGCGTCTCAGGGAACTTTGGAACGGCGTAAAGCCATACCTCAGTACCCTCAACAACTATGTAGACGATACTTCGGCCCTTCTGGAAGAGTCGCAGCAGCTTAACTTCAAGCGTTGGCCCATAATGAACCAGTGGGTTCACCAGAATCCCCGCGTAGAGGGCTCCTATGCCGGAGAAGTGAAGCGCGTGAAAGACTACATCACGGCGCGCCTCACAAAGTTTGACTCCCTGACAGGCAAATAAGCAGGTATAGGTGCAAAAAGTAGTTGGTGATACAGCGCCAAACTATTTGATATTTATGCAATTATGAGTAGTTTGATGAAACGCGTTTCATCAAACTACTATTTTTATGGCTAAAATTAGGCGAGAAAGATGCCCATATTGTGGTTTTTTGGAGACGATAAAAAGGGGCAAGCAAAATGCCTAAGGTTTGTAATGCCGATTGGGTGGAGCCCAACTCTCTAACACTCAATCAATTACAGGATCCTTTGGGATTACCGGTTTTCCCAAAGAATCCTGTAACAATCTGTGTAACAACCACTTAGCCTCCACCGCGCTTATAGCCATTTCATATCTATTCTTATGGATTTTCCAAATGATATGGAAAGAAGTTGGATAGTAGGTTGTCACTTCGATTCAACAGTGTAGTTTGTGGATATATATTGCGCTCATAGGGGCGTCTCGCCCCTGGCCGCGCGGCTA
>Ga0310697_10004533_pt1 | contig 13713 bp, 13 predicted proteins | sample 172DNAGHGlowgp2_FD_203883 | JGI IMG/M metagenome (GOLD analysis project Ga0310697, IMG submission 203883) | Sheep rumen microbial communities from Palmerston North, Manawatu-Wanganui, New Zealand - 1728 DNA GHGlow gp2 (v2) (version 2) | ecosystem: Host-associated > Mammals > Digestive system >...
GGCACCTTCGGAAAGCATATTGAAGAAATAGGGAAAGAGTGTGCTGCTGCGGTAGGGCTCCACTCGGACGGGCATTGCCAGACAAACAGGGGCTCCCTGGTAGTCAGGAAGATACGTAAACATGTACTGGCGATCGTCGCCCTCCTGCAACACGCCTGCTTCTACATCATGGACATAGACTTTACACTGTCTCATAGCTCAATGTTTTGAGGGTTATATTCATCTGCAGGCCGAGCGTGTCGAGGATGGTGAGCAGGGTGGAGAGTTGCGGATTGCCCTCGCCGCGCTCAATGGCCACGAGGGTGTTGATGCCCACACCCGCAAGGTCGGCCAACGTCTGCTGGTTGACCTTCAGCTGCTTGCGTCGCTCTTTGATGATTGTACCTATTTCTTGCTGATTCATACTTCACTTTTCACATTATGCTGTGAATTCGCATGCAAAGTTAAGGTGATTCAGTGATACTGCCAAATAAAATCACAACAAAGTGTGAAATTCAATCTTTTTCGCTCACTTTTTCCTCGGAGATGGCGGCTACCTGATGGTTATATACACCAACAGCTGCAACGCGAGATACGTTGCAGCTGTTGGCAATTTCCGTGGAGGGACGTTAACTTTCAGGTTACCACTCCCCTCGCCCTTTGGAGAGGGGTTGGGGGTGAGGCCATCCATGAACCATGAACTTTTGGAGCAGCGAGAGCCATCAAGCTTGCTTGTTTGGCCGAGTCGTGACAAAAGTCAGCGAAGCTAACCGCGAAGCTCCGCTTCGCTACTCCTCGTCCCAAAGATCCCCGTCTTCATCCTTTCTGGATTCCGCCCCGTCAAAGCAATTCATGATTCATTCATGGTTTTTTATGGTCAATTCATGTCCGATGTATGTTCGATAAAAGATTTAAGTCTCGATTTAAGTTCTGCTTCAAAGGCATAGATGGCCTCGCCACCGCTGGAAGAGTATGTGGTGTGAGGCGGAAGAGCTTGCGGTGTGCGCCGGAAGAGCTTGCAGCGTGAGTCGGAAGAGCTTGCGGTGTGAGTCGGAAGAGCAAGGTCCGTGAGGTGGATCACCACGGTGGTCCACCCAGAAGGTCTAGGCGTATCGGCCTGAAGGACTATACGCATCGGCCGAAAGGACTAGGCGCATCGGCCTGAAGGACTAGGCGCATCGGGTCGAAAGGCTAGACGCATCGGGCAACGGAATAGAAGGTTTATGGTTGAGGGGTTATGGTTGAGGGCTTGTTTACGAATAAATAGTTTCATTTTTATTGCATTTATTCGATAGATGGCGGTGAATCAGGTACTTAGTAAAAATTAAATAGCGGTTTTTATGGTTTAAATAGGCCTTTTTTGTTTTAAATAGCGGGTTTTTACTCGCTAAATAGGCACTTTTTCTTGCTAATTCAAGCTTTTTTCAGCCAATTTTGGTTGAAATTGATGCTAAATATCGCATTTTCCAGCGCAATGACGATGAGCTGGAGGACATATCGCGCGACAGCATATTTCAAAAAATTGCCTATTTATCTCACTAAATATGGGTATTTAACCACAAAATATGCCTATTTAACGAGCAAAATAGCCTATTTAATAAGAAAAACAGCCTATTTAATAAGCAAAATAGCCTATTTAAACGCAAAAAACGGCTATTTAAAATCAGTTAAGCATTTGATTATTAGCAAAGAAACTATATATAATAGACTTTTAAAACTTTTAATTATATTTTTGAGGTCTTAGGCCAACCCTACAAAAGATCAACCAAGAACGTAAAATCAGGCATAAATCTGAACTTAAATCGATGAATTGGAAACAAATGTGCATAATGACCATAATCTCAGCCACAAATAAGCAAAAATATTTATTCGAATTTATGAACCAAATTATGCGCATTATGCACATTTATTTCCGTGTCTTTCCGCTCTGTTCCGTGTCTTTCCGTGATACACAATGCGCCGCATCAGGACAGCCCTGCTCGCCAGAGAGCTTATAGATGTCAATAAAGACGGCATCTTCTTAGAGGCCCCCGTCTTCAAGCTCTGGATGATGACAAGACTTTCATAAATTAGGGCAATTCGAGCAATTCGATGTTAGAAAGAAGATTTATGTTCCGATTCCCGTCCGATTTAGGTTCTGTATTAAGGTTTTTATAACGGATTCGAGGAAAATTTGTACGAAAAAGGTTGTTTCTCGTGGAAAATATATAGCTTTGCAGCGGAAATACGAAAAAAGTACAATTATGGAAGCAAAGGAGACTACAAGACAGAACCCCATCCGCCGCTTGCTCGAATATAAACGGGCGATGAGAGAATGCATTCAGCGAGGTGCTGACCACCAAGAGATGAAACAAATCACAAAGACCTATGGCTTCACCCTCGCTACCCCCGTATGACTACGAGGAAATCTTTGAACTGAACTACGAGTTACATATACACCAACAGCTGCAACGCGGGATGCGTTGCAGCTGTTGTACTGTGGTTACGATTGTCGTTAAAGGTTAAAACCGCTTCGCCGACTACTCGTCTCTTACATTGCGAGCAGATAATCCGATAAGCTTTTCATATCTTTGAATTCATACATCCTGGCGGTGCCTACGCCACGTCTCCGTTCTTTTGCGCGGCCTTCACTTACTTTCGTTAGCATCGTTGCCACATCCTCGTTCTGACCTACGAACGTGAAGACTTTCTCTTTCATGTCATCGATGATATTACACACCTCATCTGCAAACGATCGCGACATAAATCCAATACTCTCGAAATCAAGTGTCACCTCATTGGCCTCCTCTTTGATTCGTGAGCGCAGTTCTGAAGCCCTGGAGCGGGTATATAGATCATCACAATAGATGTCTCGTAGTTTGATCGTCTGTTTCATAACATCTCTCGCTTATTCATTATTCTAAATAGTTGATATAGTTAAATCCTTCTGGTAGAACTGTAGGAATGCGCATTAAAATGATGGTTCCCTTCCAGTGAAAAATGTCCTTTAGGTCGATGTAATCATTAGCTCCGTTTTCATACCTGTGGAAGGCACTGCCAGAGAGCATGAAAAATGCCCCTTTCATGCCCGAAACAAGCATTGATTTCGAAGTGGAAATGCCGTAGCCTCGGTTTTCTGCCTCAGGACGATTCTTGGTGGAATAACCCTCATTAGCCAGTTTCAAAGCCTCCGCCTCGTTCCCTCCTATTTCTCTTTGGTAGAGGTCTGCTTTTTCGAAACTACCAGCAATCGTGATACCCGTATCTGCTATACAGAGATTTATCATGCCATCACGCTCCAAGAACTGCGAGAAGACATATCCATTTATGCTTTCTGAATGTTCATAGATATTGTCAAGCAGCTCGCTGATCAGATAGCTCAAAGATGTACTGCCACCTTCTCCAATGTTCGTCTGCTTCATGAGAATCATTTTTATGATGGAGCCAAACGTATCTTTGTTTGCATCGGTCATCGAAAAACTGCACAGGGGAAGAAATGTTTTATCTGTGTACTTTTGCATGACAGCTTCCACATCTTCCTTCTTTTCTTGGCCAAAGTGTAGTAAGCGGTCGAAACAAATGCTATTCAAATATGACTGCACGCGCAGCGACATATTGATGCATTCGATACTTTTGCCTGAGGTATTTTTATAAATGGCCAATGGGGCAAGGAAGAATGGATGTAGGAACGTGACATCCGCAAAGTCCCACAACACGGCATCGGCTACTTCTGTCTCAGCTATAACCTGAATCATATAGTTGAAACTATATCCAATGCGTATTTCTTCTACTACGTTGGGTATCTTTACGACTGTTTTTTCCATCTGCAAATGCTTTTCTGGCGGCAAAAATACTAAAAGTTTTTGATATGACGTTATTATCGCTAATCTTTTTCGCGATTCAACCCAACAGTAGCACTAAACCAACAGCTGCAAAGCGGGATGCGTTGCAGCTGTTGTACTGTGGTTACAATTGTCGTTGTAGGTTAAAACCGCTTCGCCTACTCCTCGTCCCAGAGGTCGTAGTCGTCTTCGTACTTGGTCTCAACTTCAGCCGCGGAACTTGCCTTTGTGGTGCTTGTATATAAGAGCAGTCCATCTTTCAAATTCAATTGACAACTCACCATAGAAGGAGCAATATATGTTTTCTTTTCCATAGTCATATAAAACATTTAATGATTATCTTTTTCCTTCACACGAATGATCATCAATTAGCTTCATGTAATGACCAAAAATATTCATGACCATTGATGTGCCTATTCATGACCATTCGTGTGAAAAATTAGTATTTACTTCACGAACACTTTCTTACCATTGACGATGTTCACGCCACGCTGCAGCTTGCTCATCTTCTGACCAGCGAGGTTGAAGATTTCAGCATTGTCCATTGTCAACTCTCCATTGTCAATTGAGCGAATTGCGTCTGCTTCTCCAAGGTCGAAGAAGAAGGCCTTTACATCACCGCCACTACTTACAGTCAGATATGCACGATTAACAGGAACCGTTATTGGATCTTCTGCATCTACAATATAGAATGCTTGCTTCTCGTTTAGCGTCTGCAAAACATAGCTACCTGTTGGAACGGCCATAGAAGCATATACACCTGTCAGAAGACCCACGGTGTAACTATTCTCTGTAGCAACAGTGCTAACTCCATAGATGAAATTATTTAAATTTTCACCACTATTATTCCACAGCAAAACCGGTGTGTTAGCAGGAATAGTCGTATCAATGGCATCGCTCATATTTACATTTGTGCCAGATACGCCAGTTACAGTATAAGCCTCCACGCCCTCAGGAATGTTAACTTCAAACGGAGCGATGAATGTTCCCCATTTCCCGGCAGTCACCTTCATGCTTGGAGCATCGTAAATACACCACTCAGTATTCTTTTCCTGATTCTGTGCCATATTTGCATAAACTGAAGAACCAGCATCTGTATTATCAGTTCCGAACAGTCCTTTCTCTCCATGTATTGTGAAGCCACCATCTACAGGAATTATTGTTACAATGTATGCATCACCCTTTGTCTCTGTAGTTGACAATGTCCAGTTATTATCGCTTGTTTTCAAGATATATTCGTTGCGTTCATTTGAAAGTACGTAGCCACCATCCACAGCTGTGAAATAAACAAAGGCATCGGAACCGACGGTTACGCTCGTGGTTGCAATCTTCAATGCGCCACTGGCCGTTTTATTCGCAACGATATAAGGCTTGCCCTCTACTGGAGCGTTATGAGCAGCCTCATAAGTTGTCTGTGCGGAATTCATTGCGGTAACAGCGGCACTAACTTCACTAACTGTAGCAGAAGGATTGTTATACACACCTTGCGCTGTTGCAATTGCAGAAGCAAGTGATGTTCCGGCTGCGACTGGGATTTGGAACACAGCTGCGCCCTCACTAGACTGCTTACGGGCTGCAGTAGCAGCATTGATAGCACTAGCCAAATCACGCTTATCTACGACAGTTGTAATCGTTGCTGTCACAGCATAAGCAGGCATCTGGAACGTGTAAACATTTGCGCTAGGATTAGCAACATCGAGATTCTTTACTCCACCGTCATTATAGGTAGCAGTTACGCCACTAATAACATATCCATCTGTAATGTCAGAAACCGTCAGTGTTACAGTCTTCAGAGCCTTAGCAGAACTTGCGGGGTCGCCATCAACAGTTACAGCAACACTAGCATTGCTGATAGTAGTGGTAATATCATAGGTAGTGTTGTCTGTGTATTCCTTGTAGAGCTTCACATAGCCAATACCCATCCAACGATATGTGTTGCCTGTAAGAGCTTTCAAGCCAATCTTAACTTCCTGCTCAGATTCGTTAATGAAGGAAATCTCTTTTTCTGCCATAGGATAGTTTGAAACAAGAGAACCCTGTGTATCGTTAGCATAGAAATATACTGCACAATTGTCACCGCCTATAGCCTGACTACTAAAAGCGTCGCAAGTCATGGTATATGTACCCTCAGGGAGCGTAACTTTCTGATAGAGAGTGAAATTACCATTTGCAGCAGGACTTTCTGACCAATACTCATAGAATGCATCACCATTGGCACTTGCAGCGTCCTCATTGTGCATAACCTGGCTGTTACCGCCATCCATCTCTGTATACCAACCAGCAGCGGGATTCCAACTAGCAAAATCTGTCAAGTCAGGATTTGTCAGCATGAAGGTAAGGTCGAAGCGGTTTCCGCTTGTAGGATCAGCTGCACCAGCGTAGGTAATCATTGCGGTCTTCAAAGTTGATGTAGCAGTTGTAACTGCAGCAGTCGTAGTAGCACCTGTTGCTGCAGTATTTTGTGTTAAGATAGCAGATGCAAGCGTAGCATTTGCCTCTGCGTTCGTATTCTCAACAGCGACAAGAGCATCAGCATAATCCTTCAGTTCAAACCATGCCTCGACTGCTGCCAATGCAGCGCTACTGGCAGTCTTCTGATCATCAGTAAGAGCTTCCAATGTACGATTAGTATAGGCAGACTGAATAGCTGAAATGGTTTCGTTGTTAGCATAGATTGTCTGGCCTGCAGAGCTCAGAGAACTAGCTGCATTAATCACAACTAAAGCTTCAGTGTAATTGTCTATACTATTGTTGGCTGCGGTTGTAGCATTATTTAACGCATTGATGGCACCAATTATTTCTGACACTGTTGTGAAAGAACTGAACTCTCTTGAGCCGTATGTAGAGATTGCAGACTGAAGATTGTTCAGAACTGTTGCGTTCATTGCAGCTTCTTGATCTACACCATTTGCTGCAGTCTTTGCTTCTGCTAAAGGTGTCTCGTAGTCTGAGAGGTCTTCTCCTTTATATGTTATATTGTAGAGTGATACTACATACCAGTTACCACCTGTAGCAATATTTTGAATACCCAGTTCAAGATTACCATCGGTAACGATCACATCTTCAAGAGTGTACTTGTACGTTGCAGTGGCTTCGTAACCTGTCTTATCTTCAACTGGAATACCATAGGTCTTGTTGTTTGCGTAGATTTGAGCAATATCGTCGCCAGTTTCTACCTCTCTCCATGCTTTGTTGGCTTTAGCATGCATAACAACGTCATATTTACCTGAAGGAAGACCTGTTATAGTTTGATAAAGAACCTTGCCTGCTGTGTAAGCAGTTTCATTAAAACGTTCACGACCAAAGCCATAGTTATTTCCACCATTTGTCCAACTTCTCCAACCGCTTGTGTTAGTTTCCTTGAATGCTTGGATAGCAATAGCATTCTGATATTCAGCCTCAGTCAAACTTACCAATTTTACATTACCATATACTACCCATTGTTCAGCACTAGTCTGTTGGAACTTTATAGTAAGACTACCATTTTGCACCCTTACTGTAGCATATATACGCTGAGCCTCATTGTCACCATTAAACAATTCCGCTATCTTATCAAAATTCCATGATTCAATGGTACCCTTAATCGGTGAAACTACAGAGGTTTCACCAGAGGTTGCTGTTAGATTTGCCGTTGTTGACGGAGTTGTCTGACTAGCTGCCTGTATAGAGATTTCATAATAGCCATTAGGAAGAGTCACCGTCTGACTAATAGTAAAAGTGTTATGCCAAGACTCATGGTACTTGTAGGTACCGTTCCAATTGTGATTGTTCCCACCATTGACCAATGCCCAATTTGTCGCTTCATCGGCCAAGTCCGCATCCGTTAAATACGTGGATGTCACATCCTCTCGAGCCATCGCGTTACTTACCCCTAACAGTAGGGCGAAAGCCGCGAAAAGTAATTTTCTTTTCATTTGTCTTTTTGTTAGTTATTATAATTTTGTTAGTAATATTTACTCTCTGCAAATTTGATATTTAGGTACGCGCTCACGCGCGTATAAAAGCCATTTTGAGGCTATGCTCCAAAAAACGGCGCAAAGGTACAAAGAAAGCTTAAAAACATTCCTTTATAGATGTTAATTATTATTAAAACCGCCTTTATGGGGTGTATTTTAACACTCATTGCCGCGTTTCCCATTGTTCTACAAGACATAATGGAGAAAAAAAGAACATACTTGATGCTTGGAAACAAATGTGCATAATGATCATAATTTCAACCACAAATAAGCAATAAATAATATTTGAATTTATGGAACCAATTATGCGCATTATGCACATTTATTTCCATGAAAGATGATGTTCTGATTTAAGTTCAGAACCTTATTCGGTAAGCATCAAAAACAGCTTGCCTGACATTCCTTTCCATGTCCTCAAATGAATACGTGTGCCGATATTTGAGAGAGACATGCAGGTAGAACGACTCTATCTTCCACAGCGCATCGTTCTTGAGGATATACTTATAGGACAGGCGCTTCATCATAAACGGCCTTAATTTCTTTCATGATAAGTCCGTAAGCATCCTCTAACGAATAGCTTTCTTTCTGCATCGTTCTTTCATGTGCAAGCCTCATCACTTCGTCGTAATGTTGGCTGCTGGCCTCTGTCTGAGCCACAGATATAGCACTATCGTAAATCTGATTGCTGATAGCGATGTTTTGCATGCTTAGCTGTTTATTGTTTTGAGCAAAGAAGGTGAATTCATGCGGAAATGCGATACAAAAGTAGGGATTATTTCTGTACGGACAAAAGAAATACGGTATTTTTTGGTGCTCAAGGCAAAAAAATCGCCAAAACATAAAAGGCTGGCACAGAGATTAATGGTCGCTGCGCTCAAAATTAAAGCAAAAATTACAAATAAAATTAAAGCAAAAATTTTCTTTGCGTCTCTGCGGTTAAAAAAGAGTTTCCGTAGGGGATTTGACATACCTTCATCATTTTGTGGATAAGTAACTGTATCATAGGAAGATGCAAGAAAACTAACCTACACTAAACCTACATGGAACCTTCATGGGGTACCTTCATAGTGACCCACAGAGATGCCTCAGAGGCAATGCTGGTTTGATGCTGGTTTGATGTAGGTTTAATGTAGGTTTGATGTAGGTTTGAAATGATGTAGTTATTTACTATTCAACCCGTTAAGTCCAAAATGATGAAGGTATGTCAAAATTCATGCACCGCGGTGCGAAGGCGATTGCACCGCGGTGTAAAGGCAGATGCACCGCGCTCCTCCGGCGTGAAGACCGTGGTCCTCCAGCGTGAAGACCGTGGTCTTTCGACGTGAAGACCGCGGTCTTATGAAATGGAACCAAAAGTTCGAGGATGGAAAGAATTTATGGTAATTCGTGGATTAATTATGCATATTCGTGTAAAAACAAGAACAACGTATGTATTTAATGCTTACCTTTGCCGCGGATTTAGCAACTAACTCACTTATTGTTCCACAAAAAACAAAAATGAAATGAAAAAGATTCTTTTCTTTGCTATGGCTCTCGTGGCCATGAGCTTCGCTGCCTGTGGCGGCAAGACCGCAGCTAATGCAGACGCTGACTCCCTCGCCGTGGAAGGCACCGCTGAGGAGCAGGCACAGACCGTAGTGGCTCTGCTGCAGGACCAGCTCCAGAATGCCGACCCCGAGCAGATCAACGCCATCGGCGGCATGATCGCCGAGAAGGTGTCTGAGTTCATCGCTGCCGGCGATACGGTGGCTGCTGCTGCCTACACCGCCGTCATCACCGAGTTCATCACCGAGAATGCTGAGAAGCTGAAGAACAGCGAGATCGCCTCCACCGTCGCAAACGCCATCGGCAGCGTGCAGGGCGTCCCCCAGAACATCTTCGAGACTGTACAGACGGCAGCCACCAGCGTGGAGGCAGATGCCGACGCTCAGGCCGCTGCCCTGCAGGAGTCCGCAGATGCTGTGAAGGCCGCCGTTGAAGCTGCCCCCGAGGCTGCCAAGGAAGCTGCGAAAGCTAAGGTGGAAGAAGCCGCTAATGCCGCCCAGCAGAAGGCACAGGAGTCCGCCAACAAAGCCATCGACGACGCTGCTGCCGCTGCCAAGAAAAAGCTCGGACTGTAAGAAGCGCTACTCACCCCAGAGGCGGTAGGGGTAGCGACGGAGGTGGGAGTTGTAATAACGACGGTCTCCGGTCACCTCATCGCCTAAGAAATCGGGACGCAAGAAGGTCTCGTCAGGGCCCGCGAGTTCTATCTCGGCCATGACGAGACCTTCGTTGTCACCGAAGAATTCATCGACCTCTACGGTGTGACCGTCCGCCAGGGGCACGAGCCAGCGCTCCTTCTGTATGATGCCGGGCTCGCAGAGCTGCATGAGGTCGTGGGCATCGCCGACGGCTATCTCCGTCTCGAACTCATAGCGGCTGAGGCCGCCGTCGAGGCTGGGGCCTTTGATGGTGATATAACCCCGGTCACCCCGGATGCGGACGCGCACGGTGCGCCCATTGCCAGAGGCGATGTAGCCTTGTTCGATGCGGGTATGGCTGGTGGCCAGTGTCTTGTAGCTGTCGTCGCGGACGCGGAACTTACGCTCGATTTCAAGCATACATGATCAGGTAGCCGAAGAAGATAACGAGGAAGAAGACGAGGAGTCCCCCGACAATCCAGTTGATGACACGCTTAGCCTGACGCTCTTCGCGTGCGGCCTTCTTGGCGGCACGCAGTTCTTTTTTTGTTTTGCTCATTATGTTGTTTAGTTTAATGTTTAAAGTTTAAGGTTTAATGAGGATTGCTCTGCCATTTGCGATGTTAATTGTCCAAGGTTTCTGCATTAAACTTTAAACCTTAAACTTTAAACTTCGCGCTTGCGCGAGCGCTACGCTTCCCCTCCGAACTCCATGAGGTAGGCTTTGATGAAGCCGTCGATCTTACCGTCCATGACGGCGCCGACGTCGGAGGTCTGGAAGCCTGTGCGGTGGTCCTTGACGCGGCGGTCGTCGAAGACATAGGAGCGGATCTGCGAGCCCCATTCAATCTTCTTCTTACCGGCCTCCACCTTGGCCTGCTCCTGCATACGGTGCTGGAGCTCCTTGTCGTAGAGCATGGAGCGCAGCAGTCGCAGGGCGTTCTCCTTGTTCTTGGGCTGGTCGCGCGTCTCGGTGTTCTCGATGAGGATCTCTTCCTCCTCACCCGTGTAAGGGTCTTTATATTGATAGCGCAGACGTACGCCGGACTCCACCTTATTCACGTTCTGACCGCCGGCGCCGCTGCTGCGGAAGGTGTCCCATGAGATGCGGGCCTGCTCGATGTTCACCTCGATGGAGTCATCCACGAGGGGTGTGACGAAGACAGAGGCGAAGCTGGTCATGCGCTTGCCCTGGGCATTGTAGGGCGACACACGCACGAGGCGGTGCACGCCGTTCTCACCCTTGAGGTAGCCGTAGGCGTAGTCGCCCATGATCTCCAAGGTGCATGACTTGATGCCGGCATCGTCGGCTTCGAGGAGGTTGCTGACGACACATTTGTAGCCGTTCTGCTCAGCCCAGCGCATATACATGCGCATCAGCATCTGTGCCCAGTCCTGAGCCTCGGTGCCGCCGGCACCGGAGTTGATCTTGAGGACGGCATCCATCGAGTCCTCCTCGCGCTGCAACATATTACGCAGCTCCAGGACTTCGATGGAATCGATGGTTTTGGCATATAGTTCATCTACCTCCTGTTCGGTGACGAGGTCTTCCTTATAGAAATCGAAGGCGGTGGCGAGTTCCTCCGCGAGGGTGCTCACCTCGGCATAGCCTTTGATCCATTTCTCAAGGCCCTTGACTTTCTTCATCTGCTCCTCGGCACGCTTGGCATCCTCCCAGAAGTCGGGGGCTTGGGTGCGAAGCTGCTCCTCTTCATATTCCATCTGCTTGCGTGGAATATCGAGGTATTTACAGAGCGCCTCCACGCGCTCCTGAATTTCTTTTAACTGTTCTTGAGTGATCACGAATTATTTGACAATTTGACGATTTACAATTTGACAGTTGAGAGTCTTTAATCTCTAATCCTTAATCCTTAATCCTTAATCCTTAATCTCTAATCCTTAATCCTTAATCCTTAATCCTTAATCCTTAATCCTTAATCCTTAATCTTTAATCCTCATACATCTTATCAATGAGATCCTTGTAGTTCTTGGCGATGACGGGGCGGCGCATCTTCAGGGTGTTGGTGAGCTCGCCACGCTCCATGGAGAAAGGCCTTGGAAGAAGCGTGATGCGCTTCACCTGCTCGTAGTGGGCGAACTCCTGCTGCAACATAGAGATGCGACTGAGCACCATCTGCACAACCAAGGGGTTCTCGCAGAGCTGCTCGCGCGTCTCAAAGGCAACGGCATTATCGCGCGCCCATTTCTCCAGAAGGTTGTAGTCGGGGATGACGAGAGCTGACACGAACTTGCGCTCATCGGCAATAATCGCGATTTCATCGATATAGCGGTCCACGACAAACTTCGACTCCAGCGCCTGCGGAGAGATATACTTACCATTGCTGGTTTTGAAGAGGTCCTTGATGCGATCGGTGAGGAAGAGCTCGCCGTTCTTGATGTAGCCGCTATCACCGGTGTGGAACCATCCGTCCTTGTCGATGGCCTGCGCGGTCATCTCGGCCTTGCGGTAGTAGCCCTTGGTGATGGTGTCGCCCTTGAGGAGAATCTCATTGTTCTCGCCGAAGCTGATTTCGATACCTTTAAGGACACGGCCCACGGAGCCTACGCTGACGGGTGAGTCATGCCAGTCACAACTGACGGTGGCCGTCGTCTCGGTAAGACCGTAACCGGCTGTCATATTGATGCCGCAGGAATGCACAAAATCCTCCACCTCACGCGGGATAGCAGCGCCAGCCGTGGGGAAGAAGTGGGCATTCTCAAGGCCGAGGGTTTTCTTGAGAAGAGAGATAATGGTCTTCTCATAGAAAGCATAGCGTAGCTTCAGCGGCAGCGGGGGGATGATGCCCTTCATCTTGTAGTCGATATTGTACCTCTTGCCTACAGCGAGCGCGTCCAAAATCAGCTTACGCTGCATGGCACTGCTGGTGGCAATCTTCTCCTGCACGCCCGCATACACCTTCTCCCAGAAGCGCGGCACGGCGGCCATGCAGGTGGGGTGTACCTCGCGCAGCGTCATCAGGATGTCCTGCGGCTTGAGGTTGATGGCGAGCTGTGCGCCACGGCTCAGGCACCAGTAGCTCCAGGCACGCTCAAAGACATGTGTGAAAGGCAGGAAGCACATGATGACATCCTTGTCAGAGAGATGCATAACAGCATCGTTGGCGGGGATGGCAGCAGCATACATACGATAGGTGAGAGTGACACCCTTGGAGACACCCGTAGTGCCGCTGGTGTAGAGAATGTTCACCAAGTCATCAGGCTGTACGGCGGCAGCACGCTCTGCCACCTGCTCCGAGAAGGGGAAGCCCTCGCCCTGTCGCAGGAATTCATCAAAGTAGAGAGATACCTGGTCCTGTGGGTTCTTTTGCACCGCGCGGTCGAAGATGATGAGGCGCTCCAGCGTGGGGGACATCTTGAGGACGCGGAAGGCGGTATCATACTGATACTGTTCGCCCACGAAGACGAAGCGGATGGCGGCATCCTTGATCATATATTGAATCTGCGCCTCGCTGCTGGTGGCATAGAAGGGGATGCTCACGGCACGGATGCCATAGGTGCCGAAGTCCACGCAGACGCTCTCGGGCTTGTTCTGCGAGAAGACGGCGATGTTCTCCTGCACGCCGACGCCCATCTTCAACAGCGCATTGGACACCAGCGACACGCGCTTAGAGAATTCGTTCCATGAGATAGTGCGCCACGTGGCTGTGGCATAGTCGCGATAGCTCAGCGCCACGCGGTCGCCATAGACCTTGGCCTGCTCGTGAATGAGCACGGAAAGAGAAGCCTGATTCAACATAAGCGATAGCATTTGAC
>Ga0310697_10004534_pt1 | contig 13713 bp, 10 predicted proteins | sample 172DNAGHGlowgp2_FD_203883 | JGI IMG/M metagenome (GOLD analysis project Ga0310697, IMG submission 203883) | Sheep rumen microbial communities from Palmerston North, Manawatu-Wanganui, New Zealand - 1728 DNA GHGlow gp2 (v2) (version 2) | ecosystem: Host-associated > Mammals > Digestive system >...
GTGGGGCTTGGCCACTGATCTTGAACTTGGAAAGAAAGTAAAGGTAACGATTCTGGCCACGGGCTTCGGCATCGAGAGCATCGATGGTATGGGTAGCCACATGAAGAAGCAGAGTCAGGAAGACCTCAACCGCATTGCTGCCGAGCAGGAGAAAGCTGCAGAGCGCCAAGACCGTCGTAATCGCTATTATGGTGGCGAGGGTGCAACCAAGCGCTACAAACGTCGTCCTAATATCTACCTGTTCCGTCCGGAAGACCTCGACAACGACGATGTCATCTCTGCCGTTGAACAGACACCTACTTATAAACGTACGCGCGAGATCCTGGAAAGCATCAATAGTCAGGCCACCAATCTTGATGAGCCCGAAATTGACGATACGCCCAGTGATCCACGCGATGCGATACAGGGTACTATCGTATTCTCTTAAATTGATAACCACGTAGTCCTGCATGGTGTGATGGACACGCCTGCTAATATGAAGTTCTACAAAGCCGGAAGTACATCGGGTATTCACGACATCAGGGTGGAAAGTTTCGATTCTGATGCTGTATACAATCTGCAAGGCGTGAGAATAGGCACCAAAGCCGACATGGAACATTTGCCGCGTGGCATCTATATCATTGGTGGAAAGAAGATAATTAAATAAAAATGAGAAGACTAACATTACTCGCCATGTTGGCCATCAGTCTGATGGGGGCAAAGGCACAGGAGATAAAGGTGGAGTTTTTTACACCTAGTATTGTTCATGTGGTGAAAGGACAACCCACTAAGACACTGGTAGTTACCGCTAAACCCGAGCAAGTAGCTATCACGCAGAAAAGCAACATCTGGGCGAGTAGTGAACTTACCGTGAAGCAGGATGCGCAGGGCAACCTTACCTTTCTCACCGCTAAAGGTAAGGTGCTGTTGAGAGAGAAGAACTGCGACGTAAAAGCTGTACGTCAGACTTTCCTATTAGACAAAGGTGAGGCTATCTATGGCCTTGGCACCTTCCAGAACGGTAAGATGAACCGAAGAGGGGAGCACAAGCGCATGGAGCAGACGAACCTTGAGGACTTCATGAACGTGCTTCAGAGCATCAAAGGTTGGGGTCTCTATTGGGAGAACTATTCCCCTACGCAGTTCGACGACGATGCTAACGGCATGAGCTTCACGTCAGAAGCAGGCGATGGTATCGACTATTACTTTATGTATGGTGGCTCTGCCGATGGTGTGATTGCACAGATGCGCCACCTTTCTGGCGACGTACCCATGTTCCCGCTATGGACCTATGGCTATTGGCAATCGAAAGAGCGTTATAAGACTGCGACTGAAACAGAGAGCATCGTTGACAAATATCGCGAACTGCAAGTGCCTTTGGATGGTATCATCCAAGACTGGCAATACTGGGGCAATAACTATCTGTGGAACGCCATGGACTTTCTTTCTGAAGACTTTGTAAAAGGTCCGCAACTCATTAAGAATGTTCACCAGAAACATGCCCACTTCATGATTTCTATCTGGGCGAGCTTTGGGCCCATGACCCAACAATTCCGTGAGCTCGATGCCAAGGGATTGTTGCTCCCCATCGAAACATGGCCTCAGAGTGGCATCTCTCATATCTGGCCCCCAAAAAAGGAATTTCCTTCGGGCGTAAAGTGCTACGATGCCTTTAGTCCTGAAGCACGCGCTATCTACTGGAAGTACTTGAAGACGCTCTACGACTATGGTTGCGATGCCTGGTGGATGGACTCTACCGACCCCGATTACATGAATCCCAAGGAGAGTGACTATCAGCATAAGGTATACGGTGGCACATGGCGCTCTCAGCGTAACGCCTTCCCACTGGAAACAGTAAAAGGCATCTATCAGACACAACGTAAGGACGACAGAGGCAAGCGTATCTTCATCATGACGCGAAGCAGCTTTGCTGGTCAGCAGCACTATGGCTCCAACATGTGGAGTGGCGATGTCGCTTCATCGTGGGAGATGCTACGCTATCAGGTTCCCGCAGGACTGAGCTATTCACTCACGGGCAATCCAAACTTCAATACCGATATTGGTGGCTTCTTCTGTGGTTCCTATAACACTGCAGGCTCTGGCTCTGCCCCTCGCAATCCGCAGTTCCAGGAGCTTTACGTGCGCTGGATGCAGTATGGTCTTTTCTGTCCCGTGTTCCGCAGTCATGGTGCCGATGCCCCTCGTGAAATCTGGCAATTCGGCCAGAAGGGCGAGCCCGTTTACGACGCTATCGAGAAGCAGATTCGTTTGCGCTATCGCCTCATACCTTATTTATATAGTACGGCTTGGCAAGTCACATCGAACAATCAAAGCTATCTGCGCCCGTTGTTCAGCGACTTTGCCAGCGACAAGCGTGTATGGGATATCGCTGATGAGTTCCTCTGTGGTCAGAGCATCCTGGCCACGCCTATCCTCGATCCACAATATACGGAAGAAAAGATTATCCGTGAAGATGCCATGACTGGTTGGAACAAGAAAGAGTTGAAAGATGAGAGTGGAGAGTTGAAAGTGGACTGGACAGCTACAAAATCTGCTACGAAGTATCTGCCCAAGGGCGCTACATGGTATGACTTCTGGACGGGCAAGGCTTATAAAGGAGGTCAGAGCATCACCATCACTACCAGTTTCGACCGTGCGCCGATGTTCGTTCGCGCAGGTTCTATCCTACCCCTCGGACCAGAGATGCAATACGTAGGCGAAAAGGCGTGGGACAACCTCGAGCTGAGAGTTTACCCTGGTGCTGATGGTGCCTTTACCCTCTATGAAGATGAAGGTGACAACTACAATTATGAAAAAGGTATCTATAGTACCATCACTTTCCAGTGGAATGACAAGACCCGCACCCTGACTATCCATGATAGGAAGGGTGACTATCCTGGTATGCTGAAACATCGACAGTTCACCATCACCCTACCCGATGGCACTACTCATCCCATCGATTACGATGGCAATCAGAAAGAAATCAGATTTTAGGCCTAAAACAACTGGAACGATATGAAGATTCGTCGTATTGTATTTTTGACATTAGCTTTTTCTTGCATCCTGTCCGTTTCTGCACAGGAGAAAAGGTCTTTTTGGGATCATGGTTTAGGCAAGTTGCTTAAATCCGCAGATGATATGATTAATCGTATGCAAGATGCGGGTGTTGATACGAATTATATCTGCAAGCAAAAGTATGATCGCATGGTGTATCTTGGCTATTATGGCTATTTCCAACAGCACGATATGTTTTTCCCGGTCAATATCGTCAATTCGGACGTCCCATGGGATCCGAGATTTATGCCTTCGAACATGAACGAGAAGAAATACATGAAGACGGATATGCATACTTACCAGACGGAGGTAGAGTTGGGTATCGACTGGCGCGGTATCAGTATCGAGCTACCTCTGCCTATCCGCAACCGTTACAGCATGTCGTTTGGACTTGCGAAGAATGGCTCCGTTTGGGGTGCTCGTATCCGCTACAAGTCGCTCAAAAATATGGATGGTGTACTTGACGACGCCTTCAATCAGGCAGGACTTCAATGGAAACGTAATGTGGAAACCCAGACCAATGCTCCAGCCATAACGGAAGAAAGTACTATTCCCGCAGGACAAATGGACCTGAAGATTTTCTATGTCGAAGGCTATTATGTGTTTAACAATAAGCGATTCAGTCTGGCTGCAGGTGCCTACGGAGATATGGTTCAGAAGCGCAGTGCCGGTAGTCTGTTTGTCATGGGTAACTACTACCAGAGTCGCTTCGGCGCAAATAACCTTTTTAACCATGAGCGTGACATTTTCCGCAATTGGAAAATCTCTTTCGGGCCAGGCTATGGATACAACTGGTCTATAAATAAAGGAAAAGTGTGTATCCACTTATCTGTAATTCCAATGATTTCTATTTGGAATAGTTTAGTACACAAATACAGCGACCCCAATGGTGCCTATGCCTATGCCATCACATCCAAAGACCCTGCTATGGCTGCTGCCCAAGTAGAGGCAGAGCGTAAACTCTGGAGCCAATATGATGCCCACTATTATGATGCTGTGGATAATGGGAAGAGTCGATTTGTGTTCAACTACTTCGGACGTTTTGCCGTCAGCTACAGCTTCGACCGTTTCCTGCTTAATTTCCTGATGAATTATCGCCAGTATCTTTATAGAAACAATGCTGACATGGAGATAAACAACCGTGAGGCCGATGCACAAATAAACTTCGGATACCGATTCTAGTCACTCCCCCCCACGTGGGGGATTTTTTTTGCATTTTGATTTTCAAAATATGCAAAACTTGTTTCAAAATATGCAAAAATGAAAATTTTTCCCCGAAATTTAGGTATTTTAAAAAATAATAACTATCTTTGTCACGCAATAACTATTGATATAATATCTAAAATATAAATATAATTTTTCAATATGGTACAAGATTTATACATTTTGATGATTACAGCCGCTGTGGTCAGTATCGTCTTTAAACTATTGAAGCAACCAGTAGTACTTGGATATATCGTAGCTGGTGTGCTAGTAGGTCCAAATCTGTATGGCGAAACCCTTGTGAATGGTGACAATGTGAAGGCATGGGGCGACATCGGCGTGCTGTTTGTGCTGTTTTGTATTGGTCTTGAGTTCCGCCTCAAGAATCTCATCAGCAGTGGCAAAGTGGCAGCTATAGGCGCATTGACCATTATTTTAGGCATGATGGTGCTAGGCTACTTGGTGGGAATGGATGCTAACCTGGATATGATCAACTCGCTGTTCTTGGCAGGCATGCTCTGCATGTCGAGTACCACTATAGTAATGAAGGCCATCGACGAGGCCGGCATGAGCAAGCAGCGTTTCGTCAAGGGAGCTACCAGTATCCTTATCGTTGAAGATGTGGTAGCCGTCGTACTGATGGTATTGCTCTCCAGCATTGCCATCCGTCATCAGTTTGAAGGTGGCGAACTGGTAAGCAAGGTCATCGATCTCGCCATTACGCTCGCGGCATGGTTTATCTGTGGTATTCTGATTATCCCAACGCTGATACGCAAAGTTAAAAAACATTTGAACGATGAGACACTTATCATCCTCTCCTTGGGTCTGTGCTTGGGTATGGTGCTGACGGCAGAAGAAGCTGGTTTCAGCAGCGCGCTCGGTGCTTTCGTGATGGGTTCAATCCTTGCCGAGACAGTGGAGTCGCATCGTATAGAAAAGTTGATGACACCATTGAAGAATGTCTTTGCAGCCATCTTCTTCATCTCCGTGGGCATGCTGATCAACCCGTCTTCATTGGTAGAAAACTGGTATAGCATCCTTTGGGTCAGCGTGGTGATTATCGTCGGAATGATTCTCTTTGGCACTTTGGGTTGCTGGTGGGGTGGTCAGACAATGCGTGATTCGATGCTGACCAGTTTCTCATTTGTGCAGATAGGCGAGTTCTCATTCATCATCGCCTCACTGGGTACCAGTTTGGGCGTTCTCAATCCTATCATCTATCCTGTCATTGTGGCATCCAGTGTGGTAACCACTTTCCTCACGCCATATATCATGAAGGCTGCTGTGCCCTGCTATAACTTCCTTTATAATCACGCTTCAGAAGGTCTGCGTGCTAAGATAGACCAGCGTGAGAAAGAGGTGGCAGAAGCAGAGAACGCTACCACTTCGGGCGGCGGTTCGATAGCCAACAAAGCGCGCAATGCAGTCAAACATACCTTCTTCTTGAAGCGTCTGGTCAACCTGTTTATCAAGAACATGAGTGCTCATGAAGAAAACGAAAAGGAAAATACTAACAAATAATATAAAACAATTATGAAAAGAAAACTAATGTATGTGATGATGGCCATTGCGGCCATAACGACACTGAACAGTTGCAGTGACGATGACTTTAAAAAAGCCTACGACGAAAAGACTTACGTCGATGTACCGTATCTCTTTTCTGAGGACTACCAAGACTCTATTCAGGTTCCTTACGACCTGTCTAAACCCCTCACCGACTGGATGGACATGTTGAAAGACGGGACAAAGGTGTGCAAGTTGAGTATCCCTGGTACCCACGACACCATGACAGGTATGGGATTCTACCAGCCTGGACTGAAGTACGTATTCGATATGACAGCCATTAGCCACGTGTCAACACTTGAGGAGCAGTTGAACTGCGGTATTCGCTTCTTCGACATCCGTCCTGTAGTGAGCACCGACACCATCGCTAAGAAAAAGATCTTACGACTGACACACGGTATCAGCGAGCTCAACGTCACTTTAGAGCAGACGATCGACTGGCTGCAGGCCTACCTGAAAGCCCACCCGTCTGAGTTCTTCATTGCCAAGTTGCAGTTCGACAACGGTTTTGAGGATCAGAAAGACTTGTTCTACCTGCTCGATCAAGTATTAGACCTGCCTAAGTACAAAGGGCTGTTCTTTGAGAACTGGCGTCCTGATATCACCGTAGGCGAGATGCGCGGTAAGATTCTGTGGCTGAGCCGTTACGACCTCCGTCCATTGCACGTCATCTACGATTTCCCAATCGTTTACTGTGACTGGCCTGACGAGGATCCCGACGTGAAAGAAGATCTCGATCCTGAAGCCCAGCGCAATTGTGCCATGTATAACATGAACGACGAATCAATTAAGGCTAAGCTCTACAAGCAGGACTACTACAAGACCACCACTGCGAAGCGAATGCAGAACAAGATTAAGACCGTGATCGACATGATGCACAGTGCTCGTGAGATCAAGGAAGATGAAAACATCTGGGTTGTAAACCACTGCTCGGCCTATACCGAGGTGTCTCCACGCGGATACCTTACCAACGCCTCTAACCTGCACCCGAATGTGATAGAAGACCTGCAGAAATATGAGGGTACCGTAGGTATCACCCCGATGGATATGTCCTGCCACGATTACATACACTGCGTTATCAACGGCGGTACACCCTACACCAGCGACTACCTATACGGTTTCTATCCCTTGAGCCAGTCGCTCACAAATCTGCTTATCAAGTCGAACAAAAAATACTTTAAATAATAAATCATGGCAACAGTTATGAAACACAATATTCATAGACTCATCATTCTCTTCGCGATAATGTTTGCGGTAACAGGGGCTCAGGCTCAGAATACCGATAAGTTACATGCCCAGGACGGCCTGTTAAATCACCTTTCTGTAGGTCTGTCTACTGGTACGGGCGGTACAAACATCGATGTAGCCGTGCCTTTACACAAGATCGTAACGGTAAGAGCTGGTATTGGTGGCATGGGTTGGGGCGACATCAAGTTTAAGGCCATCAACACTGCTTCACAGATCACAGAAATGCAGATGGTAGAACAGGACGCTATCAAGCGTGCGCAAATGGTAAATAAGGTAGAACTGGCTCTTAAGCCCAACTTCTGGAACTTCTATGTGCTGGGCGAGGTACATCCTTGGAGTAATGTGCCATTCTACTTCTCTGCAGGTCTGTTCTTCGGCAGCCAGAACTTCATTCACTTCCGCAACACCAACGAGGGCGCCCTGGGCTTCCTCTACGATGCCAATGAGAAAGTGATGGATTACAACCGTCTCTTCAACACGAACTTCCAGCCTGTAGGCGTACAGTTCGGCGACTACGTGTTCACAGCTGATGAGAATGGTAACATCGACGTGCGCATGAAGACCAACGCCGTGAAACCATATCTCGGCATCGGCTTCGGACAGCACCTCGCCAAGACCCATCGTGTCAGCCTGGCCGTAGATTTAGGTCTGATGTTCTGGGGCTCACCGAAATTCGTGCTGAACAACGGTACAGAGATTAATTCGGCAGGTAAGAATTCCGGTATCGGTAGTATAGTGTCATGGCTGAAGGCTTGGCCAAATCTGGAGATTCGCGTAGCTTACAAGATTTTCTAAACGTATAAATACTACGTCTGTATTATAATTCAGAACCCACAGGAGTTGTCCCGTGGGTTCTTTTTTTGCTCCTGAGTTTCAAAATCTGCAAAAAATGTTTCAAAAAATGCAGAAAATGCAATTCTTGGGCTTCAAAGCCTTTGTTTTTTCGTGGAATATGTTTATCTTTGCAAAAGCCAAAGCTACTAAAAATATTAATAACTTAAATAATGTATCTTATGAAGAAAAAAAGCTTTTTGTTTTTCTTAGCAACCGCGATATTTGGTTGCTTTGCTGGCGTCATGCTTTCCGCGTGTAACATTAGTGATGTTGTGGGAACAGAGGATAATTCTGTAAAACAGCCGGCACCGACTATGCCTAAACTAACAGTTGACCCTAACGAGTATCAATCTATTAATGTCAGTGTGGCCTTGCTAGGCTCGTTAGGTGACTATGCCGAGGAGGCGGCAATTATTTACTGGTTTAAGGAGGTCACAAATACGGTGACTGACAAAACACAGGTGGTGATTACTGACCAGATTACTGAAGGTAATAAGGCTGACATCGCCAAGGTATTGGCACGTTTCGGTACGTTGCTGCTTGTTGATCCCACAGAGGCTAATGTGAAACAATATGCTGAAGAAATGGGTTTCGACCCTGATGCCAGTTATAAGAATTTAGAGGTGCTCGGACTCTCAGGCTTCGGTGATAGATTCCTCAGTTACCTATCTGAAGATTATGAAGAGACATCTAGTGAAACTATTGCTCCATCGTCTATCTCAGTGAAAGACATTTGGGAGGTAGCCCCCATGGAGTATCTGAGAATAGAAGCTTTTGCCGAATGGGCTGAGCATATAGAGAAAAAATATACCGAATACCAAGAGTACATCGCCGGTCTTAATCCTGCTTCAAGTAGGGCACTTACCAGAGGATCTACGCAAACTAATGGAAATGTCATGGATAAGATCAATCTGCTTAACTTCCCTGCTGTAGATCTCAAAATCCATATTCAAGATAAGAAGAATTATTGTGGTTATGAATACGATTTTCCTGCATACAATGTTAAAGACTATGAAGACTGTATTTACGATGTAACGTGTAACTACAGCATCATACCGATTTATGACTACAAGGGTGAGGCAGACTACTATATTGTAAATACATCGATGAACTGGAACTGCAAAGAGACTTGTATAGGCTATAAAGTGTTTAAGCATCCATGGTATAAACGCGATCGCCGCAGTTATCTCTTCTTCCCATGTCAGGGCACGTTCTATACTACGCCTAAGGTTACCAATTCTGCCTATAATGTGATGATGACGGTTAATGGTGACCTTCATCCCGAGAGTATTCCTTTCGATAAGGACGTTCACAATTCTCGCTCGTTCAGCCTCGACGGCAATGTGTCTGCTGGTGCAAAAGGCCAAGCTGGCATGACGGGCGTTGGCGTAGAGGGTAACGTTGATGCAAATCTTGGTTTCAGTGCCGAGTGGTCGAAGGATGAGTATTTCAACATTAAATCCATCGAAATTGACAAGCATGTCTCAGGAGCCAGTGTTGGTCATAGAATCCTTGTTCCTGGCGGTGAAGACGGCTACCGTCCACGCATGGTGAACTCAGCGCTTGACAAAGGTATTGAATGTCCTCAAGGTAGAGAGTACAATACGACGCTTACTACAGAGGAAGGTTGGATATGGAAGGTTAGCGGAACCAAGGTTAATACGGGTGATGCAGCCATCACGATTAAGTTGACTGCCGATACGAAAGTTAGCTGGTCCAGCTATATGGTTACAGGTGCAGAATGGCGCGTCAAGGAGTACAATCATTCTATGTCGTCACAGGAGTTCCATATTGCTCCTCCTAACCGTGTAGATGTTGGATTCTTGAAGATCAATGCCACCACAAAGGAGAATGGTGCAGGGCTTAGTATCTTTGGAATTAAGGTCACTGACAAGAATGGAAATAATGTTGTTCTTAACAAGGATAACGTAACGACCAACTATGGTGAGACCTATAACCTGGGCTTGCTGGCAAACAAGACCTATGATATTGAGTTGAAGATGGGTACGAACCTGGCTTCTGCAAAGACTTATATCCTCAGCGACAGACAAGTAGGCGGTCATTCAGATCCCGTTCAAAACCTTGATACAGACAAGTTCTTTAATCTAAAGAACTAAATTCATAAAGGAGAATTTCCACTATCCTCTAATTCAAAACCCACGGGAGATTACCCGTGGGCTCTTTTATTTGTAAGACAAATTTGACGTTTCCTGATTTGGGTTGACTGTCAGTATGTCTAAACCCTCTTCCAAATTAATGGCCAATTATTTAAATCACTATCATTTAGCCAATAAATATAAAAAGGTGGGACGATAGTTCCAATAATTCCCAAAAATGTTGTACTTTTGCACGCAAAGACTTATCAATCATGTACGATCAGATTCGAGAAGATACGCTTTTTATTATGCTTTATGCAGCAGTGACAATGCTGTCTTTGATAGCATGTTTCTATCTGCTGTTCCGTCGGAGCAATGCCATTGCTCCTGACGTAACGCCGCCAATACGTCTGCGCAGATGGACAGCAGCCTTCTTTGCAGCATTCACTTTGAATCATATATGGTATATGCCCATCTTTTTTCTCTCCTCAAGAGAGGCTATTATGATGACTGACCTTATAGGTGGATTGCTTGACTTTATGACGGTTTTTCCTTTAATGATAGCTCTATTGATAGTAATGCTGCAAGACCGCAGGCGACCTCTCTGGCCTGTTGCCGTGATGGTAGCTCCACTCATTGTAGGAAATGCATTAAGCGTTGCTACCCATAGTTATGACTATTTGCCGATAGGATATTGCTATTTCTTGCTGATGTGCATTTGCTTGATAATATATATGGTATGTGCATTGAGACAATATGGACGCTGGTTGCGCGACAACTATGCCGATCTGGAACACAAGGAAGTGTGGCAGAGTTTCGTTGTATTGGCTATCGTGCTACTGGTGTTCGTTGTCTATGCATTAATCAATGAAAACTCGATTTATATCTATGTCATGCTGGTAATGAACGCTTTGCTTATCTGTTATCTCCTATGGCGAGTAGAGACGTTAAGCGATTTGAGCATCTCCCAGCCTCTGCCCGTTGATGAGGATACTGGCCAAACCACTCGCGACAGCATCGGGCCAAAGTTAAAGCAGTATTGCGAGGAACAGCAACTCTATTTACAGCATGACATCTCCCTCTCTCAGCTGGCAAAAGCGATTGGCACCAACCGTCTCTATCTCAGTCAATATTTCTCCAGTCTGGGCACAAACTATAATGTCTATATCAATGATTTGCGTATCAATCATTTCGTCAGTCTTTATCAAGAGGCTCTAGCTTCCAACCGTTCCTTCACTGCCCAGCAACTGGCAAACGAAAGTGGCTACCGAAGTTACAGCACTTTCAGACATGCCTTCAAGATGCGAATGGGTCAAAATGTGAGAGATTGGATGAACGATATGGTGCAAAAGTGACAGAATTAGCAAAATAAATGGCAGAATAATTAATAATCACGGCTTAGAACATAGGTCGTGATTATTTTTTTGTGGAAATTGCTATCTTTGCAATTGATGTTATCTAATCCGATGACTATAAATATGTATAACCAATAAATAATGTCATTATGAGTAATTCGAAAATGTGGGACAATTACGACAAGTCGCTTGCCGTGAAGTGTATTAACGGAACGTTTGTTGGCAAGAAGTCGGAGAATGTCATCACCTATAAGGGTATCCCCTTCGTTGACAAACAGCCTGTCGGCGACCTGCGCTGGAAAGCACCGGTGGAATATACGCCGAACGACGGCATCTATGAGGCCTACAACTTTGCGAAGCTCTCCTGCCAGGATTTGTCGATCACCGACCATCAGGGTGAGGACTGTCTATTCCTGAATGTTTATAAGGCCGACGATGCGTCTGCCGCCAAGAAGCCCGTCATGGTGTGGATTCACGGAGGCGCTTTCGTAGCAGGTGGAACGGGCATAGAGCTGTTTGATTGTAGCAACCTCGTTAAAGAGAATCCAGATGTTATCTTTGTTACCGTTGCATACAGACTCGGTGTTCTTGGCTTCTTCCATTTGTCACACCTGACAGATGGTAAGGACTATCCTGACGCACAGAACCTGGGACTTTTGGATCAGCTGATGGCCATAAAATGGGTTCACGAGAACATCGCTGCCTTCGGCGGTGACCCCGACAACGTGACTATCTGGGGAGAGTCAGCTGGTGCTGGTAGCGTGACCATGCAACCGTTGATCAAAGGTTCCCAGCAGTATTTCCAGAAAGTCATCGCACAAAGTGGTGCCCCTTCACAGACGAATTCTTTGGAAGAGAGCATCGCCACCACGAATGATTTCATGAAGGCCCTCGGCTGCAAGACCGTTGCCGATTTGATGAGGCTTGATGCCAGGACGCTGGTGGATACGGCAGCACAGACAATCGCATTACGTATGTTCCCTGTCAGAGATGGACGCATCCTGCCTTTCGACCCGTGGGAGGCTTATGAAAACGGCATTGCCAAGGATATCACCTTCCTTCAGGGCTGTAATAAGGATGAAATGAATTGCTTCGTGGCTGACTGGACGGTGGAAGGATTCAAAGCGTGGGCTGCCGACCGTAAGACGAAGAAGTATGCCCAACAGCTGACTCCTGAAGAGAGAGCAAAGATCGAGAGTTACTGCAAGGAAGGAGCAGTAGAGGACTGGGATGCTGACAGCCGTTTGTTCGGCCATAGCTGGTTTATCGACGGTGCCATCAAATTGTCGGAGAGCCAGACCAAGGGTGGTGGCAAGTCCTATACCTATTATTATAGAGTAGAGTCTTCAGACCCTATCCGGAAGAGTGCACATTTCGAAGAGGTTCCCATCGTGTTTGCTCATCCGGAAATGATCGAAGGAAGACAGTATGACGCCACCTTCATCAAGACCATGAGTAAGATGTGGGTGCAGTTTGCCAAGACAGGCAATCCGTCGCTTGGTGCGTCTGAATCTCCCGACGGTAAAGCGAAGGAGTGGCCCCTCTACGACTTAGAGAACAAGCAGGTGATGGTATTCGACGAGTTCGACATCCATCCCGCCAAAGAGTCCGAGGTGAAGATCGTGGATTGGGAGAGGACCTATTTCCTGACCAAGTATTTTATGCTTTGACAGGTCAAGCAATAATATACTCACAAATTGGGCCCGCATTAATAAATGCGAGCCCTTTTCTATGTTTCGTTCTCTCACACAACAATATTTTCTTTGGCTCTACATTGCGCCCATACAACTGGTCGCGCCCAGCGCAGTCAGGATAGCTGTCGCTACAGAAGCAATAATCTGCACAATCCACTTAAAAGTTTCTTTCTTAGTCATAGTTCTCTAAAATTTAATGTTTCTGAAATTTAATGTTTAATGTTCAAGCGGGGTGGGGCACAAGGCCCCTAATCTCCGCTTACTGGTCGCTAGCCCTTGGTGAAGATCTTGCTGACCACCTGACTGCTCTGACCGTCCTTGATGGCTATAGCCTTCACGGTCGTGGTATCGCTCAGGCCGAACTCCTCAGTATACATCGTGCTCTCACTCGTTGGCGTGCTGCCGTCAAGGGTGTAGTAGATATCTGCGCCGTCAGGACCGCTCAAGCTCACTGTGGTCGAATCCGAGAACGAGGTCTTACCGCTGATCGTGGGGGCTGCCGGGGGTTCAGACTGAGAGCCGCCGTTCTGGTTGCCGCTCTGTGAGCCTCCGTTGTCACCACCGCCGTTGTCGTCACCTCCTGGGGTGTCACCACCACCATTGCCGTTCGAACCGTTTTCGTTGTCCTCGATATCACCGCTATCGCCCGAGGTCACGCGCTTCAGCACATTGCCATCCTCATCGAGA
>Ga0310697_10004535_pt1 | contig 13713 bp, 5 predicted proteins | sample 172DNAGHGlowgp2_FD_203883 | JGI IMG/M metagenome (GOLD analysis project Ga0310697, IMG submission 203883) | Sheep rumen microbial communities from Palmerston North, Manawatu-Wanganui, New Zealand - 1728 DNA GHGlow gp2 (v2) (version 2) | ecosystem: Host-associated > Mammals > Digestive system >...
GGTATAGGCAGAGAAATAGGCCGAGCTGTTCTGGGTAGCTACCTGCGTAAGGTAGGTAATGTAATGACGGGCAGCGTCGCCATACTGGTTGTTCTCCAGATAGAGGTCGCCCAGGATGACGTCGACAGGAATCATGAGCAGACGGCTGGTCACCGACTTCTGGAAGTTGCTGCTGTTGGGCGAACCCACATCGAAGACAACCTTACCGAAGTTGGTAGTAGTGAAACCAGTATAGCGCTCCAGGTCGGGAGCCAGACGGCTGACGATGCCAGCCAGGTCGAGCTCAGGATAGCTGTTGTCCTCAATCTGCGAGATCTTGGTCAGCGGCTCAGTAAAGAAAGGCACCTTGCCGTAGTTGCGCGCCAACTGCAGGTAGGCCCATGCACGGATGGCCTTCACCCCAGCATACTCGTTGATAACCACATTGGTAGCACCAGTATAGAGTGAGGTGTCGCGATGGGCGATATAGTAGTTGCAGTTGTTGATGACGCGATAGTAGGCGTAGGCAGAGTCGTAGCGGTTGGTGGTGGTGGCCGAGAAGTCAGCCAGACGGCTCAGCATACTGTCGGTATACTCCGTGGTCTTCACCAGGTCACCACGCATCTCACCCTGGAACACATACTGGTCGGCAACCTGCTGCATAGCCTGAAGAATGCCATAGGCATAGAACATGGAGTCGGTCTTCTGGTTGAGCTCAGGGTCAAACACCTGGCGCTCACTCTCAGTATCCAGCATGTCGGAGCATGAGGTGAGAGCCCATCCAAGCCCTCCCAAAGGGAGGGATGTCAAGGCACAAAAGAGCCACTTACGAGCCGTTCTTTTTATGTTTCTATATATGACGTAATTCATATTGTGATATGTTTATTGATGAATATAATTCTTTGTTTCAAGTCTAACACCACATCCCTCCCTTGGGGAGGGCTTGGGTAGGCCTTACAAGTTAATCTTTACACCAGCAGTGAAGGAGCGTCCCTGAGCCAGGTTGCCACAGTCAATGCCCTGATAGAACACGCTGTTGTTGATGGAGAACTCGGGGTCGGTACCCAGATACTTCGTGAAGGTCAGCAGGTTCTGTGCCTCCACCCATACAGAGAGTCCCTGCAGCCAGGTCCAAGAACCGGGAATGGGCACCTGATAGGTAAGGTTCACAGTCTTCATGCGCAGGTAGCTGCCATCCTCTATCCAGCGGTCGCTGAAGCGGTTGTTGCCCATGGGGTCGCCATAGTTGGCACGCGGCAGCGTAGCCTGCTGTCCCTCATAGCGCCAGCGGCCCGTCTCGGCCACCTGCTGGTTGAAGAACGTAGAACCGCTGTTAAGGATAGAGCGCTGGTAGTTATAGACGTCGTTGCCCAACGAGTAGTTGAAGCCAACGCTCAGCGTCAGGTCCTTCCAGTTGACGGTGGCGAAGATATTGCCATAGACATCGGGGTTGGGGTCGCCAATCACAGTCTTGTCGTGCTCGTCAATCATGCCGTCGTTGTTGAGGTCCTCGAAATGAACGTCGCCAGCCACGAAGTTGTGGCGCTTCTCGGCATTGTCGACCATATAGAGGTAACCGTCCTTGCCAGCAGCCTTGGCCTCAGCGTCGTTGGAGAACACGCCCAGGGTCTTGTAGCCATAGAACAGGGCCACGGGATTGCCAACAGCCGTAAGGATGTTGTCGTTGCCATAGATGCTGCTGGTGTAGTTGCCGTCAGGCAGCTGGGTCACCTTATTCTTATAATGACCTACGGAAGCTCCCAGTTCCACGCGCCAGTCCTTCAGCACCACGGGCTTGAAGGAGAAGGCAGCCTCGAAACCAGTGTTCTCCAGCTTTCCTCCGTTGCTCCAATAGCGGTTGATACCACCAATGGGGTTGGAGAAGCTCTTGAGCATCAGCAGGTTGTTGGTCTTATGCAGGAAGTAGTCGAAGCTCAGGGCCAAACGGTTGTTCAGCAGCATGGACTCGAAACCAACGTTGAACTTATGGGTGGTTTCCCACTGGATCTTGTCGTTACCGATATTGGTGAGCTGTGAACCATTAGCGTGGGGCACGTACTTTACCTGCGAGAAACTGGAACGTGCTGCGTAGTTGGAGATATCGTCGTTGCCGCTAACATCGTAGCCAGCATTGATGCGGAGGAAGTTGATGCCACGGGTATGGGGGAACCAGGCCTCGTTGGTGAGCACCCAGCCTAACTGGACGCTGGGGAACACGGCCCACTTCACCCCGAAGAGTCCCAGACCATCGGCATTCTCACCGAAACGGCTGTTGGCCTCGGTCATCAGCGACAACGTAGCGAAATAGCGGTTCATGTAGTTGTAGTCGACATTGGCATACCACTGGATGGTCTTCCACACGTCGCTTACACCATTGATACCAGGATAGCCGTCGAGGCTGAGCACAGGGTTCTTGTCGTTCTGACGCGAACGGTACTCGGTGCTGAGGTCGCTATTGTCGAACGAGAAGTAGTTGTAGCGTCCACCCACGTAGGCGTTCAGCGTATGGGGACCCATCTGGAGCTTCTTCTCTACCCTACCGTCAGCCAAGAAGTTCTGCTCCTTGGCATACATGGAACCTACCATGGAAGCCACGCGTCCAAGGCCCTCGACTTCGAAGGAGGGGAAACCTATGTTGGGGCGGAAGTAACGCTGGGCATTGCGGTTCAGGGTATAGCTGACGTGAGCCGTCAGCTTGAAGTCCTTGGCAAACAGCCACTCAGGAGCCACATGCACATTGAAATAAGTGTTCTCAGCCTTGTTCTTGTTGTCGCCCTCAGCATTCTCGAACAATGCCACGGGGTTGGCCAGTGCATACTCGTCGCCCAGCACAGCATAGAGTTCGTCATAGTCGGACAGCAGCGAGGTAAAGCCACCAGCACCGCCATTGATGAGCTTGTTGTACTGATAGGGAGCCACCAGCGGCGACTTGATGAGCGCCAGGGACGTAGGCGAAGAAACGGTGCCCGAGGTAAAGGAGGCAGGCATACCGTCATCGTAGACGGTGCTGTTGGTACGGGCAATCGAGATGTCGAAACGGGTAGAGAGGTTCCAGAGAATGGAGATGTCGGTATTGAAACGTACGTTCATACGGTCGAAGGCACTCTCGCGAACGGTATTCTCTGCGTTGACATAGCCTACGGAGAGGTTGTACATACCAATATCGTCACCACCCTGCACATTGATGCTGTAGTTCTGGGTAAAGGCATTACGATAGACCTCGTCCTTCCAGTCGGTATTATTATGATAGGTGTAATAGTAGAAGTTCTCAGGATCGTCGTTCAGGAACTGGAACTTCAGCTGCTGCAGGTTCTGGAGCTTCATCTGTTGGTCGATGGCCTGCTGTATGGCGGGCGTTCCAAGCATCTCGGTAGCGTAGACACGATACTGGGCAGCGTCCATCATCGTCAGCGTCTGGGGAATGAGCTGATAGCCAGCAGAGATGTTGGCATCGATACGGGTAGCCATGGAATGGCCACGCTTGGTGTCGATCAGGATGACGCCGTTGGCACCACGGGCACCATAAAGCGCGGTAGCATTCTTCAGCACCGTCACCTTCTCAATATCATCGGGCGAGATGTTGGCCAGAATGTTATTGAACTGTCCGCTATGGAGCGAGGTGCGCATGCGCTGCATGTCCTGCTCAATACCGTCGATAACAATCAGGGGCTGGGCATCGCTGGTGATGCTGTTCAAACCGCGGATGAACATGGAGGCACCGCCCTCGACAGCTGCCGAGCGCAGGATGCTGCGCACATCGCCACCGAGCTTGTTGGCAATCTCATTGTCGACGGTCACCCCGAAACGGTTGATCTGGGCCGTCTTGGCTGCCGTATAGTTCACACCAGTGCCATACATCGGGGCAAACTTGTCGCTCAGCATCTTGATCTGCAGCACCTGGGTGCTGTCGCCAGCCGTGAAGGCCACCTGCTGCGCCAGATACTCGGGAGCAAAGACATAGAGTGCGGTGGCAAAGGTAGGCACCTTGATAACAAAGCTACCGTCTTCCTCGGTCATGGCCGTATAGCGGTCGTAGCCCAAGGCGCGGAGCTGGATACCCACCAGCGGCTGCTTCGTAGCCTGGTCGGTGACCTTGCCCTTGAGCGTTATCGTAGGATAGTTCACTTGCTTCATCTTGGAACGGTCAGGCTGTTTGATGCTTGTCTCTACCTCTTCCTCCTCATCCTCCGACTGGGCGAAAGCTGCCGTAGAGAGTCCCAACGTGAGCGCGCAGACAACAATCCTGAGGCTGCTGGTCTGCATCATATTGAATATAGTACGCTTCATGTTCATTTCTTGTTTGATTCTTCAAATTCAACGTATTCCAAGGGCTTCGCAAGAATGGCGGCAACACGCAAGTCACGACCAAAAGCAGCCATCAACGTCTTGTTGAACACTGACATAGGCGAAGTAATCTTGATGTTCGGGCAAATCTTTGCGTTGTTGGAGCCCAGGCCATAGTACGAAACGGGGAAGGTAAACTGTCCGATATAGACCGTATCCACCTTCAACGGGTTGTTGGAATAGCCGCGGAAAGTAGTGCGGTTGGTAGCGTTATCGGTAACGGCCTGTGTAGCAGCAGGATCCGTGGCTCTTACCTGTTCGATATACTCATTGAAGGCTGCAATGTTCTCTTCCGTTTCGTTCAGGAAGGTATAGTTCTGCAGGTTTCCTTTCTCGTCACAGTAGTTCAGCTCGAAGATTACGCGGTTAGGCAGATAATTCTCCTTTCCAGGGTTGTCGAAACGCTCGGGAACAAAGACGCAATAGAGGTCATAGGTAGTGCTCTGCACATTAGGCAGGTAGATATCCATCTCGGGTTTCGAATAACCGCCATTAGGCTCAGCCCACACATAGCGCAGCGAACCGTCCTTGGCAAACTCGTATTTCTCGAAGCCCCGCAGCACCACGTTCATGTTGTGGGTGTTACCAGTAGCTACACGCGCCAGGTTGTTGCGGGTGCTGAAGCTGAACTCGGGAGCATACGACTCCCAAGGATAGATGGCCAGGCTATCGACGATGCGACCATAGCCGTTGCTCATACGCACCTTCTCGCGCAGGAAATCAGGATTAAGAATGTCGTTAGGGTTCGACAGTTTGTCCCATATAGTAGCACGCAAGGTGTCGCTACCCAAATAGGTAGGCGTTGACTCCACCCACTTGTTGTAGCCGTCGTTGTTGCTGAAAATCAGGTCGCCCACGATGCTGAGCTTGGTCAGTGAGTCGCACAGATAAGCGGGATCGGCCACGTCATAGGACGTCTCAGTAATGCTTACCGATGCTCCCGATTCCACGAAAGCCTGTGCCTTGGTGGTGGGGATGTAGTTGAAGTAACCCTTGATGCGGTCGTACGATTTGTTCCACACCTCGTTGGTAGGCATCAGGAAGGTATAGGAACTATCCTCCTGCTCCAACCTCGCATTCAGGCTGGCGGTCAGCGTATTGACCTTCACCATGACGGAGTCGATATAGGTCTGCACACCGTCGACGATAGGACCTACTACTGATGCTTTCTCATCGAGATAGGAATACTCATAGCGCTGGAAGTAGCTGCACAGAGAGTCGACGCCCTTACCAGCAGAGAGCTGATTGTTAGTCAGGAAGTCATAGAGATTGGGGTGATACACGGCAGCGCCATCCATGATATGCATGATACCGTTGTTACTCGGCTGATTAGGACGTGACACGTTTACACCATCGAAGGTGTAGGTTCCTGCCCCGGTAAAGTCGTAGGACTTGCCGTTGAGCATGTGAACGCGCTCATTCAGGGCACCGCTGGCGTTATGGCCATAGGCAGCCACATGGTTATAGACAAACTGCTGCAGAAGTGCCTTATTGTCCAACTGCTGCAGAGCAGCAAGGTCGAAAGAGCCGTTGAGAGGTGCCCACACCGTATAGTACTGAGTCTGACTCAGTTCCTTGTCAAAACCGGCTTTCTGAACGAGGGCGGCAAATTCGCTGAGCTGCTGGTTCTGCCGGATATTCTCCCACAAGGTCTGATTGCCCGAAGGCTGGGCATCAGTAATGGCCTCGTTGTAGTCGCTGAAATCGGTACACGATGCGGCAGCGAGCAATCCTGCTGCCATCATCGTCATACCTATATACTTATTTACTTTCATAGATCAACTTCTTTTATGTTAAGTGTCAGATTAATACCAGTCCTCAGAGTATTCCTGGTTGTCGACCACATTCACTGGGACAAGCTCCACGAAGTCGAGACCAACGGGGTTGTCGGTATTGTCGGGGTTGAGGGTCTTGATGCGCAACCAGTTCTCGTCACCCTGCTTGATCTCAGTACGTCCTAAGACATAACGGATGGTGTAGCTACCCGTTCCGTACTCGGTACGGGCGCTGTTGTCGGCACTATAGCCGTTCTCACCATGACCGCAATAGCTGTGGGGACCACGCATATAGCTGCGGTTGTGCATGGCAATATCGGACTCAATACCCTGGTCATCCTCCTCCTTGGCGTTGGTCATACCGATACGGGGGTCCTCAACGGCAATGGTAGCATCGAAGGGCAAGCCTATAGCGGTCATCGACTGAACGTTGGAAGACTTGCCAATGTAGTACTGCATGAACGAGCCGTAGGACATAGGAGCATAGACGACACGAAGCTCATAGACTCCGGAGGGAACGGGAGGCAGCTTGAAGGCCACGTCGTAACGTCCCCAGAACTGTATCTGGTCGGCCTCCCAGCAGCGCCATGCGCCACGCAGGCAGTAAGCCAGACAGAACACGTCGTCGTAGACCACCATGTTGTCGAAGTAGTTGCTGGGCAAACCGCGACGCGAGGTGTCGTAGCCGCTGGGGATGTTGCCATCGCCAGTAGACCAGTAACGGTAGCGGTTGTTGATCAGCTCGTAGAAGAGCGACGTGCAGTTGACACGCATACGCTCATTGAGCACGCCACGGGGCACCAGACGGTCGTAGACCAGCATATCGTCGATAGAGATGATGTAGGCATTACCTGCCACAATCTGCTTGCCGCGGTTCACCTTCACGCCCTTGCGGATGACTTCGTGGTTGGTACCCATCGTTCCCACCTCGTTGGTCAGCGTGTTGTTGGTCTGATAGCGGTTGATGTAGATGTTACGGTTCTCCGTATGAGGCATCCATACCTTCATGATGGTGTGAGGCAGCATGGTCTCGTAGTAGTCATACTGGTCAGCCTCGGGCGAGTAGTTCCAGAACGAGCTCTGGTTCTGCTCGAACACCAGCTGGTTTTCCGACATACTGGCCTTCAGGATGTGGTAGGACACAAACATGTTCAGCGCGTTGTTGCGCTCGGTGTAGTCGTTGCCCGTGCTGACGGAAATGCCATTCTCACGGATGTAGTCGTACCAGTCGGCACTACTGCCATAGACATCGTTGGCATACTTCACCAAGTCGTCGAAGCTGTTGATGCCATTCCTGCGCATCACCTCGTCAGTTTCCGCAAAGATAGTGTAGCCCACCTTGCAAGTCTCCTCCGATGAGAGTTTGCCAGAATAGTTCTGACGGGCTATCTGCGTGAACTTGAACGTCTCGTTCTTCTTGAACTTCGTCACAGAGTCCACCAGGCCAGTGGCCTTCAGGGCCTCATTGAATATCTTGTATTCCTCAGCACGGTCCAGATAATAGCCGCTGGGCTGCTCCATACGCGGAATAACGTTGTTCACGATATGCACGATACCATTGGTGGTTTCGTTATCGGAACTGATGATGGTAGCCTTGTTGCCCAGTACCGGACGTCCAATAGAGTCGAACGTTACGGCAAACTCATAACCCAGCAGGGTTGACACCTCGGGGTTGGTCAGCAGGTTGACTGCCGTGCGGACATTGGGCGAGAGGTGGAAGCGCACAAGGTTCAGACAGAGCTCCTGGGTCAGTCCCTGCAACGAGCGTTCCGTCATACCGTTATGGGGAACAGCAGCATCGGGGTCGTCATACAGGCTGTCGCAATAGGCCTTCAGTCCCTCGTTGGTGGGAGCAAAGCAGGTGTAGATGCCGTATGCGGACATCAGACGGTCGTAGCCTACCTGCGACAAGACGTAGTTGAACGATGTCAGGGTGCTGTCTTTCTTGATGAACGACTCTATGGTCTCACCCGTGAAGGTGTAGAGGTCTGATTCATCGGGCTCAGGATTACAGGCTGTTGTCAGCATGAGCGCCAATGCGCCAATGCCAGCCACGAAAATCCGTCGTGTAAATGGAAAGATTTTATTCGTCATATCTTGGTCCTCCTTCATTAATAGTTCTTTTCATAAATATTGCCAGTGCTGTAAGCGGGGTTCTGCTTCAGCACAGGGCACACCTCTAAGTCTGTCTTAGGAACAGGCATGTAAAGCGTTGCCTCGTTACCCAACTTAGCAGACACGGCAGAACCCTGACTGCCCAATTTGCGGGCCATCAGCTGCAGCATATCGTTAGTGGTCGGCACAAAGGGCTCCTTACGCTCACCGATGGCAGACAAGGTCGACTTGTAGTCGGTCATGGCATCAGCGTGACGGTAGTTGAAGCGCAGCAGGTCATACCAGCGCTTGCCCTCAAAGGCCAGCTCACGCAGACGCTCGGCAAGGATCAGGTTCTCTATCGAAGCCCTACCGCTCTTATAGGTGTTCCACTTCAGCGAGTCGCTCTCAGCATCCTTCGAGCGCAGGTTGACGGCCTGCACCAGGTGGAAGGCGGGCTGCAAGTAGGCAGCGTCATCGTCGTCAGCAGCCTGAGCCATCAAGGCCTCAGCCTTCATCAGCATCACGTCAGTAAGACGATAGATGATATAGTTCTGACGATAGGAGCTATAGGCACGGCGTGTCTGGGGAACGGCCTTGGCATCACCCGTTGCCGTGCTCAAGTACTGCGACTCCTGCTCCACCATCTTGCGGATGTCGAGCTGGTCGCCGTTGGCCTTGTAGGTGTTCTGGATAGCACGGTAGTCGTTGACTGAGGTACCTGTCGTCGTGTAGACAACCTGGCTCTTGGCAAAAATGGCAGGAGCCTGCAGGTAGCCGGTAGAACGGCCACTGGCATAACTGTTGAACATCTCACAAACGGCCGTATTGCTGTTGGTACCGTTGTATTGCAGTTCAAAGATACTCTCCTCGCCATTCTGCGATACAAAGAGGTCGTTGAACATCTCGTTGCCCTTCACCAAGGGATACTCCATCTGGGTGGCAGCAACGGCATTGCGCTGGCGTGCCACAAACTGCGACTTCTTGGAGGCAATCACCTTATCGCAGTACTCAACAGCCTTGGCATAGTCGGCAGCATTACGGTTAACACTTCCCAACCACAGATAGATATCGGCCAGCAGAGCCTGGATACCGTCGCGGGTAAAGTAGCCCACACGGCGCCAGTCGGTATAGGCCAGAGGCGAGATAGCGTTCTTCTCAGCCTGCTCCAAGTCTTTGATACAAGCGCGGAGTACCGTCTCAGGATCCGACTGCGGAATATCCATGTTCTGGCTGCTGTTCATATAGGCCTCCGTGGTGTAAGGCACGTCACGGTAGGCACGCACCAGATAGAAATAGCAAAGGGAGCGCAAGGCCAGCATCTGCGAGCAGTCAGCCAGATAGTCACCCTGTGTATAGGAGGGGTCTTCATTCATGACGGCAGCTGCACGTGCCAGCACCAGGTTACAGTTGTTGATGACGGAATAGAAAGCATTCCATGTAACAAACTCATTATCATATTGTGTATTGGCTGTATTGATCTCGATGAGGTCTTCCAGCACACGCTGGGCAGCACTTCCCTGAACGCTGACCACAGGCAGCAGCTCGTCGGAACGCAGGTCACCCCAAACGATGAGTCGCTTCACGATATCGGTACTGAGCATCGACTTATAGGCACCATTGACCATCAGCTGCACGTCTGACTTGGACTTCCAGAAGTCCTCGTCAACGGTCTTGTCGTCGGGCAGGATGACGGTATCGACACAGGAGCCCAGGAGTAAAGGGAGTAAGGGAATAAGGAGCAGGTTGGACATACCCCTTGTGGCTTTCTTTACCTTATTAAATATATTTGTCTTCATAATCTTCAGCATATTAGAATCCAACGTTGAGGGTAACGGTAAACTGCTTAGAGCGCGGGGTCTGAGAGGTATCCTCAGCCACGCCATAGCCCTTAGGCGACACTTCAGGGTCAACACCGCTGTACTTGGTCCAAAGGAACAGGTTGTTGAGCGAACCATAAATCTGCAACTGGTTCAGGCCCAGCTTCTTGATCTGCTTCTTCGTGAAGTTGTAGGCCAGCTGCAGGTTCTGGAAGCGGACGAAACCGCCATCCTCTACGAAACGGTCGCTACCCTGATAGTTATAGCCCGAGTTGTACATAGCACGGGGTATCGGGGTGACGTCACCGTCCTTACGCCAACGGTAGTTGACGGTAGCACACTGGTTGTTGGTGTCGAACATACGCTCCAGGTTCATGCGTGCAATGTTCACCACCTTGTTGCCGAAACGATACATGAAACGGGTCTTCAGGCTCCACTGTCCGTACTTGAACGTGAAGTTGAAACCACCATTCACCTTAGGCAGAGAGTTGCCTAAGTAGACAATGTCGAGGGCATTGATCTGACCGTCGTGGTTGATATCCTCATAGATGGCATCACCACCCTGATAGGTATAGGTCGTCGAACCCGTTCCGTTATTGTTGACGTAGTTGTAAACCAGATGCAGGGGATGTCCCTGATTGTCCATCAGCACCTTTCCGTCCTCGTTGAGGGTAACGGGGAAGGTCTGTCCGGCTGCCAGGCGCTTGTTGATCTCTGCCTCATAGGTAGCGGCATCCCAATTATTCTCACGCTGCAGGTTCTCCAGGTAGTCGTAAGAGTACTGGAAGACGCCCTTGTAACGGAAGCCGTAGATAGAGCCGAGCGAGTTGTTCAGCTGTACGCGGTTCACATAGGCACCACGACTGGTAGCTGTCCAGTCGCCGTTAATGGCATCGAGCACACGGTCGTCCATTTCCTTCAGCAGGTTCGAGTTCTGGGCAATGTTGAAGCTGGCATCCACAGAGAACTTACCTACCTTGACAATCCTCTTGGCAGATACGTTCATTTCCCAACCGTCGTTGTCCATACGGCCTACGTTCATCCACGAAACCGTAGAGTAACCGACCATTGAAGGAATGCGGACATTTGACATCAGCAGGTCCTTCGTCTCCTTATGATAGTAGTCGAAGTCTACCTCAATGCGGTCGTCCAGGAATCCGAGGTTGAAACCAAGGTTATAAGAGGTGGTCTTCTCCCAGCGCAGGTCGTCGAGCTTCAAGCCGTCGAGCGAACCTGTTGTCATGGTAGTACCGCCATTACCGTAGACACCGGATGAGGTGGAATAGGTATTATAGAAACCAATGTTTGAACTGGGTGCCCTACCTACGATACCCCAAGAGGCACGCAGACCGAGCATCGACATCCAGTTGCCCTTAATGGGCTTGAAGAACGGCTCGTCGATGATGTTATAGCGTAACGAGGCACCAGGGAACAAAGCCCATTTGTTTTCGGGACCGAACTTCGAGTCGCCATCGGCACGGAGCGAGACACTCAGGTTATAGCGACCATCCTTATAAGAAACGTGTCCGTTATAGAGCAGGTTCTGCGAATTGGCACGGCTGTTGGAGCTGCCAATGCTCTGATAGTCTGCATAAACGGTAGGATCTGTCAGGCCACTGGCCAGACGATTGGTGGTGATGGTCTGCTGGTTGTACTTCTGCGTACTCATCTCGTAGCGGGCCAGCATCATGACCGACCAGTCCTGATTCTTGAAATAAGGAGTGAAAATCAGTTCAGCACGACCACCAATACGAATACGGTTTGACTCCAGATTAGAACTTAGATTATACTCGTTATCCGTCCACGTCACATTCTTCAGCGAAGCGGGGAAGAACGAGGGGTTACTGCGGGCGTAGATATCGAAGTCAACACGGCCATTGAAGGTCAGTCGGCTCGTCTCAGGCTCAATGCCCAACAGCTCGTACTTGATGGTGAAGTCAGGCGTCAGACGATAGGTCTTGTCCTTCTTCCAGGCCTCATTGGCAATGGCAACGGGGTTGCCCAAGTCGCGAACTGCCGACAGCTCATAGGAAGAATAGTTGCCGTCGTAGGGCGTCAGACCGCTCAAGGCACGGTTCATGATATAGTACTCACCCGTGTCGTTACCGTCGCCGTCCTGACGATAGATACTCATGTTCGGTGCTATCTTCTGAGCAAGTGCCAACAGGCCCTGGTGATTTACACCATTGATCTTGCCTTCATAATTCTGGTCATTGCCAGAATAAGTCAGCGCAAAGTTGGTCGAGAAGCGTATGCGGTCCGACACATTATAGTCCAGTACCATACGCGTGGTGAACTGCTGGAACTTCTGCTTGATGATAGAACCCGTCTGATGCTTGTAGCCCGCGGAGATGCGGAACTGCGCCTTCTGGCCACCACCGGTGATGTTCATGTTGTAGTCGTGCATGGCACCAAACTGCTTCACGGCATCCACCCAGTCGGTATTGTTGTTCCAGTTCTCGTATTCACTCCATGTCTGGTCGTAGTTCAGCTCACGGATGCTGGTGGTAGCGTCCGATTTCTGGGCGGGGTTGTAGAACTCCTCCTTCATCATCATCGTGTAGTCGTCACCGCTCAACAGGGTGTAGCCGTCGGGCTGCCACGTTCCCGTGAACTTATAAGAAAGGTTCACGCGCGTCTTACCGCGGGCACCGTGCTTGGTGGTGATAAGGATAACACCATTGGCACCTCTCGAACCCCAGACAGCCGTAGCAGCAGCGTCCTTCAGCACCTGGATGCTGGCAATATCCTCGACGTTGACTGACAGCAGCGAAGAGTAAGCTTCCTCGTCGGCATTGGCAAAGTCGAAGTTCTCGTCGGGGTTGTCGAAGATCTTGTCGTCGACGACAATCAGCGGGTTAGCATCGCCATTGATGGTGGTCACACCACGCAGACGCATCGTCGTACCCGCACCAAGGTTACCCGAGTTCGACACGATATCAAGACCGGCAATCTCACCCTGAAGGGCTTCGTCGGCTGATGTAAATGCCAGACCCTCAATGTTTTCCATATTCAGCGACTGCTGCGATACAGCCACCTCCTTCTTAGGAATGGTCAGACCACCGGAACTGGTGCGCTTCGACTTGACCACCACTTCCTTCAGCTGGGTGTTCTCGGGGTCGAGCTTCACCTTGAAAACAGTCTGACTGCCAATATTCATTACCTTTGTCTTATCTCCCACATACGAGAACACCAGCTTGTTCTTGGTGCTCTTGATTTGCAGAGAGAAGTTACCGTTAAAGTCGGTCTGTGTAGCCGACACAATACGGTTGTTGGCATCGCGCTCGACAACATTACCCATCATGACTGGGCCCTCATTGTCGGTCAGCGTACCCGATATACGCACTCCTTGGGCCATCGCACAAAGGCTGATAACGCTCGCCAGAGTGGTAAACAATAATTTCTTTATCATCATATTACTTGGCCTTTAGAGTTTGTTCTGTTTCTTCAATTCCTTATATTCGTTCAGCGAACGGGCCATAGCCTCGCGTGAGCTCCAGGCATCGTTGAACTTCTTGCTGGCGTAGACATAGAAAGGCTCCGAAATCTCATGCACGGCGCAGAACGACGAGGTGTAAATCTCGGTAGCGCTGGTGCGTGAGCTGTTGAACCAATAGTCGCGTGCCATCTTGTTCACCAGCTTCGAGCCGTCGGTGGCATCAATCACGTGAGTCACACCTGCTACGTCCTGAACGGTAATA
>Ga0310697_10004536_pt1 | contig 13712 bp, 11 predicted proteins | sample 172DNAGHGlowgp2_FD_203883 | JGI IMG/M metagenome (GOLD analysis project Ga0310697, IMG submission 203883) | Sheep rumen microbial communities from Palmerston North, Manawatu-Wanganui, New Zealand - 1728 DNA GHGlow gp2 (v2) (version 2) | ecosystem: Host-associated > Mammals > Digestive system >...
TGGTATCAGAAGCCGCGGTCTTCGCCCGAAGCTATACTGACGTATGCAAACGGGCGAAACCGTCGGCTAATTTTGCGGCGAACACAGAAAGGAGAGAGCGCGGCTGCACTCTCTCTTTATGCCGGGAATATGGTTTCCCCACGCCGCAAAATGATCTGATGCCGTTCACGACGGTCTCTGTCCCTATTTCGGGACCTTCGTCAATCTTCGCGGATGTTCCGCGCTTTTCCGAGAAAGAAACACACTGTCACAAACGCCGGTTTGCCCGTACAATACAGGTAAACAAGAACGTGCGCAACACAAGCGCAAAGGGAGGACGGTATGGCGAAGCTGCGGATTTTACTGGTGGACGACGACGTCCGCTTTACCGATATGATGAAAGGATACCTGCTTGCGGAGGAGCACGTCGGGGAAGTCGACGTCGCGGCGGACGGACGGGAGGCAATGGAACGGCTCAAGGACAAGCCGTACGATCTGATGACGCTCGATCTGATCATGCCGAACATGGACGGTCTGACGGTATTGGAGCAGCTCCCGGCGATCGCCGGCGGCCAGGCGCCCGCGGTCATCGTGATTTCCGCGCTGCGAAACGAAACGATGGTGCGCCGCTGCTGTTCGCTCGGCGCGCGGTATTTCATGGTGAAGCCGGTCGAGCCGGAAACGCTTTTGAAGCGCGCGATCGACCTGTTGCGCAACGATCAGACCAAGGGCGGCGTGATCTCGTATCAGCAGACGCCGAAGACGTTCGACGAAAAGGTGACGGCGATCTTCCTGGTCGCAGGGATCCCGGCGCATATCAAAGGCTATCACTACCTGCGCGAAGGCATCCGGATGGTGTATGAGGATCAGACGCTGATCAACCGCATCACCAAGGAGCTGTATCCCGGCATCGCAAAGAAGTTCAATACGAGCGCAAGCAAGGTGGAGCGCGCGATCCGTCACTCGATCGAGGTCGCCTGGACGCGCGGAAAGATCGAAAACCTCAACGCGCTGTTCGGCTACAACATCTACGGCAAGAATGATAAGCCGACGAACGGCGAGTTCATCGCGCTGGTCGCGGACAAACTGCTGATGGAAGAACAAAGTAAGAAAGCCGGCTAAAGCCGCTTTATAAAGCTTGCGGGAGAGGCCCCGTCTCCTTGCAGGAAATGCCCCAACCTCATAATCCGCGGAATGCTGCCACCCACAAGGATGGCAGCATTTCGCATAGTTTTCCACACAAAATACCGAAAAAAAACACCGATAAATACGGTGTTTGTGGACAATCCGGTGGATAATGTGGAAAAGAGCCGTGGATAAAACCTGTTTGGCAACCTGAAAAAGTGTTCGATTTTCCGATAGTTTCTTATAATAAATAAGAAAAAAGAGACGATTTATTTCGTCTCTTTTTGCAACAATTCTTCTTAATACACGCGCATCGGAACGATCAGATACAGGAACGCGTCCCCCTGCACCGGACGGATGACGCACGGGCTGATCGGGCTGTTGAACTCGAGATACACCTTTTCGTCGGAAATGTTCTTCAAAACATTCAGGATGTATTTGGGGTTGAACGCGATGTCGATCGGATCGCCGACGATGCTGACTTCCATCTGTTCCTCGGCGCGGCCGACAAAGCTTTCGGCGCTCATGGTCAGCGTATCGTCTTCAAAGTGTAAAAGTACGCTGTTGTTCCCCTCTCTGGCGATCAGCGCGGCGCGATCGGTCATGGTCATCAGATCCGCCGTGTCCACAAGCACGCGCGTCTTGCAGTCCTTCGGAATGATGCGCTTATAATCGATGTAGTTTCCGTCCAACAGCCGTGCGGTCAGGCGGGTGTCGTTGACCTGCACGGTGAGATGCGTCTTTGTCAGGCAGACGGTCACGTCGCCGTCGGTCTCCTCCGCCATCTTGGAAAGCTCGTTTAAAACCTTCCCCTGCACGATCGTGCTCCGTTTTTCATAGTTCGCGTCCGAACGGTACATGGTCAGCGCAAACTGGAACGAATCCGTCGCAACGAACGTCAGAAGGTCCGCGTCCGCTTCGATCAGCGTTCCGGTCAGAACCGGGCGCGAATCGTCCAGAGAAACCGCAAACACCGTATGGTCGATCATGTTCTTTAAGGTTTCGCCCTTGAGCTTGATCTCATAGGTATCGCCGCTCATGCGCATCATCGGGAATTCGTCGAATTCGATGCACTGCAGTCTTTGATACACGCGGCCGCAGTGAATTTTCAAGAGATTGCCTTCCAGCTGTGCGTCCAGCGTTTCACCAGGCATTTTGCGGAGAATTTCGGAAAGAAACTTGCCCTTTAAGACACACTTTCCCTCTTCTTCGACCGTCGCCGGAAGAAAACATTCCTTTTGGAACATCAGATCGGAACAGGTCAAATGCAGTCCTTCGTTCGTCGCTTCGATCAGAACGCCGTCAAGCACCGGCATGGTCGAGCGGACCGGAAGCGCTTTGATGACGGAAAGAATCCCTGATGTGAGATCTTCGGTTTGCATTGAGAATTTCATATTGCTTTCCTTTCTTCCGGTTATCCACCGGTTTGGTCGTATTGTTCGGATCGGTTTCTTATTGATTCAGAAGCCGTAGCAGCAGGTCGTGTGGATGAAACGGAAAACTCCGGGTTTTCCCGTTCGATTCGGGAATTTTTCTGTGGAGTTGTCACCGGCTTTTGCGTGGACAACCCGAACGGTTATCCGCACAATCCATGTTGTCCAAACAACCCGCAATCGGTCCACTTTCCGTTTCCCCGTTCTGTGGAAAACCGGTTACCCTTCCCGAATTCTCGTTTCGATGCTTTCCATCGTATCCTTGAACGCGGGATCCGTTTCGATCATCTGCGCGATCTTGTTGCACGCGGAGATCGCGGTGGTATGATCATTGCGCTCAAAAAGCATCGCGATCCGCTTATACGGCAGACTCAGGATCGTATGACAGAAATACATCGCGATCTGCCGCGGCATGACCACTTCCTTGTCGCGCCGCTGCGACAGGAGGCTTTCGATCGGGACCGAATAGTATTCCGCAACGGTTTCGCGGATCCGGTCCGGCGTGATCACGATCTCCTTCTTTTCCGGAAGAATCTCCTTCATCGCTTCGCGCGCAAGGGCCATCGTGACCGGGAGACGCTTAAGCCGCGCGTACGCCACGACACGGTTTAAGCTGCCCTCGAGTTTCCGGATGTTGTCGACGATGTTTTCCGCAATGAAATTGATGATCTCGTCATCGATCTCCACATGCTCGTTGTGCGCGCGGTTTCGAAGGATCGCGGTACGTGTTTCGAGATCCGGAACCTGGATATCCGCAACCAGACCCCACTCAAACCGCGAGGAAAGGCGTTCCTCGAGCGCCTTGATCTCTTTGGGCGGTCGGTCGGAACTGATCACGATCTGCTTGCCCGCGTTATGCAGGGTATTGAACGTATTGAAGAACTCCTCCTGCACCGCCTGTTTGCCCGCGATAAACTGAATATCGTCGATCATCAGAAGATCGACGTTTCTGTACCGCTGCCGAAACTCGACGTTCTTGCCTGCGCGGAGCGCTTCGATCAGGTCGTTTGTAAACATTTCGCTCGTCACATACACGATGCGCGCGGACGGATTCGCTTCCTTTACAGCATGCCCGATCGCATGCATCAGATGCGTTTTTCCGAGACCAACGCCGCCGTAGAGGAACAGCGGATTGTACGCTTTGCCGGGCGCTTCGACGACCGCGAGACACGCCGCGTGCGCAAAGTTGTTCGACTTGCCGACAACGAATGTGTCGAAGGTGTAGCGCGGATTCAGCGTAAGCGAGTTCAAGGAGATCTCTTCGGTCGCGATCCGCACGAAATCCTTGCGCTGTGACGGCAAGATCAAAAGGATATCGATGACCTCCGGATCCGCTTTCTGCACAGCGGTGTGAACGTAATCGAAATAATATTCCGTGACCGTGTTTTTAATCACCTCGTCCGGCGCTTCCAGTACGAGTATGCCGTTTTGCACGATCACGGGATCGAGCACGTCGATCCAGCGGTGAAATGTGACCGCCGAGACCTGTGGACGGATCAACTCACGCGCTTTTGCCCAGATTTTTTTCAACTCTTCCATACGATTCCCCATTATTTGTTTTGCCCCCTGGGGTCATTCTTTTGCGGATAATCTACCGCTATTATCATAACAGATTTTTTCCCGAAAAGAAAGCCTTTTTTCTAAAGTGACGATTGTCCTTCGGGCAGGTTTTGGAGGATTCTCTACAGGAGAATCTTCATACAGTGCGCCGCAACGAAGCGTGGGAGCGGTGACGCAATTGCTTTTTTTATAAAACAAATGCGTCGCCGCGAACTCAGCTGAGTTCGCGGCGACGCTGGAGCTGATGATCAGATTCGAACTGACTACCTCGTCATTACCAATGACGTGCTCTACCTACTGAGCTACATCAGCGCTCGCAACGCTCATTATAACCAACGTGCAGGAAGAATGCAAGCATTTTTTTCAAATTCGGAAGAAAAACGTGCGATTCCGGTTACACGCCTTTTGGAGACCTGTTTTTTTCGTACAGGATCATGAGTCCGTCGATCAGAATATCGGGTTCGAGACGGAACCGGTGCTGACACGACGGAGCGATGAGTTCGGAGAGTCCTCCGGTGAGGATCGGGGTCACGGGAGCGCCGAGCTCGGCTTCGAGCCGGTCGAGAAGTCCGTCGAGCATGGCGGCGGTGCCGTTGATGGCGCCGGAGCGCATGCAGTCGATTGTATTGGTGCCGATCAGCTTTGCGGGACCCTTGAGGTCGATATACGGCAGTTGCGCGGCGTTTGCGGAGAGCGCGTTCATCGAGGTCCACAGTCCCGGAATGATCATACCGCCGACGTACTCGTTGTCGTGGATGATGACGGACAGCGTGGTTGCCGTGCCCATATCGACGATGGCGATCGGCGTCGGGTATTTGGCGCGCGCGGCGACGGCGGCGACGATCAGGTCGCTTCCGACGCTCGACGGATCGTCGGTGCGCACGTTGAGTCCGGTTCTGATGCCGGGTTCGACGATCATGAGCTTTATGCCGGTGAGAATCCGCACGGCTTCGGGGATCACGGACTGCAGATACGGCACGACCGAGGACAGGATCCCGCCTTCGATCTCATCGGGTCTGACGCCGTACAGATTCAGAACGCCCTGAAGATCAAGCGCGTATTGATCGGCAGTCTTGCTGCGGTCGCTTTTGAGGCGCGCGGAAAAGACCTGTTTTCCGTCGCGGATTCCGCCCAGAACGATGTTTGTATTGCCGACGTCGATCGCAAGCAGCATGGGGTTATTCCTCCTTTTCCTGATTCGGAGATTCGGGTTCTTCGGAATTGGGCGCAGGGTTCGCTTCGACAGCCGCGGGGTTCGCCGGTTTAAAGAACGGGATCGGTTCGTAGCGCTTGAGCGCAACGGCAACGCCTTTCGCCACGCCGCCGCCGATCACGAGACCGGTCGCCCATTCGATGAGACCCTGCACGCCGACGGTCAGGATCACGTACATCAGCGGATTTGAGATGGCTTTTTCCGCCACTTTGTCCTGAATGAATGTGGTCTGATAGAAAAACAGCACGATAAAGCCCATGAAGAAGAGTGTGTTGAGCATGGGCGCGAGGAGACCGCCGGCGAAGTAGCTCCAAATGCGGTGACGGTCGACTTTCTGAAACACGCGGAACAGCAGTCCGGTTACATACCCGACGAGCGTGCGTGTGCCGACACACAGCAGCACGGTCATGACCGGGGAATACTGGAAGAAAAAGCCGGTCATAAGAGACTTGCCGGTGATTGCGTCGTACAGACTCATCAGCCCGTAGAACGCGCCGAGGATCGTTCCCGCAAGCGGGCCGAGAAGCATTGCGCCGACGGCGATCGGGATCATCGTAAAGGTCATGACAAGCGGTCCGACCGGAATCGAAGAAAGCCCGGTGATCTTCATCAGCAGAATGACGCCGATGAACAATCCGAGCTCTGTGATGTACCGGGTGTTGACGCGTTTTTTGGTCGACTGTTCCATATGAAATTGCCTCCTTGCTTGTGTTCCGTGCGGATACACTGCGTAGATTTTCGGCGCGTGCGGGCGTTTTCGGTTCTCCCATCCCTAAGGTACGGGGAACGGCTGCCGCAATGCGCCAATAGGATTATAGCGCAGGCGCGCGCCGAATGCAATCCCTTTTCGTTCGTTGCTTTTCGGGCTTGGGTATGCTATAGTATAGGTACAGTCCATTCGGGAGGGATCATATGCTCAGCGGAAAAACCATTGTGCTCGGCGTAACGGGCGGGATCGCATGTTTCAAGGCGGCGGCGCTTGCCAGCATGCTGAAAAAGCAGCATGCCGACGTACAGGTCATCATGACGGAGAATGCGACGCAGTTCGTAACGCCGCTGACGTTTGAACAGCTCACGGGCAACAAAGCGCTCGTCGACACGTTCGACCGCAGCTTTGTGCATTCGGTGGAGCACGTCGCGGTGGCGGACCGGGCGGATTTCGTTCTGATTGCGCCGGCGACGGCAAACGTCATCGCAAAGCTCGCGCACGGCATCGCGGACGACATGCTGACCACCACCGTGCTCGCCTGCCGCTGTCCGAAAGCGATCGCGCCCGCGATGAACACCGGCATGTATGAAAACCCGGTCACGCAGGACAACATCGAAACGCTGCGGCATTACGGCTGGGAGATCGTGGAGCCCGCCGAAGGGCATCTGGCGTGCGGCGCCGAGGGCAAAGGCCGGCTGCCGGAACCGGAGGATCTTCTGGAGGTCGCGCTGTTTGCGCTCGCGCATGAAAAGGATTTCGCGGGCAGGCGTGTGCTCGTGACCGCGGGTCCGACGCAGGAAGCGCTGGATCCGGTGCGGTATCTTTCGAACCGGTCGACGGGACGCATGGGCTATGCGATCGCGGCGGCTGCGGCGCGGCGCGGCGCCGAGGTTACACTGGTCTCGGGTCCGACGGCGCTCAAAAAACCCGCGTACGTCCGTACGGTCGACGTGGTTTGCGCGCAGGAGATGTTCGACGCGGTCATGCGCTTTGCGCCGGACGCGGATATCATCATCAAGGCGGCGGCGGTGGCGGACTACCGTCCGGCGAGCGTCGCGGACAACAAGCTCAAGAAAAGCGACGACGCGCTTTCGGTTCCGCTCGAGCGCACGAAGGATATTCTCGGCACGCTCGGCAAAACCAAGCGAAACGGGCAGTTTCTTTGCGGGTTTTCGATGGAAACGGAAAACGTGGTCGAAAACAGCCGGAACAAACTGCAGAAAAAGAATCTCGACCTGATTGCCGCAAACAACGTCAAAACGCCCGGCGCGGGATTTGCCGTTGAGACGAACGTTTTAACGCTGATCGACGCGAACGGCGAAACGTCGCTTCCGCTGATGAGCAAGGCCGCGGCGGCCGACGCGCTTCTGGACGCGATCAAGGCACGGCTTTGATGCAAACGGTCTGATCCAATATACGACAGTCTGAGACGGGCATCGGCCCGTCTTTTTTGTATTGATCTTGCAAATGCATAAGAGCGCTCCGAACGTCACACAATAGCGGAAACGACCGCATGCGGAGGGTTTGGAATGCAAATGACGCGAAAACAAAAGATGCTTCTTACGGCGCTTGCCGGCGCAGCGGGACTGCTGCTGATCGGCGTGATCGCGCTGATGCTGCTGGGCGGAACCGGAACGAAGGTTCCGGACGAACCGCCGCTGCCGAGCGCAACGCCCTCACCGGTTCCGAGTCCGACGGCGACGCCGTCACCGACGCCTTCCGCGACGCCGTACCGGCTGCCGCTGGTGCCGGAAGGGACGGAGACGACGCCCGGGATCACACCGCCCGAACGCACACCGCCCGCGCCGACGGAACGCACGCCTGCAGCGAATTCGCCGTCGCCGGAAGCGAGGGCGAAAGAGCGTGAAGGCGTATACAGCGGGCAGCAAAAGGAGTTTATGGCGATCGGAACGCAGAACGGCGAGGCGATCGCCGTTTTGCTTGTGCAGGTGAAACCGCCCGACGTTACGGTGCTGGCGATCCCGTGCGAAACGCTTGCGCCTGTGTACACGCTGGGCGCAAACTGCCGCGTGGAGCGCGTGGACACGGCGCCGCTGATGATGGCGAGCGCGCGCGCCGAAACCGCGCAGGAGGGATGCTGGAATCTGATCTGGGCGGTCAAGAATCTGACCGGCTACCGCGCGCCGCAGTATCTTTGCGTGGACTTCGCCTGCATGGAGGCGTTTTTTTCATATGCGCCGAAGCTTGTAACCGACGAGGGCGAGATCACGCTTGCGGTGTTTTCGGACGCGCTGAACGCTTCGGGAGAGGAGCGCGCGAGGAAGCTGGCGCAGCTGGGTGTCGGCGCGGCACGGTATCTGATGGAGGTATCGCTGTGGGAGCTGCCGGGATTCAAAAACGCGACGCGCGGCGCGTTTTCGTCGAGTCTGTCGGTCTTTGAGCTGATTTCGCTGCTGCATTCATTGAAAAGCGCGTCCGATTTCAGGATCGAGGTGCTTTCGACCGAACAGAAAACAGACGGACGCGTTTTGTCCGCGTCCGCCGTGGTGCCGTTTTAGCGGGTTATTCGGGGGTTGAAAGCGCCAAAAACAGCGCAAGGATCGTTTCGGGCGCGAGCGTTTCGGCGCGGGTTTCGGGCGAAATTGTTAAGCGCTCGAGCGCGGCGTCGGCGGCCGGGTACGCTTTCAGATTGTTTTTGATCGTTTTGCGGCGCATGCGCAAAAGCTCGGCGGCAAACGTGAACAGGCTCTTCGGATCACAGGCGGGCGCGTCGGGTTTTTTCGTCATGCCGACGAACACGGACTGCACGTTCGGGTTCGGATAAAAGCAGTCGGGCGCGAACGTATCGAGCGGTTCCGCGTTGTAATACAGCTGTGTGACGATCGACAGCGGACCGTAATTGTCGTCCTTCGGCGCGGCGAAGAAGCGGTCCGACGCTTCCTTCTGCACCATGCAGTAAAACGATGCGGGCAGCGCTTTCAAAACCGCGGCGCACAGCGGCGTCGTAATATAATACGGAAGATTTCCGACGACCGAAAACGGCGCGGGCGTGTCTGCGTAACGGTATTTCAGCGCGTCGCCGCGCACGACGGTCAGGTTCGGGTGCGGCAGCGTTTCGAGCAGATACCGCGCCATGGTTTCGTCCTTTTCGACGGCCGTCACCGATACGCCCGATTTTAGAAGCAGTTCGGTGAGCGCGCCGAGTCCGGGTCCGATCTCGATCACGCGATCGGATAGGACCATGCGTTCGACGCAGGAGCGCAGTCGTTCGCCGTCGATGCAGAAGTTCTGCCCGAGCGCGCGGTTCGGAGAGGTTTCAAGGTTCTGGAATGCGGTTTTGACAAAGTCGACGCTTGCTCTCATGCAAAGCAGTATAGCACGTTTCCGTTCTGCCCGCAAGCGCGGCGCATAGCGAACGGAAAAGCGGACACACTATCGAAAAAGAACCGAAAGGAGATATGCGTATCATGAAACGTTTCTTTTTGATCCCGGCGCTCGTGCTGCTGATTCTTGCGGTCGGCTGCACGTGTTCGGTAAGCGGCAACGCGACGATGCCCACGTCCAATCCGACGGCAACGGCGTCGCCGAGCGCAAAGACGACGCCGGTCATGACGCCGGAGCCGACCGCGACGACGGCGCCCGAAACGGCAGCGCCGGTCGAACCGACCGAGCCGGTCCAGTCGATGATGCCGGACGCATCGCCGTCCGCGGGCGCGACCGCCGGCAACTGATCCTTATATCGTCGGAGTATGCAAAAAGCGCTTTGATCGGTCGATCGGAAGCGCTTTCCTTGTATATATCCGGCGCGGCGTCTTGCATCCGACCCGGTTCTGCGGTATAATCCGAACAGCAGCGCACCGTTCGCTGCGTTACGGATCGGAGGGAAACAGCATGACGTTACGGGATCTCGTGCCGGGACAGACGGCGATCGTAAAAACGGTCGGCGGCGAAGGCGCGTTACGGCAGCATTTTTTGGATATGGGTGTGATCCCGGGCGTGACGGTCGAGCTCATGAAGTTTGCGCCGATGGGCGATCCGATGGAGCTGCGCATCCGCGGCTATGAACTGACCCTGCGCCTAAACGACGCGGAACAGATCGAGGTCGAGCCGGCCGATCCGTCCGAGAAACGGGCGAAGAAGCCGATCCGCTCGGAGGTGGAGCACCCGGGACTCGGCGAAGAGGGACGGTTCCATATCAAGGAGACCGCGAACCCGCTGAAGAAGGGCACGAAACTGACGTTTGCGCTCGCGGGGAATCAGAACTGCGGCAAGACGACGCTGTTCAATCAGCTGACCGGCGCGAACCAGCACGTCGGCAATTTCCCGGGCGTGACCGTGGATCGGAAAGGCGGCGTCATCAAGGGCCATCCGGAAACCGAGATCACCGATCTGCCGGGGATCTATTCGCTGTCGCCGTACTCCGACGAGGAGCGGGTTTCGCGGCGGTTCATTTTAAGCGAGAAACCGACGGGCATCATCAATATCGCGGACGCGACGAACATCGAGCGCAATCTGTATCTCACGCTGCAGCTGATGGAGCTGGACGTGCCGATGGTGCTTGCGCTGAACATGATGGACGAGGTGCGCGGCAACGGCGGTTCGATCCGCATCAATGAGATGGAAGCACTTTTGGGAATCCCGGTGATCCCGATCTCGGCGTCAAAGAACGAGGGCGTCGACGAGCTCGTCTCTCACGCGCTGCACGTCGCGCAGTTTCAGGAAAAGCCGAGCCGCACGGATTTCTGCGGCAAGGACGAAAACGGCGGCGCGGTGCACCGGTGTCTGCACGGCATCATGCATCTCATCGAGGACCACGCGCAGGCGGCGGGGATCCCGGTGCGGTTTGCGGCGAGCAAGCTTGTCGAAGGCGACCCGTACGTGGAGGAAGCGCTGAACCTGTCCGGGAACGAGCGCGAGATGGTGGAGCACATCATCTGCCAGATGGAGGAGGAGCGCGGACTCGACCGCGCCGCGGCGATCGCGGACATGCGGTTTGCGTTCATCCAGAAGCTCTGCGACGCGGCTGTCGTCAAGCCGAAGGAGAGCCGCGAGCACGTGCGGAGCCGCAAGATCGATAAGGTGCTGACCGGCAAGTATACGGCGATCCCGGTATTCATCGCGATCATGGGACTGGTGTTCTTTCTGACGTTCCATGTGATCGGGGCGGGACTGCAGGAGCTTTTGGCGAAGGGGATCGGCGCGCTGACCGGCGTTGTCGATACGGCGCTGACCGCGTGGAACGTCAACGCCGCCCTGCATTCGCTGATCGTCAAAGGCGTTCTGACCGGCGTCGGGAGCGTATTGAGCTTTCTGCCGATCATCATCGTGCTGTTCTTCTTCCTGTCGATGCTCGAGGACAGCGGATATATGGCGCGCGTGGCGTTCGTCATGGACAAACTGCTCCGAAAGATCGGACTTTCGGGGCGCAGCATCGTGCCGATGCTGATCGGATTCGGCTGCACCGTGCCGGGCGTGATGGCGAGCCGCACGCTTCCGAGTGCGCGCGATCGCAAGCTGACGATCCTTCTGACGCCGTTTATGAGCTGTTCGGCGAAGCTGCCGATCTATGCGTTCTTCTCCGCGGCGTTCTTCCCGAAATACGCGGCGCTCGTCATGATCGGACTGTACGTGTTCGGGATCCTCATCGGGATTCTCGTCGCGCTGCTGTCGAAGGGCACGCTCTTTCGGGGCGAAGCGGTCCCGTTTGTGATGGAACTGCCCAACTACCGCCTGCCCGGCGTGAAAAACGTGCTGCGGCTTCTGTGGGACAAGGCGAAGGACTTTCTGCAGCGCGCGTTTACGATCATCCTGATCGCAACGGTCGTGATCTGGTTTTTGCAGACCTTTGATTTCAAAATGAACATCGTGGAAAGTCAGCAGGACTCGATCCTTGCGGTGATCGCGGGATTCATCGCGCCGGTGTTCAAGCCGCTCGGCTTCGGCGACTGGCGGATGTCGACCGCGCTGATCGCGGGATTCATGGCGAAGGAGAGCGTCGTTTCCACGGTCAACGTGCTGTTCGGCAGCGAGGCGGCGATCGCGTCCGTGCTGAGTTCCGTCTCCGCGCTGGCGTTTCTCGTATTCTGCCTTTTGTATACGCCGTGCGTGGCGGCGGTCGCGTCGATCCGGCGCGAGCTCGGACGGCGCTGGGCGGCGCTCGTGGTGCTTGCGCAGTGCGTGATCGCGTGGATCGCGGCGTTTCTCGTTCACTTCATCGGTTCGGGGTTTACGCTGTGAGACCGCTTGACTGGGTGATCCTCGCCGTCCTGGTTCTGATCGTCGGCGCGGCGGTGTTCTTTGCGATCCGGCAGCGGAAAAAGGGCAAACGCTGCTGCGGCGATTGCGCCGGCTGCGGAGCCGCGTGCGAAAAAAGGGAAAAAACGGCTGACAGATTTTGACAATCGTGGTATACTGTCGCAAGAGAAAAAACGGAGGACCATTATGCACAAAAGCGGAACGCGCGTTCGGATTCTGACCGGCATCGTGCTGGTCGCGCTGCTGGCGCTGAGCATCTGGCTCGGACCGGTGACGCGCATCCTGTTTTTCTATGCGTTCATCTGGTTCGGCGCAAGGGAGATGTCCGACGCGCTGAACAAAACGGGCGCGCACAGCACGCCGTGGATCGCGCGGATCCTCGCATTCGTGCTCGCGGCGCTGTTCCTGTTCCGTGACGAAACCGTCTTTCACCTCTCCGCGATCCTGCTGACGGTCATGATCACCATGCTGATAGGACTGTTCAAACGGATGCGCTTTATCGACCTGTTCGCGTCGCTTTCGATCTGTTTCTATCCGGTTGCGTTCTATCTCGCGTTCTGCTATCTTGCGGTGCAGCCGGACGAAGTGCTGTATCCGGTCGTCGGGATCACGCTGTTCACGGTCTCGTTCTGCGACGGGTTCGCGTACTTTTTCGGGCGCTGGTTCGGCAGACACAAGCTGTGCCCGTCGATCAGTCCGAACAAGACCGTTGAAGGCGCCGTTTCCGGCACCGTGCTCGGCACCGCGTCCGCCGTGCTCGTGTGGCTCATCTTAAACGCGTTCGGGTTTACGATCCCGCTGTATGTGTATCTGATCGCGGCGTTTCTGTGCACGCTGTTCGATCAGCTCGGCGATCTGTGCGCGTCCGCGATCAAGCGGCAGGCGGGCATCAAGGACTTTTCGAACCTCCTGCCCGGTCACGGCGGCGTGATCGACCGCATGGACAGCTTCAGCTTCGCCATGCCGATCGCGTTCTTCGTGCTCGCCTTATTTCACGCGCTGTAAGGTCGAAAAGAAGAATAGACCGCGGGAGTCGTTGACTCTCGCGGTTTTACTTTTTCGCAGTATTATGCTTTCTGCGCTGTTCGAAACAATGCTTTAAGGACTTTGCGCCCCAGCAGGATAAGCAGTTTTCCAACCGTCCAGACGACAGCAGAAGATATGGCGATGAGGAGAAAATAAAACAGCAGAAACAAATTCGGCGTGCCGGTTTTTTCCACAATCCATTTGGCAATCTTAATCCAGTAAATATGATTTAGAACGAAAAGCGTGCTCCAGGTTCCGAGCCATCGTAGATTCAGACCTTTTAGTTTTCTTCCGATCCATGTTGTCCCGCTCAAACCGATCAGCAACAGGAAAAACAGAACAAAGACAAGCAAATAATCAAACTTTGAATGCGGGTATTTTTGAAGTATGAAGAAAAAGGATCCGAAGCCAATCGCTTCGAGCAGGATGAAAAGTACATTGCCTGTTCGCG
>Ga0310697_10004537_pt1 | contig 13708 bp, 13 predicted proteins | sample 172DNAGHGlowgp2_FD_203883 | JGI IMG/M metagenome (GOLD analysis project Ga0310697, IMG submission 203883) | Sheep rumen microbial communities from Palmerston North, Manawatu-Wanganui, New Zealand - 1728 DNA GHGlow gp2 (v2) (version 2) | ecosystem: Host-associated > Mammals > Digestive system >...
CCGAGGAGCTGGCCGCTGCCATCCGCAGCGCCAAAACCCTGGCGGAGCTGGAGGATCTGTACCGCCCTTATAAGCAGAAACGCCGCACCCGCGCCACCATTGCCCGGGAAAAGGGGCTCGCGCCGCTGGCGGAGCTTCTGTTCAAACAGGGGAGGGACTGCCCGGTTCCCGAGGTGGAAGCGGCAAAATATGTGGATCCGGAAAAGGGCGTGGAGACCGTGGAAGACGCGCTGGCCGGGGCTAGCGATATCATCGCCGAGACGATCAGCGACGACGCGGGGATCCGCGCTTCACTCCGAAAACTGGTGGAGCGCAGCGGTGAGCTACGCTCCGTCGCCGCCACAGAGGACGACTCCGTCTATCGGCTGTATTATGATTTTACGCAGAAGGTCTCCCGGCTGCAGGGCCACCAGGTGCTCGCCATCAACCGGGGCGAGAAGGAAAAACTGCTGAAGGTATCACTGCAGTTGGATCACGATCTCGCTATGCAGACCGTATACCGCGCGGTGGTGATCCCCGGTTCCAACGCCATGCAGTTCGTAAAGAATGCCGCGCTGGACGCCTACGACCGGCTGATTTTCCCCTCGGTGGAACGGGAAACCCGCTCGGAGCTCACCGACAAGGCCTGCGAAGGCGCCATCGGGCAGTTTGCCCTGAACCTGCGTCCTCTGCTGATGCAGCCTCCCGTCAAAGGCAAGGTCACGATGGGCCTGGATCCCGGTTACCGCATGGGCTGCAAGGTCGCCGTTGTGGACGGGACCGGCCGCGTTCTGGACACCGCCGTGGTCTATCCCACCTACGGCGAGCGCCAGAAAGAGGAGGCCATTGCAAAGCTCTCCTCGCTGGTCCGGAAATATGGGGTGGAACACATCGCCATCGGCAACGGTACCGCCAGCCGCGAGACGGAACAGATGGCCGTGGAACTGATTCACAGAGAGCAGGAAAAGGGGAGGACCCTCAGTTATATGATCGTCTCCGAAGCCGGCGCGTCCGTGTATTCTGCGAGCAAGCTTGGCGCGGAGGAGTTTCCCCAGTATGATGTGAACCTGCGTTCGGCGGTGTCCATCGCGCGCCGTCTGCAGGACCCGCTGGCGGAGCTCGTAAAGATCGAGCCCAAAGCCATTGGCGTCGGCCAGTATCAGCACGATATGCCTGAAAAAGAGCTGGATCACGCGCTGGACGGCATTGTGGAGGACTGCGTCAACGCGGTGGGCGTGGACGTCAATACCGCGTCTCCCTCGCTCCTGCGTCGCGTCTCCGGCCTGACGGCTACCACGGCGAAAAACATCGTGGCCTACCGCGAGGAAAACGGCGCTTTCTCCACCCGTGCGCAGCTGCAGAAGGTGCCGAAGCTGGGGCCGAAGGCCTATCAGCAGGCGGCGGGCTTCCTGCGGGTGCCGGAGAGCAAGAATATTTTGGACAATACGGCGGTGCACCCGGAATCCTACACGGCAGCCAAGAAGCTGCTTGCCCTGCTCGGCTACAGCGACAGCGATCTCAAAAACAGAAAGCTGGGCGATCTGCCGGAGCGGCTGAAAGCCTACGGAGCGGCAAAGGCCGCGGAAGAGCTGGAGATCGGTCTTCCCACCCTGCAGGACGTGGCTTCGGAGCTGCAGAAGCCCGGGCGTGATATCCGTGACAGCCTTCCGCAGCCCATCCTGCGCACCGACGTGCTGTCCATCGCCGATCTGAAGCCCGGCATGATCCTCAGCGGCTCCGTGCGCAACGTGATCGATTTCGGCGCATTTATTGACATCGGCGTGCATCAGGACGGCCTGGTGCATATCTCGGAGATCAGCAACAAGTTCATCCGGCATCCCTCGGAAGTGCTCTCCGTGGGCGACGTGGTCAAGGTCAAGGTGCTGGATGTGGAGGAAAAGAAAAAGAGAATCAGCCTGTCTCTGAAGCAGGCCTGAGGGAAAGGGGAAACACTATGTCCTGTACAACCGTTCTGGTGGGAAAGCTTGCCAGCAATGACCGTTCCACCATGATCGCCCGCACCGACGACGGGCATTTTGACGTAAAGAAGCTGATCGTCGTGGAGCCGAAGGATCAGCCGAAAGTATACAAATCCGTGATCTCCCACGCAGAAGTAAAGCTGCCGGAGAATCCCATGCGCTATACGGCCTGCCCCAGCGTGGATCCTGTGCACGGCATCTGGGCCGCCACCGGCATCAACGCCGCGAACGTGGGCATGACCGCGACGGAGACCATCACCTCCAATCCCCGCGTGTTGGCGGCCGACCCGCTGGTCATGTATGAAAAGGCCAAAACCAGACGAGAGAAGGATAAGATCGGCGGCCTCGGCGAAGAGGATTTCGTGGTGCTGGTGCTGCCCTATATCCACAGCGCGCGGGAAGGCGTGGAGCGCCTCGGCGCCCTGCTGGAGGAATACGGCACCTATGAATCCAACGGCATCGCCTTCAACGACGAAAACGAGGTCTGGTGGCTGGAGACCATCGGCGGCCATCACTGGATCGCCCGCAGAGTCCCCGACGATGTGTGCGTGATCAATCCCAACCAGTTCGGTATGGACGGCTTCGACCTGGAGGATGCCTTCGGCGAACAGAAGGCGCACCTCTGCTCCAAGGATCTGCGGGAATTCATTTCGGAAAATCACCTGGATCTGAATCAGGATGGAGAGTGCAATCCCCGCTGGGTCTTCGGTTCCCGCCGGGATATGGATCATATCTATAACACGCCCCGCGCCTGGTTTATGGGCCGTTATCTCTGCCCGACCCGCTATCGCTGGGAAGGGGAGAGCGCCGACTATACTCCTGAGAGCGATAACATCCCCTGGTCTCTGGTGCCGGAGCATAAGCTTGCGGTGGAAGATGTAAAATACATGCTCTCCTCCCACTACCAGGGCACGCCCTACAACCCCTACACCAGCCAGAACACCGGCAAGCGCGGTATGTACCGCTCCATCGGCATCAACCGCACCGGTGTGACCTCCGTCTGCCAGATCCGCAGCGATGCGCCGGAAAAGCTCAAGGGCCTGGAGTGGATCTGCTTTGGTTCCACCACCTTCTCCGCGCTGCTGCCTGTTTACCCCTGCGTGCCGAAAATGCCCAAATATCTCAGCGATGTGACGCTGGACGTCTCCACCGAGAACTTCTACTGGGCGAGCCGCCTGCTCGGGGCGCTGGCGGATCCTGTGTATGCCGGTACGGTGCAGATCATCGAGCGCTACCAGCTTGCAGTGATGACCAAGGGCAGGGAACTCATCCGCGAGTATGACTGCAAGTTTGCGGAGAGCGGTGACGAGAAGCTCATCACCGAGTGCAACCGCAAGCTCTGCGAGATGGCAAAGAAGGCCACGTCCGCCGCGCTGGATCAGGTGCTGCTCAAAGCCAGCGAGCATATGAAAAACGGCTTCAACCTGGCCGATAACTGAATCCAAAAAAAGACCCGCGCTTCCAAAATAATCGGGAGCGCGGGCTTTTCTACGGCCGGCACTGCATGCCGGTATTGTCGATATAGGTTTCGCCCTCCAGCAGGATCTGTGAGATGGGAACGACAGTATAGCCATCAGCGATCAGACTCTCGAGGATCGTGGGCAGCGCCTCGGGGGTATGTTCTGCGGCATTGTGAAAGAGCACGATGCTGCCGGGCTTCACTCTCTGCAGCACGCGCTGGGCGATTTCCTCTGCGGAGATACCCTTCCAGTCCAGACTGTCCACATCCCACTGAATCGGCTCCATCCCCATACCGCGGATCGCACGGATCACATGGTCGTCATACTCTCCGTAAGGACAGCGAAAGAGCGTGGGTTCAACGCCAGTGACGGCTCTTATTTTTTCGTTGCAAGTGCTGACGTCGGCTATGATTTCATCCTCGGTCAGCTGCGAAAAGTGTGCGTGGCTGGAGGAGTGGTTCATGACCTCGTTTCCGTTGTCGCTCAGCGCTTTGACCGATTCCGGATATTTGTCCACCCAGTCGCCTAGCACAAAGAAGGTCGCGTTCACTTTGTAGTGGTTCAGAATATCGATGAGGTTCTGCGTATCCTCGTTGCCCCAGGCGGCGTCAAAGGAAATGGCTACCACCTTGTCGTCCCGCTGCACACAATATATCGGCAGCTGACGCTCTGAAGCGGAGACACCCACCAGCGCCGGTGTATTGACCGTCCAGAAGAGCAGTGCGACGCCGAAGATCAGCAGCAGGGCCGAGAGGACCTTTTTATGTTTGAGAAAAATGCGTTTGCAATCAGGCATGTCGATTCCCCCTTCTGCACCATCCTATGCCCGGCACCGGGGAAATATAATGCTTATATGATGGCGAAAAGCAAAATGCTTTTCGCCGCGCTGCATAGCAGCGCAGCAAAACAGCAAGGCTGTTTTGCCATATATTTATTGCAATGAACATCGGGCGAATGATTGATGCAATCATTCGCAGGCAAACCTGTCATTTGCCAACGGAAGCAATCGAATGAACGATTGCTTCCGCTGAACGATGATCATTATGGTTGCTATCGAGCGACGAATGTGATAAAATCCTCTCGGATGTGATAAAATGCGGATATTAGGGATCGATCCCGGCATTGCCACGATCGGCTTCGGCGTGGTGGATGCCCAGAAAAATCAGAATACGCTTATCAAGTGCGGCGTGATCTCCACCCCGGCGCACACAAGTCTGTCCAGCCGGCTGGAGCAGATCTACCACGATATGGGCGATTTGCTGGAGATTTTCAAGCCGGATGCCGTGTCGATTGAGGAGCTCTTTTTCAACACCAACATCACTACCGGCATCGCCGTGGCCCACGGCAGGGGAGTGATCCTTCTGGCCTGCCAGACAGCGGGGGTGAAGATCTACGAGTATACGCCCCTGCAGGTAAAGCAGGCGGTGGTCGGATACGGCCGCGCAGAGAAAAAGCAGGTCATGGATATGGTGCGCCGCATCTGTAACCTGTCTGCGCCGCCAAAGCCAGATGACGCGGCCGACGCTGTTGCGCTGGCGATCTGCCATGCGCGCAGCTCCACATCGCTTTTATACAAAGGAGAACGGGACGAATGTTCTACCATTTAAACGGAACCGTGACGGAATTCGGGCAGAATCTGGTGGTGCTGGACTGCGGCGGCATCGGCTTTGCCCTGAACGCAACGCTCAATACGATTTCCCGGCTGAAAGCAGGGGAGAAGGCCAAGCTCTATGTGGCCGAATCCATCGGGGAGACCAATTTCGATCTCTTCGGGTTTGCCGACAAAACGGAGAAGCGCTGCTTCGAAATGCTTGTTTCTGTGTCCGGCATTGGGCCGAAGGCCGCGTTGTCCATCCTTTCCTACAGCACGCCAGAGACCCTGGCGCTCGCCATTATGAATAACGACGTCAAAGCGCTGACGGTGGCGCCCGGCATCGGCAAGAAGATCGCGCAGCGCGTGATCCTGGAGCTGAAGGACAAGATCGCCAAGGAGATGGACAGTTCCGACTTCAGTCTGCCGGTTGTCAGCACGCCCGCGGCGCAGGCGGAAAACAGCAACGTAAACGACGCGCTGACCGCGCTCACGGTGCTGGGCTACAGCAGCGCCGAAGTCGCGCCGGTACTGAAACAGCTGGATCTCACCGGTATGAATGCCGAACAGATCATTAAGGCCGTACTCCGGCACATGGTGAAATAACAGGAGAGACTATGAGCATCAATTTTTCGGAAGACGCCGCCAATGAGATCCTGACCACGGCAGCCAGCCTCCCCGAAGACAGCAGCGAGGGTTCGCTCCGCCCCCGGACGATCAGCGAGTATATCGGGCAGGAGAAGGCAAAAGGCAATCTGGAGATCTTCATCAATGCGGCCAAAATGCGCGGTGAGCCCCTGGATCATGTGCTGCTTCACGGCCCCCCGGGACTGGGCAAAACCACGCTCGCCGCTGTGATCGCAAACGAGATGGGCGTCAACATGCGCATCACCTCCGGGCCTGCCATCGAAAAGCCCGGCGATCTTGTGGCCATGCTGACAAATCTCAGCGAAGGGGATATTCTTTTTGTTGACGAAATCCACCGCCTGAACCGCGCCTACGAGGAGATCCTCTATCCCGCGATGGAGGACTACGCCATAGACATCATTCTGGGGAAAGGCCCCTCTGCCAACTCCCTGCATCTGGATCTGCCGCATTTTACGCTGATCGGCGCTACGACCCGCTCCGGCCAGCTGACGGCACCGCTGCGTGACCGCTTTGGAGTATCGCTCCGCCTGGAGCTCTATACCCCTGAGGAGCTCAAGCGCATCGTCGTGCGTTCTGCCGGCATCCTGGGTGTGGACATTGATCCCCAGGGCGCCTATGAGATCGCGTCCCGCTCCCGCGGTACGCCGCGTATCGCAAATCGCCTGCTGCGCCGTGTGCGCGATTTTGCACAGGTCAAGGCCGACGGCGTGATCACCCGTGAAGTGGCGGATGAGGCGCTCTCCCGCCTTGAAGTGGATAAGCTGGGCCTAGATGCACTGGATCGCCGTATGCTGCGCGCAATCATCGAACTTTATAATGGCGGACCCGTTGGCCTGGAGACCCTGGCAGCCACCATCAACGAGGAAGCGGTAACACTGGAAGATATGTACGAACCCTATCTGCTGCAGATGGGCTTTCTTACACGTACGCCCCGCGGACGCTGCGTGACCCGCAGAGCATACGAGCATCTGGGAATCGCTTACCTGGGGCAGCAGAGCATCGATATTTGAGCGACGTTAAAAAAAGATAAAAAATTGGAAGGAAATCTATTGACTTTGTACAATCCTGCGGTATAATACAATCTGTAGATTTAGCAGTTTATATGTGATTTATGATGGAATACGCAAGTTTATCGGATAATTCCCTGCAGTCTCTCGCATGCGGCGGCGATCGCGGAGCGGAGGAGGCTCTGACGGAGCGCTATATGCGCTTGGTTCGTGTCTGTGCCCGTCCTTTGTTTCTGGCCGGCGGCAGCAGTGAGGATCTGATTCAGGAGGGGATGATCGGCTTGCTGTCCGCCATCCGTCAGTATGATGCGGAGTGCGGCACGCCGTTTCATTCCTTTGCAGAGCATTGTATCCGTATGCGTCTTCTGACAGCAATCAAGTCCGCATCCCGAAAAAAGCATCTCCCGCTCAATGACGGTCTGTCTCTCGAGCAACTCTCGGAAGATACCGGCTCGCAGCTATCGGCAATTCCATTGATTTTCCGGCAGGATCCGGAGGATCTGGTTCTGGCCAAAGAGAGCAAGGAAGAACTTTATACAGTCTTATCCCGCTGCCTGTCAAAGATGGAGAACCGCGTCCTGTCCTATTATCTGGATGGTTTGTCCTATCGTGAAATCGCTTCTCGCCTGGGAAAGGACGAGAAGGCGGTGGATAATGCAGTGCAGCGGATCAGGCGCAAGCTGGCGCGGAACCTTAACCCCGGCGACATCAGTGGAAACTGATCGCAAATACAGCCGAAACGGCAACTATCAAAAGAGAGGATTCAAAATGTACGAAGACAAGACCTTAGTTTGCAAAGAGTGTGGTAAAGAGTTTGTGTTTACCGCCGGTGAGCAGGAGTTCTACGCTGAGCGCGGCTTCCAGAACGAGCCCCAGCGCTGCAAGCCCTGCCGCGACGCTCGCAAGAACGCTGCCCGCGGTCCCCGTGAGTTCTTCACCGCTACCTGCGCTGCCTGCGGCGGCGAGGCGAAGGTTCCCTTTGAGCCCAAGTCCGATCGTCCCGTCTACTGCAGCGAGTGCTTCGCTAAGATGAGAGAGCAGGCCTGAACCGCCTGAACGAAAGTGGGGTACTTTGTACCCCACTTTTTATTTCATTTCCGAGGTGAATACAATGGAAATTACGCGTGAAACCCTGATCGCTGAGATCGTCGAAAACTGCCCCGAGGCCATGCCGGCTTTTCAGGAAATCGGAATGCACTGCATGGGCTGCGCCATGGCCAGCGGTGAAACGCTGGAGCAGGCCTGCGCCGCGCACGGCGTCGATCCGGATGAGTTCCTGGTCTACCTGAAGGCATTCCTGGAAACCTGCTGAGTGCAAAGCCGGACTGGTTCCGGCTTTTGCTTTTTATGACGATGAAAAAACGGCTTGAATGCATTTATGATAAGATCTCCGACGGCATCGGCATGATCGACGTGGGGACGGATCACGGCTATTTGCCGGTCGCCCTGGCGAGAAACGGCTATGCCGGGAATCTTTTTGCCTCGGATATCGGGGAGGGACCGCTGGCGACCGCGCGGCAGCACGCGGAAGAAGCGGGCGTTACGGATAGGATTCAGTTTTTGTGCTGTGACGGCCTTGCGCTTTGCCCGCCGGACGCGGTGGACTGTATCGCGATTGCCGGTATGGGCGGCGATACGATCTGCGGCATCCTGGACCGGGCGGAGTTCTGCATGAATCCCCGCTACACGCTGGTCCTGCAGCCCATGACCCGCGCAGAGGTCCTCCGTTACTGGCTGATCTATAACGAGTTCTGCATTATGGATGAGGATCTGGTGGAGGACGGCGGAATCTTATATTCCGTTTTTGTTGCCCGCTTCGGCGGGCAGAGCAGGCTGAACGATGCAGAGCTCTTCACCGGAAGCGCCGCTCTGCTTGCCGGTCACCCGCTGTTTCCCCGCATGCTGGAGATCCAGCAGCGGCGTTTCCGTAAAGTTTACCATGGCCTCAAAAGCTCAGGCGCCGGGGATGAGGACGGCAGACTGCAGCTTGCGCAGACGATCTGCGAACAATTGGAAGGGATGATTGCCCATGACCACGGTCAGTGATATTTTTTCTTTTCTCTGCGGCATCGCTCCGCTTTCGCTGCAAACAAGTTATGATAACGCAGGCTTTCTTGTCGGGCATGGGGACGCTGCCGTGGATATGGTGCTGCTCTCGCTGGATATCACCGGAGAGGTGATTGAGGAAGCCGAGGCCCTTGAGGCGCAGCTGATTGTGAGCCATCACCCGGTTATCTTCCATCCGCTGCGCAGTGTGACGGCCGACGGGGAAGGGGCGCTGGTCATGCGCCTCGTGGAGAAAAGGCTGGCCGCGATCTGCATGCACACGAATTTGGATATTGCCGAGGGCGGCGTCAACGACGTATTGATAGAGAAGCTGGGCGCACGCTGCGAGAGCGCGCTCGACGAGGATGGCTGCGGCCGCATCGGTGTGCTGCCGCGAGAGATGAGCATGCCGGCGTTTCTGGCCTTCTGCAAGAAAACCCTGGGCGTGAACGCCCTCCGCTATGTGGACGCTGGCAGACCAGTCAGGCGCCTTGCCGTGATGGGCGGCGCCGGGGGCGATGCCATGCGGGAGTCGCTCAACAAGGGCTGCGACACCTATGTGACCGCCGATATCAAGTATCATCAGTTTCTCGATGCCGCAGAGCTCGGTTTAAATCTGATCGACGCCGATCATTTCTGCACGGAAAATCCGGTGATCCCGGCCGTTGCGGAACAGCTGCAGGCTGCGTTCCCCGCTGTGCGCTTCCAGATCTCGCAGCGCCACCGCCAAATCATCCAAAGCTATTAAAGCTGTCATACAATCCCTCCGCTCGCCATAGACTCGTACAAACGAGAAAGGAACGAGCGGAGGCTTTTTTATGACTGAAAACAGCATTTATCGTGACATTGCCGCGCGCACGGACGGTGCGTTCCTGCTGGGCGTCGTCGGCCCGGTGCGTACGGGAAAATCCACTTTCATCAAGCGTTTCATGGAGACTATGGTCATCCCGCGAATCGAAAACACCTATATGCGGGAACGGGCCAGGGATGAGCTGCCCCAGAGCGGCAGTGGCAAGACCATTATGACGGCGGAACCCAAATTCGTCCCGGAGAACGCGGTCTCAATCCGGCTGGATGAGACAATTGAACTCTCCGTGCGTCTGGTAGACTGCGTCGGCTACATGGTGGAGGGCGCAGCCGGGCAGATGGAAGAGGGGAGCGAGCGCATGGTCACCACGCCATGGTTCGACCACGAGATCAGCATCACGGAGGCCGCGGAAAAGGGAACGCGCAAGGTGATTGCGGAGCATTCCACGGTTGGCATTGTCGTCACGACCGACGGCAGCATCTGCGAGATCCCGCGGGAGAACTATCTGGAGGCGGAAGCGCGCGTCATCCGGGAGCTGCAGGAAATCGGGAAACCCTTTGTGGTGCTTCTCAACTGCGTCAATCCCAAAGCGCAGGAGTCCATCGCGCTGGCAGAGGAAATCGCGGAGCGCTATCAGGTCAGCTGCACGCCCGTCAGCTGCCAGAACCTGCAGGAGATTGATATTGCTGGGATTGTCCGCTCTGTCCTGCTGGAGTTCCCGCTCAAATCCTTGGGGATCTTCCTGCCGGAGTGGCTGGAAGTGCTGGACAACGGGACACCGATCAAGGCGGAACTGCTGCGCGTCATTCGGGAAAACAGCGAGGATCTGCTGCGGATTCGCGATGTTCAGCGCCTGCTGGACGTCCTCACTGAACAGAAACAGATCAGCGAAGCGTCGGTCATAGATTCCGATCTAGGCAGGGGCGCGGTCAATCTTCAGATCCGCCTGCCGCGCAGTCTCTATTATCAGACCATCAGTGAGCAGACGGGCTGGCAGATTCAAAACGACGGAGATCTGATCTCCATCCTCACAGAGGTGAGCGCGATCAAGGCCGACTATGAGCGGATCCGGGAAGCGCTCGCAGACGTGCGGGAAAAGGGCTATGGCGTGGTGATGCCGGACACTTCACAGATGCAGCTGGAGGAGCCGCAGATCGTCCGCCAGGGCGGGAAATACGCAGTCAAGCTGAAGGCCAGCGCACCGGCCATCCACATGTTGATGACCAACGTAGAGACCGAGGTGACGCCTGCAATTGCCGGAGAATCGGCCTCAGAGGACATCATCAACTTCCTGCTGGAGGGCTTCGACGGGGATGTAAACCGCATCTGGCAATCGAATATCTTCGGCAAGCCGCTCAACACCCTCGCCGAAGAAGGACTGACAGCCAAGATCCAGTCTCTGCCCGAGGACGCCAAGGGCAAGCTGCAGGAGGCGCTGCAGCGCATTCTGAACGAAGGGAGCGGCGGTCTGCTGTGTATTCTGCTTTAAGCTTCTGCGTTGACGAGGGACGGCAAAGCCGTTATAATAAGCAAAGGCAGGTGAAATCGCGGTGTTCTATGTGATCCGGCTGAAAAAGCTGGGCAGTCTGAGCGCCGCAGTGTGCTTCCTGCTGGCGGGTTTCATTCTGCTTCGCTCCTATTCTGCGGCGCGTGTTCTGCAGGCGGCAGAACTCTGGGAGCAAAAGCCTGTTCTTGTCATTGACGCGGGGCATGGTGGCTTTGACGGCGGCGCAGTCGCCGTCAACGGCGTCAAAGAGAGCGACGTGAATCTGGCGATCGCGCAGAAGCTGGAGCTGCTGGCCGCCTTCTGCGGGCAGGAGACGCGCATGACCCGCGCGGATGACAGCCGCCGCACAGAGCTGCTCAATTACAGCGAGCATGAGGATCTGGCGCACCGGGTGCAGATCGCAAACAGCGTGCCAAATGCGGTCCTCATCAGCATACACCAGAATTTTTATCCCACCACACAGCCCTGGGGCGCCCAGGTCCTGTATGCAGATGATCCGAACAGCGCGCAGCTGGGTCGCATTACACAGAGCAACCTTGTCGCTGCCCTGCAGCCGGAGAACCGCCGCCTGGCGGAACCTGCTTCGCCGAAGCTCTATCTGACCGCACACGCGGACGGTCCGGCGATTCTGGTGGAGTGCGGTTTCCTGTCCAATTACAATGAAATGGAAAAACTGATGGAGGATTCGTATCAGACATCGCTTGCCGCGGTGCTGATCGCCTCCTATCTGCAGTTTCTGCCCGGAATGGGCAGCGTTTAGGAGAAAAGCATGGCCAACAAACAAAAGACAGTCTATGTCTGCACGGAGTGCGGGAACGAAACGCCGAACTGGGCCGGAAAATGCCCTGCCTGCGGGACCTGGAATACCCTGACCGAGATGAAGCTGGACTCAAGGGCAGGCAAGAAGGCCGCAGCTGCCGTGAGAACGCTTTCGGGAAACGCGGCACGCAAGCTCTCCGAGCTGGATACCACGGAGGAAATCCGCTTTTCCACCGGGATCTCGGAGTTTGACCGGGTGCTGGGCGGCGGCGCTGTCGCGGGCTCTCTGATCCTGGTCGGCGGCGCGCCGGGGATCGGCAAGTCCACGCTGCTGCTGCAGATGTGCGGCATGACGGGCAAGGAAAAGACGATCCTCTACGTGACCGGTGAGGAGAGCGAGCGCCAGCTAAAGCTGCGGGCGACGCGCCTCGGCGTGGAGCAGGCGGAAGTCTACGTGCTGGCGGAGACGGATCTGGACAACGTACTCGCCTGCATTGACGAACTGCGGCCCGATATCGTCATCATCGATTCGATCCAGACCATGTCCGACGGGGAAGTGGCCTCCGCACCTGGCAGTATCAGCCAGGTGCGGGAGTGCACGATGCGCATCATGCGCGTAACCAAGGAAAAGGGACTGACGGTTTTCGTGGTCGGCCATATCAACAAAGAAGGGAGCATTGCCGGCCCCAAGGTGCTGGAGCATATGGTGGACTGTGTCCTCTACTTTGAGGGCGAGCGCAACACCAGCTTCCGCATCCTCCGGGCGGCCAAGAACCGCTTCGGCTCGACCAATGAGATCGGCGTTTTTGAGATGACAGAAGACGGCCTATCCTGCGTGGAGAATCCCTCCGAGATGCTGCTGGCCGGGCGGCCGGAAAACAGCCCCGGAACCTGCGTGGCCTGCGTGATCGAGGGCACCCGCCCCATCCTGGCCGAGGTGCAGGCGTTGATTTCCCCCTCCAACTACAATGCGGCGCGGCGCGCCAACGGCATCGACTACAACCGCAGCGCCATGCTGCTGGCGGTGCTGGAGAAAAGGGGAGGGATGCCGGTCGGAAACTGTGACTCCTATATCAACGTGATCGGCGGCCTGTTCCTGGATGAGCCCGCTGCCGATCTGGCCACGGCGCTGGCGATTGCCTCCAGCTTTCTGGATCGGCCGCTGGGCGCGGATCTGGCGGCGATCGGGGAAGTGGGCCTCTCCGGTGAAATCCGGAGCGTAACGGTGCTCAATCAGCGCCTGACCGAAATTGCGCGCCTCGGCTTTCGCCGCTGTGTGATCCCGGCCCATGTGCGGGACGAGATCCGCTGCCCGGCCGGACTGCAGCTGATCCCGGTGAAGAACATTGCGGAGGCCATAGGCGCCGTGCTGGGAAGGAAAAAACAGAGCGAGACTTGAACGCAATAACGCATTATTAAGTGCAGGAAATAGAGGTATTCGCCTCTTTTCCTGCATTTTTTATATGGAAATTATAGATTATTATCAAAATAATTACGACCGGTTACATGGGCAAAATGAATATTCATGCATATGCAGACGACATAAAGTGATATACAAAAAAAGCCGACGCATGGAAGCGCCGGCTCATTTTCGCCTCTTGTTTTATTCTTCGATTTCCGACTTGTGCTTGCGGCCGATGGGGTTTGCCATGGCGGCCTCATGCAGGGCGGCGTTGTCCAAATGGGTGTAAATCTGGGTGGTATTCAGGTTGCTGTGGCCCAGGACTTCCTGCAGCGCACGGGTATCCACGCCATTCTTCAGCATCAGCGTGGCCGCCGTATGGCGCAGCTTATGCGGGGAGTAGCGGGACGCATCCAGCCCGGCCAGCTTCAGCTTTTTATCGAGCATCTGCTGCACACCGCGCACACCAAATCTGCAATTTTTCTGGCTGATAAACAGCGCGTTTTGATCTTTTTCCGGCAC
>Ga0310697_10004538_pt1 | contig 13707 bp, 11 predicted proteins | sample 172DNAGHGlowgp2_FD_203883 | JGI IMG/M metagenome (GOLD analysis project Ga0310697, IMG submission 203883) | Sheep rumen microbial communities from Palmerston North, Manawatu-Wanganui, New Zealand - 1728 DNA GHGlow gp2 (v2) (version 2) | ecosystem: Host-associated > Mammals > Digestive system >...
CCTCGATCCCGGAGGCCTTTCGGACTTCCTCTTTCGTGGGCATTTTCCCGGTCCACCGCTCGGACAGCGGATCCGGCTCCTCAATAAAAAGGATTTCCCTGACCGTTTCCGTCGTCTTGTACGCCAGAAACGCCGTGTTTTCCCGCTCCAGCCCCGTCAGATAGAAGTACTGGCTGTTGACCACAAAATCGTGATATGCGTCTTCGTTGGTATGGATGGGTATGCCGGCATAGGCAATCACCAGGGTATTCTCCGCCAGAGTCTGATACAGTCTGTCTCTGTGTTCTGCAAATGACATGATGTCCTTATCCTTTCTTTGATGCTGCGAAGCTTCCGCCGGTTCGCGCGCTGTGATCCCTCGCAGATCCTCAATTCTGTTTTTCCATGTTACTATATCCCAGGCACTTTTTCGATGCGATGAATAAATCGGGAAGGAGGCATTTCCTAACGAAATGCCTCCTTCCGCCGCCCTTTTTGGGCCTGGGTTTTTACTCGATGCCCAGCACCTTGTAATCCTGGGCCTCCACGGCGGCCTTCATGGCCTCGAAGTCGGCGTCGCCGGTGACGACGGCGGTGCCGCTCACATGGCTGACTACGGCCTCCTCCACGCCGTCCAGAGCCTCCAGGGTCTTCTTCACGCGGGCTTCGCAGTGGGGGCACATCATGCCCTCAATCTTCAGGGTTCTCGTCATTGCTTTTTCCTCCTTATTCTCAATGGGAATTTCGATCTCGCTAACGCTCCCCTTCCGGGGCTTGTCATGACTTGCGTCATGCATTTTGAACAGGTTCAGCCGCAGGGCGTTACTCACCACGCAGAAGCTGGAGAGGCTCATGGCCGCCGCGCCCAGCATCGGGTTCAGCGTCAGGCCCGCCCACACGAAGCAGCCCGCCGCCACCGGGATGCAGATGGCGTTGTAGAAAAAGGCCCAGAACAGATTCTCGTGGATATTGCGGAGCGTGGCCCGGCTCAGGCGGATGGCCGCGGGCACATCCAGCAGATTGGAGTGCATCAGCACCACGTCCGCCGCGTCGATGGCGATGTCCGCCCCCGCGCCGATGGCGATGCCCATGTCCGCCCGGGTCAGGGCCGGGGCGTCGTTGATGCCGTCGCCCACCATGGCCACCTTGCCGTATTCCTGGAGCTTCCGGATCGCGCTCTCCTTCCCATCGGGCAGGACGCCCGCGATCACCTGGTCCACACCCGCCTGGCTGCCGATGGCGGCGGCGGTACGGGCGTTGTCTCCGGTTAACATAACAACTTTAATGCCCAGGTTTTTCAGTTCCTGCACGGCCTGGGCGCTGTCGGGCTTGATCACGTCCGCCACGGCGAGAATGCCGAGGAAGCGGCCGTCCAGCGCGAAGAACAGGGGCGTTTTGCCCGCAGAGGCAAGTGTATCGGCCTGTTTCCCCGCATCGCCGGGGAGCTTGAGCTGCTTTTCCATATAGGTTCGGCTGCCGCCGAGGAGCGCCTTGCCCTCAAGCTTTGCCTGCAGGCCGTTGCCGGGCAGGGCGTGGAACTCCTCCACAGCCTCCTGCCGGATGCCTCGCTCCTCCGCCCCCTGCAGGACGGCCCGGGCCAGCGGGTGCTCGCTCCGGCTCTCCAGGGAGGCGGCCAAACGCAGCAGCTCCTGCTCCGTCACGCCCTCCGCGGGCAGAAAATCGGTGAGCTTCGGCTCGCCGGCGGTGATGGTGCCGGTCTTATCCAGTGCCACGATGTCGATGCGGCCTGTCTCCTCCAGCGCAGCGGCGGTCTTGAAGAGAACGCCCTGCTTCGCGCCCACGCCGTTGCCCACCATGATGGCCACAGGGGTAGCGAGCCCCAGGGCGCAGGGGCAGCTGATCACCAGCACGGAGATGCCGCGGGCCAGGGCAAAGCCGATGCCCTTGCCGAGCAGCAGCCACACGATCGTGGTCACCAGGGCGATGCCCATGACCACCGGCACGAACACGCCGGAGACCTTGTCTGCGATCTTGGCGATGGGCGCCTTGGTGGCCGCCGCATCCGAGACCATGCGGATGATCTGGCTCAGGGTCGTGTCCTCACCCACGCGGGTGGCCTCGCAGCGCAGATAGCCCTCCCGGTTGATGGTGGCGGCGGAGACCCGATCGCCCTCCGCTTTGTCCACGGGGATGCTCTCCCCGGTCAGGGCCGACTCGTCCACGGCGCTGGCGCCCTCCAGCACCAGGCCGTCCACGGGGATGTTCTCCCCCGGGCGCACCACAAAAATGTCGCCTTTCTTGACCTGCTCGATGGGCACGGTCTTCTCCTGCCCGCCAATCAGCAGGGTTGCCGTCTTCGGCGCGATCTTCATCAGGCCGCGCAGCGCGTCGGTGGTCTTGCCCTTGGATCTGGCCTCCAGGGTCTTGCCCACGGTGATGAGGGCCAGGATCATGGCGGCGGACTCGAAGTAAAACTCATGCATCCAGGGCATGGCGGCCGCCGCTCCGCCCTTCAGCTGGGCGTCCGTCATGGCGTAGAGCGCGTAGACGCTGTATACAAAGCTGGCCGAGGAGCCCAGAGCCACCAGCGTGTCCATATTGGGCGCGCGGTGCAGCAGGCCTTTGAAGCCGTTAATGAAGAATTTCTGGTTGATGACCATGACGATCACGGCCAGCAGCAGTTGGGTCAGGCCCATGGCCACATGGTTATCGTCATAGAACTTGGGCAGGGGCCAGCCCCACATGCTGTGCCCCATGGAGAAGTACATCAGCACCAGCAGAAAGCCCACCGAGGCGGCAAGCCGGCGCAGCATCTTCGGCGTCTCATGATCTGCCAGTTCATCGGCGTCCGACGCGGCGGTCTGTTTTTCCGCCCCCCTGGGGCTCGCGCCGTAGCCCGCATCCTCCACGGCTTTGATGATGCTCTGCGCGTCCGCCGTGCCCTCCACGCCCATGGAGTTTGTCAGCAGGCTCACCGAGCAGCTTGTCACCCCCGGCACCGCGCTGACGGCCTTTTCCACCCGGGCCGAGCAGGCCGCGCAGCTCATGCCGGTCACGTTGTATTGTTCCATTTCCAATCCTTTCAATATAGGCTCCCCTTTCAGGGGAGCTCCCGCGCAGCGGGTGAGGGGTCTGTTCGTTCTCTGCAGGCCCTGCCTTATTTCATCATCTTCTGCAGGGTCCCCAGCAGCTCGTCGATGACCTCGTCCTTCCCGGCACGCACATCGTTCACCACGCAGGAGCGGATATGCTGACTCAGCAGCTCCCGGCTGAAGGCGTTGAGCGCCGCGTTGGCGGCCGCCGCCTGGGCCAGGATATCCGGGCAGTAGGCGCCACGGTCCAGCATGCCGCGCAGACCGCGGATCTGCCCTTCGATCCGGCTGAGCCGGTTGCAGAGAGCCTTATACTCCTCAGGCGTGCGCTCCTTCGTTCTCTCTGTGCCGTCCCCGCCCTCAGCGGGCGCGCAGCAGCAGCACTTCTCCTCTTCCATGTCTCATCCCTCGCTTTCGGCCCCATCATATACCCCCACAGGGTATTTGTCAAGCATGTAGTTAGTATATTTTAACCAATCGTCAGACTTTTATCTACTCTTGCAAATCCCGCTCCGCCGCGGTAACATATTGATATCTGCAACACAACGAAAAAACAGGAGGCTGAATGCTATGAAATGTCCCCGCTGCGGCCGGGAGCTGACGGTTGACTCCCACCGGAAAATCCCCCTTCTCATGTGCTATGACTGCGGCTATATTGAGGGCCGCACCAGCGACGCCGACCTGACCGGCAAGGCAAACTTCGCCCGTATGCAGGAGCTGAATCTCAATGAGATGGCCTCCTTCCTGGCGGACGGGCTGGGCCTGGACCAGGACGCGGTTGCCCGCTGGCTGGAGAGCAGCAACTGAATCTGCTGAGAAACGGAGGCAGCGCCTCCGTTTTTTATTGTCAAACCGCCTTTTTTACGATATAGTATATGTTTAGACTGAAATGATTCACGGAGGCTCATATGGAAGAACTTACCGCCGGAACCTTATATATCGTCGCAACGCCCATCGGCAACTCCCGGGACATGTCGCCCCGCGGGATGCAGATCCTGACGGACGCGGACATCATCGCCGCCGAGGACACCCGCCGCTCCATGGTGCTCTTAAACAAGCTCGGCATCAAGAACAAGCTGGTGTCCAACCACAAGTTCAACGAATACGGCAAAGCCAAATTCTTCATCAATGAGATGAAGGCGGGCAAGAGCGTGGCTGTCATCACCGACGCGGGCACGCCCTGCATCTCCGACCCCGGCAATGAGCTGATCAAGGCCGCAGTGGAGGAGGGCATCCGCGTGGTGGGCGTGCCCGGCTGCTGCGCCGCGGTGAACGCGCTGGCCATCTCGGGCTTTGATCTGAGCTCCTTCACCTTCTACGGCTTTTTCCCCCGGGAAAACGCTGAGCGCCGCAAGCTGCTGGAGAAGCTGCGCCGGGGCGACACGCGCACCTTCGCCCTCTATGAGTCGCCCAAGCGGATCATGGATCTGGTGGACTTTTTCATTGAGAGTGAGGCAAAGGTCCGCCTCTGCCTCTGCAACGACATGACGAAGCTGCATGAGATGAGCTTTCGCGGCACGCCCGCGGAGGTCAAAGAGCAGCTGCTGAACAAGGGTAACTACGACAAGGGCGAATACGCCATCGTGCTGGAGGTCATGCCGGAGTATGTGTTCAACAAGGTGGAGCACACGGTCTCGGCTGAGGCCATGCTGGTGGACGCCATGGTGTCCGGGAATCTCAGCGGCAAGGAGGCCGTGGCCGCTGTGCTGGCCGACGAGAACAACTCCTACAGCAAGAACGAGCTGAAGGCCGCCGCCCTGCGGCTGAAAAAACTGTTCGAATAAAGCATGAAAGAAAAGAATCTCACAAACGAGCTCTCCGCCGCGCTGGACACGCTCTCCAAGGCGGTGATCAGCCAGCCGCTGGAGAAAAGCAGCGACGCGAAGCTCTCCGTCCGTCCGCTGCTGCACAAGGGAAAGCGCATCTTCCAGGTGGAGGCGCAGCGGGGCGCCCAGGCCTTCCATCAGAATTTGGAGGGCGAGGCGCTGCTGCGGCTCTGCGAGAGCGAGTGGGACGGGCGCTACCGTCAGGCCCTGATCGTGACGGAGGAGGCCTCCGCCCAGTACAGTCTGCGACAGAACGGGCTCTACAAGAAAAGCGGCGGCGCGGCGGTCCCCCGCCCGGCGGCCGCCCAAGGCCATAACCGGGAAAAGCAGTATCTTCTCCGGGAGGGCGAGGCCATCCCCGCCCTGGTGGATCTGGGCGTCTTCACAGCCGATTATCAGATCGTCAAGGCCCGCTACGACAAGTACCGGCAGATCAATCGCTTTGTGGAGCTCATTGACCAGGCCTTTGCCGGGAGCGAGGAAAAGGCCATCACGATCCTGGATTTCGGCTGCGGCAAGAGCTATCTGACCTTCATCCTCTACTACTATTTCGCCGTCAAGCGCGGCATGGACGTGAAGATCATCGGCTATGACCTGAAGGCCGACGTGGTGGAGCACTGCAATCAGATCGCCGAAAAATACGGCTATTCCGGCCTGCGCTTCGTGCACGCGGACGTGTCGAAGGACGTGCTCTACGGCGAGCGGGTGGACATGGTGGTCACGCTCCACGCCTGCGACACCGCCACGGACTATGCCCTGCACTACGCGATTCAGAAGGGCGCAAAGCACATCTTCTCCGTCCCCTGCTGCCAGCATGAAATCAACGGCAGCATGCACAGGGGCGGGGAGCTGGATGTCTTCCTGCGCCACGGCATCATCCGGGAGCGCATGGCCGCCCTGCTGACCGATTCCATCCGCGCCCTCGTGCTGGAGGACCGGGGCTATGCGGTGGACATGATCGAGTTTACGGACTTTGACAATACGCCGAAGAATCTCATGATCCGCGCGAAACGCACAGGCAAAACCGGCGCCGCCGGCCGTGCCGAGGCGCAGGCGCTCAGTGATCGCTACGGCTTCACCCAGACCCTGCTGACGCTGGAGGCGGGAGACAGTTTTGAGCCGTGAGTTTTGAGGAAAAGCGGATTTTCTGCTGACCACTGACCACCGGCCCCTGACTACGAAAAAAGGATGTGAACGATGTTCACATCCTTTTTTCGTAGTCAGGGCATGTAATACTCCAGCGGCAGATACAGTGTCAAGGCTTCCCCGCCGTCAAACACCAGGCGGTAGAGCTCCTGATAAAACTCCGAAGCAAAATAGAGATTGCCGTTGCTGTCCACCGCCGCACTGGGGGCGTAATAGGAGAGCAGATAGGCATAGACTGTGCCCTCCTGCTCGTTCAGGCAGCAGCAGATCCTGCTGTTGCCGTCCGCCGTGGAGAGGAACAGCACGTACTCCGGCCGGCCGTCCCCGTTGAGATCGGCGGGCTGGGCGGACTCTATGTTGAGATCGCCGCTCATATAGCTGTACGCAGCATCCTGCCGCAGCAGCTCCTGAAAGCCGATGGGACCGGGGTCGTTGGTGTAGCCGTCCGCCGAGACGGCGATCACCACGTCGTTCGAGGCGATGAGCTTTTCATAGAGCGCCAGCTCCTCTTCCGGAAAAGCGACGTCGGCCGCCGCACCGGGGAAGCGCCCGGCAAGGTTCTCCTCGATCTCGTCCAGCTTCTCCAGCGGGAGGCGCAGCGCCATGCGGAAAAGCGGCTGATACACGGAGCCCGGGATCACATCGCCGGGATAGACATACTCCGCCTCCGGGTCCTTTTCCAGGCGGGCGTTCAGATCGTCCTCATACAGATCCTCGCTCCGGATGCCGTCCCCCTCCAGCGTCAGGCGCTGGGCCCAGGCATAGCCCATATGCCCGCCGAAGAGGACGACGCCGTTCTCGCCGGGGTCGCTGTAATAGCTGCTGTGGCCAAGGCCGATTTCTTCAGAGACGCAGATCGCCTGCCCGTCCCGGAAGGTGTAGATCTCACCGTGATAGTCCGCCTCGCAGGTACCCAGCTTGGTCATCATCTCCGGCACGCCGTCCTTGTCGATGTCGTAGAGCGTGTAGCCGCAGCCGAGGGTGGTGTCGATCCAGCTGTCCTGCGCCTGGGCCTGCAGCTCCGCTTCTTTTTCGCTGAGGATCGCGGCATAGGCCTCCTGCCAGCCGCTCTCCTCGGCCGAGGCCAGCATGGGGACGCTGAAAAGCAGACACAGTGCGAGAAGAATCGAAAACGCTTTCTTCATGGAAAATCCCTCCTGTCTATGGATCAAGTATACCATAAAACAGGAGGGATTGTTCTTAATAATTCTTAGCTTTTAAGCCTCATGCCTGCCATGCTTTTTCTCCCAGCGGCGGCGCTGGCGTTTCCGGATCGCTTCCTCGACGCCCTCGCCCAGTTCAGGCAGCAGGTCTTCTGTAAGCTTTGTCTTCCCTGCCCTCAGCAGTCGGGTCAGTGTGACGGCCGCCGTGATTATCGGGATCAGCAGGCAGAGCCAGCCCAGAAAGCACAGCAGTGAGCAGTAATCCTCCATGCAGCGGGCGGCGTTCTCCCAATAGGGCAGCAGCACACCCAGCTTCTGCATGCTGCGGCTGCCGAACTGGGTCACCAGCCACAGAAGTCTCCCCATGCCGAAGCGGCCCGTGTTTTCCACGATTTCGCCCTGGCCGATGGGGAATTTCTCCCGCACGAAGTTGACCGCAAAGCCCTTGACCGGCTCCGCCATCACCAGCTCGTAGGTGGTGATGCCCGCCGTCTCGTTCATGCTCTTCCAGGCGTCATAGGACATGTAGAGCCCCATGCCGGCGGTGTAGGCCTTTTGGCTCGCGAAATCCTGCTCCCGCTGGATGACGCCGGAGATCACGAAGGGCACGCCGTTGATTTTCAGTGTAAGTCCCTGCAGGTCGCTGCTGCCGAAAAGAATCCAGGCAAGCTCCTCATCCAGCAGGACCCGGTCCTGCATCAGGTCGCCCTCCCGGATGTAGCTGCCGCTGATGAGCCGCAGGGGGTGAAACGAGAAGAAGTTGCCGCCCACCGCGATGACGCTGGCGTCGCCCTTGCCGAGATCGGTGGTGGCCAGGGTCTTGCCGGTGCAGCTCCAGGCGTCCACAAACAGCGTCTCCTCGCTGTCCACGTCCAGCGCGGCCTCGTGCAGCTTCTTCATCAGCTCCGTGCGGAACTGATAGATCTGATTCAGGCTCAGCTTCCCGTCCACGGGCACATAGCAGGACAGCTGCGTGTAAGGAAGCGTGCTGTCGCCCTGCCAGCGCTCGGCGGTATACTGGGAATCCAGCGTGCTGCCCAGCACGGCCTGCGTCACGAAGCAGCCGGCAGTCAGGATACACAGAACTGTGCATGCCAGCAGCAGAAGCAGCCGCTTCTTTTTGCTCTTTCGCTTCTCCATATCAGCCGTTGTCCGCAAGGCGCACCATGTCGCCGCTCTTGACCGGCGCGTTGGATGTGGTGATCACAAATTCACCCCAGCTGGAGAGATCGCCGGTGACCGCGGAGTTCATATCGTCCTCCGCCAGCACCTCCACATTGACGCGGCGCGCGATGTAGCGGTTGCCCAGGGGCGAGCTCTTGGCCTCGATCTTCAGGACGAACTGGCCGTTTGCGTCGCTGCGGATGGCCGAGTTCGGCACGACCAGATCGTAGTTTGCGCTCTTCTGGCCCACGGAGATCGTGAGTTCGGAGCCGGCGTTCACGTCGCCGTCCACGGTGAAGGTCAGCAGTTTGTTGGTCTGCGGGTTCTTGGGGTCTGTGCGGATCGACTCCAGCGTGGCCGTGATCTGGCTGCCCCAGTAGTAGTTGGAAACCGTGGCGGAATCGCCCACCTTCAAACGGCGGGCCTGATCGTTGGTGACCGTGAAGGACAGGCTGTAGCCCAGGTCCGGCACCTCGATGGTGGCCAGGATATCGCCCTTGGCCTTGGTGTCGCCGGCCATGCACTCCACGGACTGCACCGTGCCGGAGACCTTGGAGAGGATCTGGTTTTCCTCGCCGCCGGAGAGCTCCTCCAGCTTCTGCTTGGCCCGCTCGATCTGCTGCCCCAGATCCGTCAGATCCAGATAGCTGAGCGACTGGCTTTTGGCGTCGCTGATCTTTTTGAGTTCCAGGTTGTTCTGCAGGGTAAAGAGCCGGTCCTCGGCGTCCTTAACGGTCTGCTTGGCGTTTTTGTATTCCTCACTGATGGTCTCGGTGCCCATGATCTCGTCGATCACGGCCTGGATCGCGTCCACCTTGTCCTGGGCGTTCGCGACGGCCAGGTCGGCGTCCGCATACGCGTCCTCGGCCTCTTTGAGCTTTGCCTCCGCCTCCTGCACCAGACGCTCGGCCTCGGTCAGCTCGATTTGGCTCTCCGGTTTGAGCAGGGCTTCCTCCCGGGCCAGGGCCTCCTGCAGACGCAGCTGGTCCTCGGCGAGCTCGGTCTCGGCCTCCAGGATCTTCTGATCGATGTCAGGATCCTCGGAGCCCTCCTGCTTTTCCTTCTTCAGCGCGTCCACCAGCGCCTGCTGGTCGGCCACCATCTCCTGCCAGAACTGGCGGTTGTCGATAGCCTGGTTGAGCTTGTCGTTATACAGGGTGCGGATCGCATCCCGGTCGATTTTCCTGCTCTCCAGGTCGGCCGTGCGGTCGGCCACCGCGTCGGCCGCCGCCTGCAGCGCCTCCTGGGCGTCATAGAGCTCCTGCTGCGCCGCTTCCAGCTGGGCGGAGGGAATGTCGCGGCTGGCGCGCTTCTTGATCTCCTCCAGGGCTTCCTTCGCGTCTTCCAGGTCTTCCCTGGCCCGCTGGATGTCCCGCTCCTCCGCGGCATAACTTACGGTGGGCACGCCGATGGCGGTGCGCTGATAGCTCAGCTGCAGGGACCTCAGGGTCTCCTGCGCCTGCTCCAGCTCGGAACTCTCGCCCTCGCCCAGGACAAAGAGCACATCCCCGACCTCGACAGTCTGCCCGGCCTTGACCATGACGGCGCGGATCTCCCGCGTCTGCTCGGCCTTGACGGTGTGGCTGCCGATGGCGGTCACGGTGCCGGTGCCGCGCACCTTCGCCGTGATGGAGCCGCTCTGCACATCCTGGGTGGCGACCTCCGGCAGGCTCCGGTTCATGATGGTATTGGAAAAGAAGGTCAGCACCAGCAGCACCGCGAGAAACACGATGGCCGCGTTTTTGACCCAATCTCTGCTTTTCGGTTTATTCTCCATATATAAAGGACCTCCGAGTTCTCAAAACTCAAAACTGAAAACTCAAAACTTTATCAGCCTTTGACACTGCCCGAATTGGCAATCCCTTCTACCAGGTATTCTTCGCCGTGCAGGAACAGCAGCAGCGAGGGGATCATATACACTGTGGCCATGGCGAAGGCCAGGCCGATCTCCCCGGCGTTGATGGACGAGAGGAACACCGACAGGGGCTGGGAATCCGCGTCCTGCAGGAGGATCAGCGGCTGCTCCACCATGTTCCAGTAGTCGATGAAGACCAGGATCGCGATGGAGTAGAGCGCCGAGCGGCACTGGGGCAGGCAGATCTTCGTAAAGATGTCCCACTCCCCCGCGCCGTCCACTTTGGCCGACTCGATCAGCGAATAGGGGATGCGGCGCATGAACTTGGTGAGCAAAAACACAGAGAAGGGGGCGAAGATGCCCGGCAGGATGATGGACCAGCGGGTGTTCAGGATGCCCAGCCACTCGCTGACCAGATAGTTCGGCACCAGGGTGACCTGGTAGGGCATCAGCATCAAAATCACGTAAAAGAAAAAGATGCCGCTGCGGATCTTCCCGCGCCAGCGGGTAAAGCTGTAGGCCGCCACCGAGGCGATGGCCACCTGGAAAATCACAATGGGCACCACCAAGAGGATGCTGTTCCAGTATTTGAGCAGGTACTCCGGCGATTTGATCAGGCCCGTGATGTACTGGGAGAAGGACACCTTGTCCGGGATGAACTTCAGGTTCACGGTCTTGGACACATAGCCGCCCGTGGTGGTGGAAAAGATCATGCCGTAGTTGGACTTGATCTCCGCCTCGGACATGAAGGAGTTGGTAATGGTCAGCACCGTGGGCAGCAGAAAAGCCACCGCGAAGATGAGGCAGAGAAGGAAGGTCACGCCCCGGCTGAAATAACGCCTTTTCTTCATCCCTCCACATCCTTTCCGAACAGATCCTCCGCCCAGAAGAGGAAGGCGATCAGCGCCACCATGACGATGGCCATCAGCACCGCCGCAGCGGAGAGCTTCTGATAATCCAGGGATTTGAAGGTGTTGTTCATGAAGTGCTGCAGCATGTACAGCGCCTCATAGGGATAGTCCCCCGTCAGCAGATAGACCTCGCGGAAGACCTTGAAGGAGTTGATGAGAGAGAGGATCGTGACAAACAGTACCGTGGGCGAGAGATAGCGCAGCTTGATCTCAAAGAACTTGTACCACTCGCTGGCGCCCTCCACGTCGGCCACCTCCAGCAGTTCCTTTGGGATGTTGGCAAGGCCCGCCATGAAGAGGATCATGTTGTAGCCCAGGTTCTTCCACAGAAAGAGGATGATGACCACGATCTGGCTGTAGTCGGACTGGAACCAGTCGATCTTGTCCGCCCCGAAGAGCAGCAGGAACTCGTTGATCGTGCCGTTGTAGTTAAAGAGCACCTGCCAGATCAGCACCACCGAGGCCACCGGCACCATCATCGGGCTCAGGAAAAAGGTGCGGAACTGGCTCTTCATCGGGATCCTTGCCTCCAGCATCAGCGCCAGCACAATGGCCAGCACCACGGCCAGCGGCACCGCCAGCAGCGAAAAGTGCAGCGTGTTGCGCGAGGCCATCAGGAAGGCGGAATTCTGGAACAACCTGATAAAATTGTCGAGCCCCACAAAGTTGCGGGAGCCCACGCCGTCGATCAGCGAATAATAGACCACCACGCCGAAGGGGACGATGAAAAACACCGCCACGCCCAGCAGGCTGGGGGACAGAAAACACAGGCTCTGCAGAAAATCCTTGAGCCGGTCGTTCATCTGAAATCTACGCTTGCTCATATGTGTAACCATTTCGTAACATATTGTGCTTCCAAACGGGGATATTATACTACATATGGAACTTTCTCGCAAGGTTTCTTTCCCATTCTTAAGGAAACATAAGGATTCCGCCGGATCTTTTCCATACAGAAAAACGAATGCCGCCGCGCATTGGTTTCAAAGGGATAAAAAACAGGGGATGTGAGCGGTGTTTCACATCCCCTGTACGATACTTTCTGCATTACCCGGCGGAATCGCCGCCGTTCATTACTTATCTTCCCTGTCCCGCAGCTCGCGCAGCTTCTCCGTCAGGCTGGCCGCGGCATTGCCGCCGGCGCGCACGGCGCTCTCGCGGGCCCTGCGCGCGGTCTCCAGGGCTTTTCTCGCGTTTTCGCTGAGAAGCTTTCCGGTCTTTTTGAAGGTTTCGCTGCCGGTCACGCCCTTGAGCGCGTTCTCTCCCACCTTCATGGCCTCCTTGAGGCCGCCGGTGATGCCCTCGTTGCCGTAGCTGCGCACGCCTTCCTCGCTCTCAAAGAACAGGGCCAGCGCACCGGGGCCCACGTGGCAGCCGGTCACCGGCTCATAGTCGGCAAGCAGGATCTGCTTGGGCGGGCGGTTCCTATTTAAGAGCTCGATCAGGTAATCCGCGTCCTCCCGGCAGGCGGCGTGCACCACGCCCACGATCTGCTCCTCGGGATTCACGACCAGCTTGTCATAGATGGCGCCCAGGGCCTCGATGGACTTTTTGCGGCCGCGCAGCTTGCCGAAGGCGACGATGCGGCCCTCTTCATTGCCCTTGAGCAGGGGCTTGATGTTCAGCACCGTGCCCATGATGGCCGAGAGGTTGGAGAGACGGCCGCCCCGGCGCAGATGCATCAGGTCGTCCACGGTGAAGACGTTGAACATCTTCTCCACATGCTCCTCCAGGATCTCCACGGCGGCCGCGGTCGGCACGTCCAGATCCCGCAGCTCTGCCGCGCGCAGGGCGATGATGCCCTCGCCCAGGGCGGCGCCGCGGCTGTCGATCACCGCGATGATGCGCTCAGGGTACTCCTCCTTGAGCATATCGGCGCCGATGCGGGCCGAGTTGCAGGAGCCGGAGATGCCCGAGGACATGGCCACGTAGATCACGTCCTGCCCCGCCTTCAGGTAGGGCTCGAAGAAGTCCATATACTGCTGGGGCGAGATCTGCGAGGTGGTCACCTGCAGGCCGCGCTTGATGCGGGCGTAGAAATCCTCCGCGTCGAAGCTGTCGGTATCGATGCAGGTGTGATCCTGCCCGTCATAGATATAGGTAAAGGGGATCACATGCAGGCCATAGTCACGAATCTCCTGATTGAGAAGATTGCCCGATGTATCCGTCAGGACAGCAAAACTCATGATATATCCTCCGTGTTCTGTCGCGCCGGACCGAAAGGATCCGGTGCTTCCTTCTGGCAGTATTATACAGGATTCCCGCCCACGGGGCAAGTCATTCCCGCCCTACACCTGTTTTGGGGCCAGTAGAATTGCGGAAAAGCCGACTCTACTCTGAGTAGAGTCGGCTTTTTTCAAGGCTTTGCGATCCTTTTTCTCCGGCTTACGCCCTGCAGGAAGTCTCCTGCTCGATGTTGATGTGGTGGCCGCTGTAATTGCCCTCGATGAGCTCTTTCTCGTGCTTTGCGGCGGCGAGGATCTTCGAGAAGCTGATGCCGGTGTCATAGCCCATCTCGTTGAGCATCCACACGGCGTCCTCGGTGGCCAGATTTCCGGAGGCGCCGGGGGCGAAGGGGCAGCCGCCCAGGCCGCCCAGGGTGGACTGGATCTC
>Ga0310697_10004540_pt1 | contig 13702 bp, 11 predicted proteins | sample 172DNAGHGlowgp2_FD_203883 | JGI IMG/M metagenome (GOLD analysis project Ga0310697, IMG submission 203883) | Sheep rumen microbial communities from Palmerston North, Manawatu-Wanganui, New Zealand - 1728 DNA GHGlow gp2 (v2) (version 2) | ecosystem: Host-associated > Mammals > Digestive system >...
TCAGATTGCCAAACAGCTGACACACTTTTAATTCAGGAAACACCCCTTTAATCTGTTTCTTTAATATTTTACTGTTTTACTGAATTACTGTAATACTACAAAACTACATTATAGTAATTCCAATGATTGCAACAATCCTTCCGTCGAGCACCACTTTCCATGCCGTCGATTACAATGAGCGCAAGGTTTCCGAGGGCGTCGCCGAACTGCTGGAGATGAAGAACTTCGGTTCCATCGGCAAGATCGACCCCTATACTCCCGACGAACTCAAACAGTATCTCATCGACTACACCCAGCGCAACGAGTACATTAAGAAACCGCAGTTCCATCTCGCCATATCCTGCCAGGGCGACGAGTACACCCAGGAGCAGCGGGCATCCGAAGCCGTGAAGAAAGCCCAAGTGCAAAATCTGCACTATGAGTTGCACCTTGGCGAGATATTTGGTAGCGACATTGATGTCGCCATCAAAACGTACGTCATTGATATTCAATGTATTTGCTTTGCGAAAAAAGAGGGCCGACAGAATTTCTGTCAGTCCCCTCGTTGTGTTAAGCCGTAGGCTTCAGAATGTGATTGGGCCGTGGCCCATGCAACTGGTTGTACCCAGTGCCGTCAGGGCTGCTGTGAGGATGCTCACAATCACCTGAATGACGGTCTTCCAAGTTTCCTTCTTCATAGTGCTTTCATGGTGTTTGATGGTTAATAACTTGGAGGGAGCCGAGGGCTCTCAGCCCCCTCCGTTAGCTTAATCGCCGTCACCGAAGTCTAAGTCGCTGGGTTCAGAGTTGATCTCCAGCACAGTGCCCTTCGTAGGCATTTGGAACGAGCCCGTGTAGGTTCCGTCGTTCTCAGTCAGCGTGATGCGGTTGCCGTTCACCTTGGCGATAGGCTCCTTGCCCTCAACAGGCACGACGCTGATGTTCACGTTAGAGCCGGAATGCACGTTGCTGTTGCTGTTGATCTCCTGCTCGCTGTCGTCCGTCACGGTTGACGTGCCGTTACCGTACTTGTAGATCACCAGTCGGTAGTCACCCTCGGTGCCGTTCTCCGAGCCGCTGTTGCCGCCCGTGTTGCCGCTCTGGCTACCACTGTTGCCACTCTGGCTACCGCTGTTGCCGCCCTGGTTCTGCGAACCACCCTCTGAGCCGCTGCCGCCCTGGTTGGTGTTGCCACCCTCCTGCGAACCGCCGTTCTCACCGTTCTGGGTGTTGCCACCCTCGTTCTCGGGGTCTTCCACGGTGCCGTCATCGGTCGAGGTCACGCGCTTCACTTCCTTGCCGTCACGGTCGTAGCAGGTAATCTGCACGGCGGTGTTCTTCAGCTCGTCCTTCAGGTCAACATCAGGGGTGAAGATGATGCGGCGGCTGGTGATGAGCGATGCTCGCACGTCGTTGACGCTTGCCACCGACTTGGCACGCAGGCCGAAGCGCATGGTTCCCAGACCGGGCAGAGCCACGCTGTGACCCTCAGTGGCCCACGCCTTGATCACCTCACCGGCTGCATCCCAGCAAGCCTGCATCACTCCCTTGCTCACGCCGCTGCGCAGAGCAGCCTCCTTGATCACCTTGTCCTGAGTCAGAGCCGTGTAGAGCTCCGGCATCATCACGTAACGATACTTACCAGCATACTTGCCGATGTTCTGATACTGTTCCTTAGCTTTTACTTTCAGTGCCATAACTGTCTTGTGTTTTTACATGGTTCTATACTAAAGGTTCAGGCTTAACGGGGCATTGTGTCAAGATTTTTTGGCTCGCTGTGGCGCCTACATCTTACCTCTTCCATCTGACATCAGCCATCTTCCGTCTTCCATCTTCCTTATCAAATCCGAAGGTCATCCGCGCCTATTCACTCGTTCTTTTTACCTCTCCCGTGGGCGAGAAAAATTTCTCTCGTGGGGGCGCAAATTTTTATCTTCATTGACGATGCAAAGGTACAAAAAATCCAGATGCAAAACAATAGTTTCCCCCGATTATTTTTCATAAAATGCAATTTTACTTTTGTCAAATTTTGAGAGACTATTCATACTGTCTCTGACGCCGTATCACCGTATCACCGTAACATCTGCTATCTGCGAAATGCGGAAAACAAAGGGTATTATAATTATATTATATATATAATTATAATTATATATATAATATAAAATTTATATGGTTATTTTCCCCTATCCTAAACCCACTAAATGTTACGGTGATACGGTGATACGGTGATACGGCGTGCACATGTCCGCTTGTGGAAATATTGCACATTATATTAAATAATGTGGCAAACGATGGAGCAGCGAGCGCCAATGCAACGCCACACTTCGCACCTTAAGGTCGAAGAACATGCTTGCTTGATTGGCCAAGTCGTGACAGAGTTTAACAAAGTTAAAATTTGAGTAAAACGTTTATTGTTTGAAAACTTTTTTGTATCTTTGCCACATATAACTGCATTAAACATGTGGCAATGAAGATATGAATATACAGAAGAAACAGCGTAACACATTGATTATCAGGGAGTTATTACCCCCCCCTATTTCGTTATGTAACAATCACATAAGCAGCAATGCTTTCAGGTCGGCAATCCCTGCCCTGCTACATCAGGCCCATGCCTTTTGTGGCAGGGCTTTTGCGTTAATGTGCATCGCTCTGCCTCTGGCCTTTGCCAGTTGCGAGAAGGATGTGATGGAAGAACTCACCCCCATGCACTCCATGTTTAATGAGAGTGTGAACTTGCCGCAGGCCACGCTCGACAGCATCACCAACTTCACCCACAAGTTTGGTGGTTATGTGGGCAGTCACCCTGAGAGCCGTCAAGATAAGTATTTTGACCCCACGCTCCAGAACCTGCGCGATGCCGCAGCCCTTTACGGCTACACCATCAAGGAAACAACAGTTACTGCTGGCATCACCGTCAACGACGAGTGGGATGGTGAAACCTATATTTATTTCTAAACTTGGAGGAGGAACGACTTATGACACAACTTACTACCCTTCAAGTAATAGCCCTCAGCCTTTTAGACGGCGTAGGCAATAAAACCATACAGCGTATAGTTGAGGTTTTAGAGGCAAGAAAATTAAGCATCACTTCTGCTCGTGACCTTCACAATTTCCTGACGATGGCAAAAGCTAATAAGTTGGTGCCGCGTCTAAAAGAGGTTACTTACGACGAAGTATCGCATCAAATAAGTATTGCCCAACGTATCATTGACGAAGGATTGCAGAACGGAATCCATGCTGTTAGTTATTTTGATGATGATTACCCAAAGCAATTGCTAAAGACAGTTGATGAAAAAGGGAATCCTTCTGCGCCAATTCTTCTTTATTACAAAGGGGACATAGCCACTGCGTCACTTCCTGGACTTGCCGTAATAGGAACACGAGAGCCGACAAGTGAAGGTGAACGTATTGGCGAACATCTTGCTTTTGAGTTCGCTAAGCGAGGATTCAATATCGTTTCTGGTCTCGCAATGGGTTGTGATACTTGCGGCCATCGTGGCGCATTAAAGGCTCATGGCAAGACAACAGCGTTTCTCGCTCATGGTCTGACAACTATTTATCCACCTCAGAATGAGTCATTGGCAGCAAAAATTTTGGAGGAAGGAGGATTGCTCATGTCAGAATACCCTATTGGCACCAGCCTGACTCCATATAATCTTGTGGCACGCGATCGTCTGCAAAGTGGGCTTTCAAAAGCTACTCTTGTTATTCAGACAGGCAAGTCTGGCGGCACTATGCACGCAGTACATTCCACACTCGCAGCACAGAAACCGCTTTATGTTGTGAAATATCAGGATGCCTATACCATTGCTCACGAAAAAACGCAGGGCAACGAGTATTTGGCCTCTCGTCCCAATGGCGCAAAATATATCAGCGAGACTGACAATATTGATGCCATTGCAAATGATTTAAAGAATGTTCAGCCTGTAAAAACTGGTTTATTTGATTAATCCATGCGTAGTATCATCTTCGACATCGACTTGACGCTCGTTGATACAACTCCGCTGGAGCAGGCACGAGCAGAAAGGGATTGGCAGTTAGCCTATTCCAAGATTGGTGAGTGCCATCTTTATGATGGTATTCAGGAGATTTTTGACGTTATAGCCAAGCACCATATACCAGCTGCTATTGTTAGCACTTCGCCTGGCACATACGTTAAGAACATCGTACAGCACTTCAATATTCCTGTTACACATATCATTGGCTACCACGATGCCAAGCCTTGTAAGCCTGCGCCACAGCCTATGCTTGTAGCATTGGAAAAGTTAGGATGCACAGCCGAGCAGGCTATATCTTTTGGTGACAGGGTAATTGATATTCAGGCCTCCAATGCTGCCAATATTGAAAGCGTAGCCTGTTTCTGGGGTACAAAGGAGAAGAAAGAGTTGATAGCTTCTGGCTATCGTCATGCTATTATCCACCCGCGTGAAATTTTAACCCTAATCCGTTGAGTGCTATATGTGGTTAATCGTTGTCATCATCATAGGTTTGGGTATCTGGGCTTATTCGTCTGCGAAAAAGTCAGAACGTGAGCAAGCTGAACGTAGAAAGAAACGTGAACGCGAGGATTATGTCAAGAGGAATTTCCCTAATGCCTACAAAGAATATTGGGGAAAGCAAATCCCTACGTCCTATCCCCAATACCGTGGATACAGTAGCATGTATGTAAGAAGAGGCGACGAAAACTGTAGCAATGAAGAATGGAAAGTCTGGGAAGATAGATTATTAACACAACAAAGAGTCAAGAAAGAACAGGATGCAGACAAAAAGTGGGAAAGTGATCAATCCACTTTTGCCACTATGGTAAGAAACAAGTCTGGTGAACTAATGCCTTCTTTTGGTAATTATACGTATCAAATTTCTACCAGCTATATTAATAAATGCAATTTAAATTTTAAAGTGTGGCAGCACTTCACTTTCTCAGCGTGCCTTGAGAATGATTTGGACTATACTCTTCAGAGTGTAACTAAGATAAATACAGACAACCTTGTAGGGCAAAGAAAGAATGGTTTGAGGGTGGAAGAGAAATTTACCAAACCAATAATAAATTTCTTAACGGAGATATCGAAGGGTAAAACAATAATGTTGCTTTATAACACCAATATAAAACATTGGGAAAAGGATGCTGCTTTAAGAACATATAATGACTCACTACCCTCTAACTCATTTATTCAACTTGCATACCAGAGCAAGAAATGGTATTATGGCGACTTGTGGGCTGGAGATTTAAATAAGACTGCTGACGATACATTTAAGGGCGAGCCTTTAGACATTGTTGTCATACTTGATGCTTGTACCACAAATGAAGAACTTGAGCAGAACTGCAAGCATGTGATTACCCAACTAAAGGATAAGAGACCTCTATTAACATATATAAGCTTTATAAAGTGCTATAGCAGAGCCGAAATGATTGACATAATAGAAAAGTCAAAAGTTGAAGCGGAGAAAAAAGCTGCCGAAGAGAAAGCAAAGGAAGAAGAGAGAAAACGCCGCGAGGCAGAAGAATTAGCAGAAAAGAAACGCAAGGAAGAAGAGAGGGCTAGACTCCAAACATCAGCAAAGCAAGTGCTGACTACAAATGCACAGGATTGGGAGCATCTTTACGGTAACTTCTACTACACATGGCTATTCTATTACTATCCTACAACCTGTGACTTTGAAGCAAGCGAAAGTGAGTGGGATGATAGGTACACCGTTTGGGATTTCAAGAACGACCCTGAAAAGGGAATAGCCCCTGAAGACCATGAGGCAACGTTAGACGAGGTGATTCCACAAATAAAGGAGAAACTTAGCGAAACCTTTGGCGAGGAATACTTGCAGTTCCTAACCTTGGTATGTCTGCCAGCATCTACAAATGCAAAGAATGCTGCCAGATATGAGGAGTTTTCAGATAGACTGTGTGAAGAAACAGGTATGGATAATGCATACGAACATGTTCACATCGTACAAGACGGAATGTCTAAAAAAGACCCAAGGAACACAACAGGCAGGAGTATTCAGCCTGTTATTAAATATGACGACAACTATTTCAAAGGCCGCTATGTCCTGCTATTCGATGATGTAGTGACAAAAGGCGGAACGATGCTGAGATATAAGGATGCAATGGAAAGAGAAGGGGCCACTGTAATAGGTGGTATGTGTCTTGGAAAGACAAAACATGAGAGACCTGAGCGACAACGCTATGTTCATGTTGAAGACTCTCCTCATATTTTCGGAAATGATGCAGAATTACCATTTTAACAGAGAATTATGCACACGTGGTAGTCACGTGACGCTTTTCCAATATGTAGTGAGCGCCAGCGGTCTGGGAAGATAACTGGCTTTTGAAGAGATAAATAAATTAAGATATGGCAAATAGAAAAGAACAAACAGAGCTGTTTCGTACCATCTGGGCGATAGCCAACGACCTTCGAGGGGCTGTTGACGGATGGACGTTTAAGGCGTATGTGCTTGGAGCAATCTTCTACAGATATATCTCTGAGGACATCTGCCGATATGTGGCAGAAATACAGGAGAAGGCTGGAGTACATGATTTTGACTATTCAGCAATTAGCGATGAAGAAGCCGAGACAGCCCACGAGATGATAGTAGAGGAGAAAGGATATTTTATACTACCCTCTCAACTGTTTAAGAATGTGTTGAAAACAGCAGACGATGATGAGAATCTGAACGAGCATCTGGGTAAGATATTCAGGGCCATCGAAAGTTCGCCTGGCGACAAGCCCTCGAAAGAGAAAATTGCAGGACTTTTTTCCGATTTTGCTGTAGATAATACTATTATTGGTAATACGGTAGGTATTCGTAACATTTTATTGCGTAAACTCCTGCATCGTGTAGACGAAATGGAACTAAGTAAGCATATTGAGGATAATCATAACGATATATTTGGCGATGCTTACGAGTTCTTGATGAAAATGTATGCCTCGCAAGCAGGAAAAAGTGGTGGTGAATTTTTCACGCCGCAAGAGGTATCTGAACTGATAGCAGAAATAGCTGCATGGGGAACTGAGGACATCAAGCGCGTATATGACCCTGCCTGTGGCAGTGGTTCGCTGTTGTTGAAGTTCCAAAAAATTCATGGGCGCAATTTGGAAGGTTTGAAGTTTTATGGTCAGGAGATAAACCCTACCACCTTCAACCTTTGCCGCAGCAATATGTTCTTGCATCACGTGAACTACAACGACTTTGATATTCGTCTTAATGATACACTGCTCCATCCAGAGCATATTGATATGGTGAGAGATGGAAAGGGCTGCTTCGACTGCATTGTTAGCAATCCTCCTTATTCCCTAAAATGGGCAGGTAAAGAAAACCCGTTGTTGATGAATGATCCTCGCTACGCTGATGCTGGAGTGTTGGCTCCTGCGAGTGCTGCTGATTTGGCTTTTGTTCTTCACATGTATTATCATTTGAAGGACACAGGTTGTTGCGCAATAGTTGAGTTCCCTGGCGTACTGTATCGTAGTGGTGCTGAGAAAAAAATCAGAGAATTTTTGTTGAAAGAAAATGCAATTGATACAATTATACAACTACCTGAAAATCTCTTTTTTGGAGTAACAATCTCTACCTGTATTATTGTAATTAAAAAACAAGGAAGAAGAGCTGGTGATAATAAGGTTTTGTTTATTGATGCCAGTAAAGAGTTTGTGAAAGAAGGAAATAAAAATAGACTTGATGACGACTTTCCTAATGGTAATGTTAGCAGGATTTTGAAATACTATTCAGAAAGGAAAGAAATACAGTATGTAAGCAAACTTGTATCAACAGATGAAATTATTGCAAATGAATCAAATTTGAGTGTAACTAATTATGTTGAACAAAAATATGTAAAGGATGATTTGGATATTAATAAAATCAATAGTGATATAGATGTTGTTATAAAAGAAATTGACTTATTAAGATATGAAGTAAATAAGATTATAAGCGAACTATGATATTCGAGGATCTTCTCAAACAATACTGCTCCAAAGGGGTCGATATGATTCCACTTGAAGAATTGATTCATGAGAGCACAGAAAGGAATAAAAAACTTTTGTTCTCAGACATAAGGAGCGTATCTTCTCAATATGGACTAATTTCTACTGACGAATTTTTCGAAAACTCGCCAGCAAGTAATAATACAAGTGCATACAAGGTTGTGCGACCAGGGATGTTTGCTTATAATCCAGCTAGAATCAATATTGGCTCTATAACATTCTCAACTTTACAACATCCTGTATTAGTAAGTCCCATGTATAATATATTCAGTATCAACGATTCTAGGATAACTCATGAATATCTTCTTCTATGGATAAGATCAAATAAAGGGATGCATGAGATTTCTACACGTGTTGAAGTTGGTGCACGATTCAGACTACCCTTGAGCACTCTGAATAAAATACGCATCCCATTACCACCTATTGTCGTGCAAAAACAAATAACAGAAAAATTGCAAACAATCAAGAACCTTATTAATGAGTTAGAAGATGATATTGAATTAAGAAAAAAACAATATGTCTATTATAGAAACCAACTACTTGATATTGAATATGAAGAAGGGGTCGAAATGAAATCTTTGGGGGAAATAGCTTGTAAAATTACATCAGGTAAAAATAAATCGAAAAGCCCTGAAGGACCTTACCCAGTCTTTGGCTCAACAGGCATCATAGCATATACTGAAACCTATTTGTATGATAGTCCTTTAATATTAGTGGCAAGAGTTGGAGCAAACGCAGGCTATGTTCACATGTCATATGGAAAATATGATGTAACAGATAATACTTTGATAGTTGATTTAAAAAAAACAGTTGAACAAAAATATGTCTATTATGTTCTAATAAAAGAAGAAATAAACAAATTCGCAAAGGGAGGCGGTCAACCTCTGATAACTTCATCTATTCTCAAACATGTGATGATTCCAGTACCCTCTCTAAAAAAACAGCAGAGTATTGTGAAGAAACTCGATGCTTTCACCTCTCTAATCTCCAAGCTTCAGGAGGAGCGTGACCTTCGCCAGAAGCAGTATGAATATTATCGCGAGAAACTTCTAACTTTTGAGTAGATTATGGAAGATTTCAGCAAATATTCATATAAAAGACTATTGGGGTTCTTGCAGGAGAAGTACCAATATGACAATGATAGGACAAACTATGCATTAACCCTCCTTTCAATGGAGGAAGCATCGACTATTAATGATTTGCTGAGAATCTATAGTAGCGTATTCAAGAAACTGCCTGAATACATATATATGAAAGGATATGTACCAGAATACTGGGATAGGCCAGATTGTTGGGCAGGACATAAAGAGTGGTTAGCACTGGAACTTAATCAATGTTTAAACGAAAATCTGCTTAGATTGTACAAGACAATTGATGAACCTACAAAAGAACAATGCGCTTCATTTATCGTAAACCTACGAAAGTGTAATAACATTGAAACTGTGCAGGGTGAAGTTCTGCAAGGAAAGAACGAAGAAGACATTACTGACTTTAAAAATCTCATTGCCAAAAGAGATGATTCATATAAAGTGCGTGAGAGAATGAAGGATTTGGGGCCAGAAGCCAATGGTTTTAAAGATTTAGAGCCTGTGTATGTTCAACTGATGAAAGAGTTGGCTGATTTTGGTTATGAAAAAAGCATTGCAGAAACGCGATTTGAGTCACAAAACCTTATTGACCTTGGCAGTCAGGAGAATGGCTCGAAGAATTATCTGATGCTTATATTCTATATTATAGCTGTTGTTATTGGATTGATACTGATATCCAAATATGGTCTTTTGATAATTGCAATATATATAGGGGTGGTTATCATACTTCCCTCATTAATAAGATCTGGTAAATTTTAGTCTATGGAAAAGTATGTTCATATAGCCGATGAAGGCGCGATGATTGTGATGGGCCGCTATGAGCAGTCCCAGCAGGAGCAGAGTGCCTACCAGAGTGAGCAGGCTCTGGAGGAGAGTTTCATAGCCAAACTGGTTTCTCAGGGCTATGAACGTCTGCACATCAACAGCGAGGCAGACATGCTAAATAACCTTCGCCTACAACTGGAGTTGCTGAATGAAATCAAACTCAGCGACGGCGAGTGGCAACGCCTTAAGGTGATGCTACTTGGTGAACAGATGACCATAGAGGAGAAGACTGAAATCATTCAGCATAACAACATCCTGAGCCTGCCGATGGATAACGGTGAGAATAGGAATATCTGCATCATAGACAGAAAGAATATACATAGAAATCGCCCCTTGCAGGTGTTGAACCAATACGAGGAAAACGAAGGTGCGCACAAGACACGTTACGATGTGACCATCCTTGTAAATGGTTTGCCATTGGTTCACATAGAGTTGAAACGCAGAGGTGTACCTATCAAGGAGGCTTTCAACCAGATAAACCGCTATCAGCGCAACTCCTTCTGGGCAGGATGCGGTATATACGATTACGCACAGATATTCATTATCAGCAACGGTACTGAGACCAAATATTACAGTAACACCACACGCTATGCCCACGTACAGGAAATGGGCAGTGTGCGCAAGGCCAGCAGCAAACGCGAAAGCAACTCCTTTGAGTTTACGAGTTATTGGACGGACACAGACAATAATCGTGTAGCAGAATTGATGGACTTTGCAGAGCGTTTCCTGAATCGCAAGATGTTGCTCTATACGCTAACTCGCTATTGTGTGTTTACTGTAGATAAGAATCTGATGGTGATGCGCCCATACCAGATAGCAGCTACTGAGGCTATCTTGCGACGTATTAACCAGGCATTGAATAATCGTAGTTGGCTTGGTACTACGCAGGCAGGCGGCTACATCTGGCACACAACAGGCTCAGGCAAAACGCTGACTTCATTTAAGACGGCACAATTGGCCTCGATGGATGAACGTGTGAAGAAAGTGCTCTTTGTGGTAGATAGAAAGGACTTGGACTATCAGACCATGAAGGAGTATGACAACTTTGAGAAAGATTGTGCCAACTCTAACAGCAGTAGCCGTATTTTGCTGAAACAACTGAAAGACAAAGATTGTCGTATCATCATCACCACCATACAGAAACTGGCAAATCTGATGAAGCCCACTATTCTTGGAAAAGATGAGGTGCTACAAGAGGTGATGAAGCAGGAGGTGGTGATTATCTTTGATGAGTGTCATCGCTCGCAGTTTGGCGATATGCAGAAGCAGATACGTCGTTCTTTTAAGAAATACATGATGTTCGGCTTCACAGGTACTCCTATCTTTGCCGAAAATGCTGCCACCAGCAAAGACCCCACTATGCGAACAACGGCGCAGGTGTTTGGTGGAGAGCCGGATGAAAGAGGCAATCACACAAGGGCCTTGCATACCTACACCATCATTAACGCTATCAATGACCAGAACGTCTTGAAGTTCAAGGTGGACTACATTAAGACGATGAAGATGAAGGAGGATGCTCCTTCAAAAGAGGTATGGGGTATTGATACCAACGATGCTTGGAAGAAGCCTGAGCGTATCAAGTTGGTAACGAAATATATCTTAGATCACTTCGACGAGAAGACAAAACAGGCCGATATTTACGGCATGAGCCATCTGAAAAATGTGGCCGAAATGGTACGAAAGGGTAAGAAGGCAAAGGCTGTACGTACCCGTAAGTTACAGACCAGAGGCTTTAACTCAATATTGGCAGTTGACTCCATCCCCACCGCCATTGCCTACTACAATGAACTGACGAAGCAGATGGAGGAACTGGATGAAAGCCAGAAGAGAACCATCGCCATGATCTATACCTACACCGCCAATGAGGCAGAGGATGAAACTGGCACTTTGGAGGATGAGAACCCAGAGGGCATAGGACAATTGGAAGGTGATCAAAGGGAAGCATTAGGGGATGCTATCAAGAAATATAATGAGACGTTTGGTACCAACTACTCAACTGACAGCGACAAGTTCCAAGCTTATTATAAAGATGTGTCGCTACGCATGAAAGATAAACAGGTGGATATACTCATTGTGGTGGGAATGTTCTTAACCGGCTTTGATGCCAAGACGCTGAACACGCTTTGGGTAGATAAGAACCTGAAGATGCATGGACTGCTTCAAGCTTTCTCTCGCACAAACCGTATATTGAATGCCGTCAAGAACTGTGGTAACATTGTCTGCTTCCGCAATCTGGAAGAAGCCACCAACAAGTGCTTGGGACTGTTTGGCGATAAGGATGCCAGCGGCATAGTGCTGATGCGTCCCTTCGACGATTACTACAACGGCTATGATGAAATAAAGAAAGATGGTAGCCAGAAGCATATTGAAGGATATGTTGAGTTGGTGAAGATGCTCTTGGAGAAGTTCCCCCTGAATAAATTGAAGGACTTGGCCAGTGAGAAAGAACGTAAGGAGTTTATCAAGTTGATGGGTGCTGTGTTGAAGATGCAGAACCTGTTGACGAGTTTCGATGAGTTTACTATTGATAAGGTAAAGGTGAACGAAGAGCTGAACTTCAACGAGTTCAAGATGCAGGACTATTTGGGCTGGTATAACTCGCACTACGAAATTTATAAGAAAGAAAAAGCAGAACAGGGAGGTAAGAGTGAGACCATTGACGATGAAGTGATCTATGAGCTGGAACTGGTGAAGCAGGTAAGCATAGGCATTGACTTTATCCTTGCTCTGGTGGCCCAATACCACGAGTCGAATTGTCAGGATGCCAGCATCAGGGTTAAGATTGAGAAAGCCTTGGATGCAAGCCCTGACCTGAAAGATAAGAAGGAACTGGTGGAGAGGTTTATTGAGAGACAGACTCCAGACAGCAACAACGTGCTCGACAAATGGGAAGAGTATATCATTGAACAGCGTAAACAGGAATTGGAACAGATTATTTCCGACGAGAACTTGAAGCATGACGAGACTGTTAGGTTCATGCAGCAGTCCTTTGAGGATGAATATGTGACAACGAGCGGACTGGCTGTTACAAACATATTGCCGCCAATGCCCATCTTTGGCGCAGGAGCAGGCAAGAGAGCTGAGAAGAAAAAGACCGTCATCGAGAAATTGGAGGCGTTCTTTAAGAAGTATTTTAATCTGATAGAAAGTAACAATATATAGTTTAGAGATAAGAGTTAAAAGTAAGATATAACAGGAAAGAGCAACCGACGGCTTTTCGAACATTCCATCATTAGCTACATTGTCCTGACAGAGGACATTCCAGAATCATTCGTGAAGAGAACGGCTGCCAGCTCGCACCAAATAAGAGGAGCGGGCATTGGCGGTATTCAGATAAGTCATGAATGATGGGAGTAGCTACCTTGATGGAATGATGTTTTTGTATATCAAAGGTGTCCGCAACTCTTTCTTGAAAAGATGACAGAGAAGAAGAGTAAATATCTGGTATGGCTGGAAACCTTGCATAGGGAGTACACAGAGCGCACCTGTATCACACAGCTGGGCAGGCAGGCGGCATCGTTGCACCTGTTGGCAGATATATATGAGGTGAGGTGTCGCTTTGAGCGTATTCATGAAAGGTTGCAAGGAGAGGCTATGCTATTGGAGGACACAGGTCTGAACTATGAGGAATGGTATAATCCTGAGAAGTGGAAGCGAGGCGAAAGCCTGTTTGTAGATGAAGACATCAGGGAAACCTTCGGCTTTAAGCCAAGCAGTCCACTGGCACAGACATACGCCAATTCTCTGCTAACTCCATTTGGTGATAATGCTACTTTCAATGTCGATAATTTCAGGGACGTTGTTTCTACGCTGTTTATCTTTGACCAAGTTGTA
>Ga0310697_10004541_pt1 | contig 13699 bp, 8 predicted proteins | sample 172DNAGHGlowgp2_FD_203883 | JGI IMG/M metagenome (GOLD analysis project Ga0310697, IMG submission 203883) | Sheep rumen microbial communities from Palmerston North, Manawatu-Wanganui, New Zealand - 1728 DNA GHGlow gp2 (v2) (version 2) | ecosystem: Host-associated > Mammals > Digestive system >...
CCATCTATGATAATGCTTCTCATATAGATAAATCCAACATGCTCTTCCGTGTCCTTCGAAGGTGTATAATTTGTTATCATTTCCGTTTCCTTCTTAATTGATACTTTTCCCATTGTCTTTAAGTTTTAATTTGTCTTCAGAAAGATCCTTATGACCCTTCTTTCTGCTTACCAGGTTCATTGTTATATTTTTTGATTTTAAGAACCTGATAAATCTTCTGTACTGCTCCCGTTCTTGTTTATGACGAGGGCAGATTTCAATGATATCGCTAAGCTTGATGGTAAATTCATACTGTTCTCCTGATTCATAGGCTTTCTTGAACTGGTCATCATAGTGCTTTAGCGATTCAATGTCCATAGCAAACATCCTTTCTTCTACTATGGCGTTGTGATGATACTTTCTTTTGTTATTCATCAGTAAAAAATTAAAATTGTAGTTCCATCTCCATCCCTCTTGTATTGGAGTGGGTTAATACCATGTTCTTTATTCTCGAAGCATGGTTCTGTCTGGCTAGTCTCTTGTAATCCTGAATAATGTCGGGAATGTAAAAGTAGAATAAGAAGCCGGGGAAGTTAGGTACATTCAACCCCAATGAAGGCCTTCCCTGTCCCAAGATCAGCCACATCAAAGGTTGGGGTAGGTTTTCACTATCATCTTTGAACTCTTTAAGGATTATCGGCCACCAGAATTTCACCTTGTTGTTCGGCTCATCAACAGTCACCTTAAACCCACTGAGATCCTTTCCATTGGCGATTTTCTTGAGTTCATGGTTCACACTCCATTCAAAATCCTCCGGTACATCAAACCATAATTCCCGCAGCTTTCCCATCAGCCAAATCTTCTTAATCTTTTTTCTTGCCATCTTTTCTGCTTTTAATGGTTAAGATCACGCCCATTTCATCCTTTAAAACCCTCTGTAAATGTTTGTAGGCATCCTTTCTGGGTCTATTTCTGGGCACGATTCTGAGTAGTTCCTGGAGAGTCACATTTATCTCCATTCCACTCTCTAAAGGTTGCCCATTTGAAAAGGCTTCCTCTAGTCTCTTGATATCATCGGTGAGAGGGTTTTGTTTTACCTTTCCCACCGACGCACATTCACTTTTTTCCTGAGCCTCCGGTATGGGTGCGCTTACATCATCCTTCTTCGGCTCGGTCCATATCCCAGGAAATGCTGAGAACATGGAATTTAACAACATCTGTATCATATCTTATTTCGTTTATAGGGGGACTAAGCTTTCTCATCCCCATTTTCGTTATTTCAGAGATAAGAGTAATGGGGCGTTTCAACCCCATTTTCTTCATTTCAGCATAGTAAAGGCGGCTATCTTCCTCATGGATAAGGCTCCCATGTCTCCCAAGCAGCGTTTTTCACGTTTCAGTACATGGATAAGGGAACAAGACCCGCCGAACCACCCTTTTCTTATTTCACTAGATAGGGGTTCTATGGGCCAAGGAGTGCGTTTTAGCGATTCGGTGGTCGCGAATATCAGTGCTTTCAAGTATTAGCTTCTATCCCGATCATTGATAATCTTAGTGCATCTCTGTGATTTTCTAATTTATTACATGTAACACGATTATGGGCATTAGCGCCAAAGTTTATTTCGAGCTCTTTCCTCATCAGCTTGTTTCTGAGAGCTGACGATGTGGCGGTTGATGATGGATTTGATTCCAAAGACTTTCGAATTTGTTATATCTTCAAGGCATGATAGTAACCTTGACCATCTTGCGGCTACTGCATCTCCAAATGTTGCATCATCACCATAAAAACTAAATCCAAAGCGAGAATCTAACCAATCTATTTGGAAAAAATCATCAGGTGTATCGATAAAGTCTATGTATTCTCTGATAAATTTGACATATAAATCTTCAAAGATGCCTCTTGTTATTAGTGCAATTTGCTCTACAGATTGGTTATCTTCAAGAGTTTTTTTGAACTGATCTTCTAAAAAAACTTTAGCTTTTTTCAATTCAATTTCAGATTTAATATTTTGAAAAATAGCAATTTCCCATTTGTATTTTCCGAAAACACTATATTTTTTCTCTGAACGGAGATATTTCAAGGCCTTTTCAACAAATGGCTCGATTCCTTCAACTTTCCAAATCTGTGACAGATTTGATTCAGGTTCATTATTGTCATTAGCTACTGATTTAATATAGTCAAGTAAGAAATGAGGATTATTATTTAGAATACAGAGTAGTCCTTTCAGCTCATAATCATAGTATTTATTGAGCTTTACTTGTTGAAGATATGTCGCTTGTATTAAATCTTTAGATATAGAAGTGTCTTTAGATAAATACTCAAAATCATAATCATCTATAGTAATTCTTTTCCCTTTGTCGTTTAATGATCGTATTTGAGTTAAAATGCTATCAATGATAAATGCATCAAGTTCTTTCAATTTCTCAAGATTTGAAATGCCAATAGAGGTTCCTTCTTGACATCTATTAATAGCACTTAACAATATAATCAAGTCATCTTTTACAAGATATGTAATAGGTACGTATTCAAAGTATTTTAAAATCGTTCTTGACTTCATATTATAATCTGCAGATTTAATAATAGTCAAAATCTTTTTTGCTTTTGTAGCAGAGGTTAGATGATTGGCAAACAGAGCACTCGGAAGAAAATCTTGGAAATCGTACTGGATTATTCTTCTAAGGAAATAGCATCCCAAATCAAAATTGCTCTCAAATGCCAAATTCACAATGTGATTTAAGGAATTGATAATACTATGTTTATCTTTTATGCTTTTATTGTTGATTAATAAGGCATATTTCATTAAAAATAGATTATAGCTTTTCCTCGTTTTAAACACAAAATTCGTCTTAAGTTCTAATTGTTTGTATTTAAAGTACGAATCATAACTTCTAAACTCGAATTGATCTTTATCTCTCGAACGATCACATGTCAGAAGCACATAGAACTTATATTCACTGCATCTATATTTCTTGTAATAGAAATTATAATCCCTATTTGACATTCCATTTCTCTTTGCCCATTGTATATACTGCTGAACACACAAACAGTCTTCGAAGGAATTACTGTTCATATGCTTATTAATAATTCCAAGAATGTACTGATTATCATATTTCGAAAGCTCATTATTACGTCCACAGGAAGAAGAGATGTAGTTGTTAAGCAGCCAAGAAAACATTTCATAAGAGTATTGGTTTTCAATTGTTGCCCAGACTTTTCCTCTGATTATGAGTACAGACTCTAATGCAGGAACCGGATATTGATATAAGCTAAAAGTGTTCCTGTTTACAGAAGGACCGGAATAATTTGTACTATAAGCTAAAAGAAGCTTCGCGATATGCCACATAATTTGTTGACATAGAGTATCTCCACATGAAATTTGGTCAGTTACATAATTTAGTAATACTGACTGTCGGTAATGTGAATTATCATTGTCATAATGACGATACATGAAGTAATCGTTAACGAAACGAAGTAACTCCGAAGCAGAAGATGGCTTCCTCCGCACATATTCAAATGCCAGTTCAATAGCACTTCTTAACTCATTTCCTACAAATAAGAAAAGGTTACTTGACAATTCAAGAATATCACCATCGTTATTAAGGTCGAAATGACATTCATTATTCTCAAAATAAAAAACTTGTGATGAACTTGATGGCATGGAATAAACAGCTTCACTAATATAGGCAAGTGTTTCGTTTAACAAATATGGCCAGAAATCAGATAGAAGCAAGTACTTTGTTTTAGTATCTTTAATAGAGTTGTAGAAGAGAAATAAGTCAGGAGAAACGGCTTTTTCTACAGCATCTGGACCAAAAGTATTATTTACTGGGATAATACAATCTCTAAACCTCTGATAATACTTAGCATAGAAACCCTCAAACAAGATGCCGATAGATAATATTTTTTCTTTTATGAATGCCAAATAGAACAAGTACATACACATGTTCTGTTCACTAATCTTTGCATATGTGCCTTGAGGCAAATCAACAATCTCATGTCTATTCAAAACATCAATACATTCCATGAATTCTGAATTATTAATACCAAATGTATTTATAATTCTTAAAAACTCTTCGTTTTCTTCATATTTTAACGGAGAAAAGAATGCTATAATGCCTACGCATTTTTTGAGGATGGTGTTGTCTTTGTATTGAATGTTATCGATTATCTTCCCATAATAAGCGTCAAATAACGCCGAAACATCATTCAAGGATTGCAAATTTTGTTCTTGTAAAGCTAATTTGCCGGCCATCATAGCAATTCTGGGATTTCCTTTTGAAATAATGCGAATCCTCTCAAGATAACGCTCATTCTTTATTCCTAAACCCAATTTAACTATTTCGGAAACCTGATCTTGAGGCATCGTATTAACCTGTGATTCAAAACAATTATGTGGATAGCACATAGCTTTTGCCTGTTCAAGCGCATAATCTCTAACAGTCATTACAATTTTTAGTTTCCCTTTTCTTATTGAAGAGTAAAAACCAACAATAGATTTGAAACTACTTATCCTATTAATGTCATCAACAAAAACAATATTATCGTTATTAAGGTTAATATTGCATGTGAGATCAGTTAATAGCTCTCCTCCTTTATATGAAATGCAGTATACGTGATAATCTGGGTGATCTTTATAATACTCTTTTATGGCGTGAATAGCAAGTTTTGTTTTACCCACCCCGGGAGCACCATGCAGAAGAATAAAATCGTTTTCATCGAGTGCAGTTTTTATGTTTATTATTTCCTGTTCACGATAAAGGAATTCATTTGATAACGGTGCTGCAATAGAACCTGCAGCATTGTCATATTCTTGGATAAAAGTATCCATTGATACTATTTGCCCTGTGTCCACATGAATCCCTAAGCATCTAAATACAAGATCCTTGTGATGGATATATAGTTCTCTCGCTAAATGACTCCCGTCATAGATTTCACAAGAGACACTCGCATCATTCGCATACTTTTTAACGGCTAGAACCTCTTCTATGTTCAGTTTATAATTCGTAAACAGAATTATACATTTAAGTTTTGATTTTTCAATAGCTTCTTCAGTTAAGCATTTTTCGATATCATCAATAAGTTTCTTTTCCCTTCTTGTTTCATTTGTTGAATATTCTACCATAATATATTTGCCATCATGTGTAAGAATAAAAGTGTCAGGAGTACCTTTTGTGGTCTTTTGCTTTCCGAACTGACTTCCAGTGCATACGAATGCTGCATAGTCTCGGTCTTTACTTATCATGAACAAATCACCCAACTCTTGAAAAGCAGCGGGATTCATTACCGAAAGGGCATGCTCAATGTCTTGCAAATTCATAACTAATCTTTTTTTCACAAAAATAATTAATTATAATGAGAAAACGGTTCTTTTAAGTCTTTTTCTTAGAAAACGAACAATATATTCATTTCTGTAAACCCATTCAGTGATAAAACCGCCAAACTGTCAACCCGGTTTAGGCAAATGATAAAAATTAGTGTAAACTAACTTAGTTAATCGCTCTCAAATCTGTCAAGTATTATTAGGGATAGTCATTCGATTTTGAGATTTTTTAAGGTTTTTGCTGCTCATAGTGCCTAAATATGGCACTGGGATGGGGTAATTTTGCAGCGGATTACAGATTTGCGTTTTTGTGAGATTTGGGATTATGTGAAATCAATAGATATGTGAGATGCCCATTTTTCAAGAAAAATGCTTATCTTTGCGTCCGGAACAAGAATATTTTATATTCTTGACCTGCGAAAGACCGAGAGTTGAACGATACAACAAACTCCTTTGCGGTTATATAGGCTTTGGTCGGCCTGCAGGGACTGCATTGGGGTTTGTTTTTATATATGATTGAGTTAGGTTAACCAATGGCTTCTAAAAAACAGTACAAATTTATTGATCTATTTGCAGGATGCGGTGGCCTCAGCGTAGGATTAGAACAGGCTGGATTCACTGCATGGTTTGTCAATGAGATCGTTGAACAATTTGCAAATACATATAAACGAAACCACAATCTTCCCGATAATCATTACTTTATCGGTGATATCGCTTTACTCAATAATCAAATCTCCGATTATCAACATTTATTTTCTGATATTACTCTTGTTTGTGGCGGTCCTCCATGTCAAGGTTTTTCAATGGCCAATCGCCAAAGAATTCTTGACGACCCAAGGAATGTATTATACAAACAGTATCTTATCTTCCTTAGGTATGTTCGTCCACAATTTTTTCTCATGGAGAATGTAAAGGGTATGATGAACAGAAGTCAAGAAATCATTCAAGACTTTACAGACTATCTTGGGGGTGAATATGAATTTGATTATGCGATTTTGAAAGCCCAGGATTTTGGTGTCCCACAAAATAGAGAACGCTTTATAATGATAGGCAATAGGGTTGGCATAAATCCTCATAGAATATTTGAGGAAATAAACAAAAATAAACGCGATCCATTTGTGCTAAAGGATGCTCTAGAAGGGCTGCCCCATCTTGAAGCGAGAAAAGAAAAAGGAGCTAAGAATATCGAAAATGCAGAGTCTGGTTACACAGCCATTGAATTTGAATATGTTCACAATCCATTCTACGATTTCATAAATGATGGAAGAGATATTCACATGCTCTACAATCATAAGAACCGCTATAATAATGAAAGGGACATTGAAATCTTCAGAAGATTACCACAAGGTGCTAACTCATTGCATGAATCAATAGCAGATATCATGCCTTACAAACGCCGTAATGGAATCTTTAAAGACAAGTACTTTAAATTGAATGAGTCTCAGATATGCAAAACAATCACTTCACACATGAAGTTTGATTGCAATATGTATATCCATCCTTGGGAAGCTAGAGGCTTGAGCCCAAGAGAAGCCGCTCGAATTCAGACATTCCCAGATGATTATATAATCACAGGAGCTCAAAACATGTGGTATGCTCAAGTTGGGAATGCTGTACCGGTCAAACTCGCTAAAGCTATAGGAGACGGCATTATGAAGTTTCTATGAACCATGTGGAATTATTTGCTGGAGTTGGTGGGTTTAGACGTGCAATGGATTTGATTTCACGTGATTTGAGATTTCCATTACATACTGTTGCGTATTCTGAGATTGACAAGAATGCCCAGGCGACATATTGTGCTAATTATAATACCGACAATGAGGTATCAATGGGAGATATAGTTGCTTTCGTAGAAGATATTGAAGCAATGGAGAATCTTCCTCAGTACGATTTGCTTTCAGGTGGTTTTCCGTGCCAGACTTTCAGTATGATGGGGGACCAAGAAGGTTTTAATGAGGAACGAGGACAAATGTTCTTTAGGATTATGGATATGATTAATCATAGACATCCTCGATACGTTCTTCTGGAGAATGTCAAGAACTTAAAGAATCACGATAACGGCAATACAATCGCAGTGATTTTAGCTGAACTTGAAAATGCCGGATATCAAGTTAGAATGGATATCTTCAACTCAAATGATTTCGGATTGCCTCAAAAACGAAATAGAGTTATCATTTTTGCTAGACTTGCAGACTTGGGTAATTTTGAGTTCTCCTCAGAATTGGTGAAGCAATCATTTGCCAGAATTAATCGGATGAGATGCTCATTAAATTTCTATGATTCAGTAATTGAAATTCTTGAGAAAAATGTAGAGCCCAAGTATTACCTATCGGAAAAAATTAAACCGACAATTCTAAGTGATGGCAGTGCTGGCTTCAAATCAAAATCTGAGATTGATCAAATAATCGCTCGGCCTTTGACTGCATCCATGCACAAGATGCATAGAGCCTGTCAAGACAATTATTATAGTGATCTTTTCATACAATCTGAAGGCAGACAAAGGCCGTCAGAGGAAATGACAAAAGAGGAGCTTACTCATATAGCCATTAGAAAGCTTACACCGCGAGAAGCATTTATGCTTCAAGGCTTTCCTAATGATTTTGCAGAAAAAGCAAGAAACGCAAGAGTTGCAAACGGCGCAATGTATAAACAGGCCGGAAATGCTGTCAGCGTAAATATGGTATATGCTGTACTGCATTATTTAATATCAAATAGAATAATCACTGAATAACTTCTTAGTATATGGAACCGTTTAAGAAAATTGTACAGAGACAAGATGCTCATTTTAAGCTGACACAAAGTACATCGAACGAAACAAGCATCAACCTATCTAGAGATATTTCTGATTATCTCTCAGATACAAGCGGAGCAATCAACTTTACTCTCTATAGAGAAGATTTTATTAAGGCTATTGGTGTTGTCAGCAATATTCTGCCTCTTTATAATCGAGAAAATAAAGTTGAGTCAAGTAATGAGGTCTTTGATTTTCTTTATAAAGAAGTTTCCTCCTTTTTTAATCAGAATAAGACTGCCAGATATACTGTTCAGCATCTTAAACGTGATGATAATAGGTTCTATTTGAATAATTTGGGAGTCCCTGGATTTAATCTGCGGCATTTTCTTGTTGAACGTCATACAATTATGCTATTTGGAGAAAAGATTGAGGATTCAGTTGAGCTTCGATTATTAACGACGATTCAACCCGCAGATGAAGAATTGGCACTTGATGATGTTTCGATAGATACCGTTAGAGATCGTTTTATACAATATCTGAAACGCACCAATTCTCATATGGGCAATCATGCTGATTATGTGTCCAAGTTTGAAAAAGATTTGGGTGATATTCTCTCTAGATATTATGAAAAAGAGGTATCTATCTTCAGTTTTATTGACATTGATCTTCTTAAAAATACACTATCTGAAATTCGCAAAACGGATCAAGTCTTAGATGCTATTGTGGGAGAATATCAAGGCACTAAATACGCTGCTTATACTGTCCTAAACCAATACTTCTCATTTCTCGAAACTTTAAAAGACTGCAAGGATATTCTCAAGCATCATATAACTGACGCTGAAATCTATGTGTCAAACAGTAAGGGAGTTAATGAGAATATTGATAATAAATATCGTCCATTCATCACCGCTATTAAATCTAAACCCTTCTTATTGCTTGCAGGCATTTCTGGTACTGGCAAAAGTCGAATAGTAAGAGAGCTTGCTCGTTCATGTTGGTCTGCTGATAGTGATGAATTCAAGGCTCAGAAACCCAGCAACTTTGAAATGGTTCAGGTGAAACCTAACTGGCATGACTCAAGCGAGTTAATTGGTTATGTAAGCAGAATTGACGGTATTCATTACATTGTTGGTCCATTTCTAAAATTTATGGTCAAGGCCATCAAAAATCCTACGATGCCATATTTCCTTTGTTTGGATGAGATGAACCTTGCACCAGTAGAGCAATATTTTGCCGAATACCTTAGCGTAATTGAATCACGCAAAGTTGATGAAAACGGCAATATTAAGACGGATCCCATCATTGATTATTCAAGTACTGAAGAGTATAAAAGTTTGATTGATCAGCTATTTCTTGAGGATGAAGTTCGAGAGTCATATCTTACAGAAGAAGGTGGTAAACGCTTGTACATTCCTAATAATCTCATCGTTGTGGGTACCGTTAACATGGATGAGACCACCTTCTCGTTCTCTAGAAAAGTGCTTGACCGAGCTATGACTATTGAAATGAATGAAGTTAACCTTGATGGTGGTCTTAGTTCTAAATATGAAGTAATTGGCAAGCTTGGTAAAGACGATTTAATCGGCACTGCTGTTGAAGGGGTGGATGTTTATGAACAGAATAAAGAGGTTTGTGATCAGGTGATAAACTATCTGCAAAAGGTTAATGACGAGCTTGAGGGCACTCCATTTAAAGTCGCCTATCGAACACGAAACGAGTTCTTGCTCTATGTCATTAATAATCTGCCCTATCGCAAACTTGATGATGGAACAGAGTTGAATCAGAACTATGTCATAGCTCGTGCCCTTGATGAGATTACCTCAATGAAAATTCTGTCACGTATCGAAGGTGATGAGTCCAAAGTTAAAAAATCATTGCTTGAGGGTCTAAAGAAGGGAATCAAGGCTCAACTTGGGTCGATATCTGAAAAAGATGTTTTTGTCGCCAAAGCTGAAGGCGAAACGACAGAAGATGGTAAAACGATACGTCAATCTATTTCATTAGCAAAACTTGACGAAATGATTGACCGTTTAGATAGTGGTTATACTTCGTTCTGGGCTTAACCGTTTCAATTAATGGATCTTCTGAGAATAAAACATATCGACTTCACCATGAGCATCGAATGTCCCAAATATGAGGGCATTTGGGGCAAGGCCGTCACGAATGTAGGAGTGGAAAACTTGACCTCCATATACTCTTGGAGTGATGGCGTACAGTCGGTAAAACTCTCAAATCTAACTGACCCGGCCATTGAGATTATTCAGGGGGAACCAAACAGAGCTATCTTCTTCGACAACGCCAATTACCCAATATGGGTAGAGTTTAACTCCAATGTGACCCAAGCCGAGTTCAGTTCGATGTTGCAAAACGTCAATGAAGGCTTCAGCTTTCGTAGCCACATTCTAGCCGGATTCTTGAACTATGGCAACGATATCGGCAAGAGCGAGATTAACCTTAGATATAGAATTGGTGATACCCAAAAGTCGTTTACTTTCGGGTTTGAGGTGTTGAGTACAAAGCTCAATTATCACGAACACTGGAAGTATATCATTGAAGATATCGAGCGAGAATACAGAATGCTATCGCTCGATTACATGAAGCGAACTTTCCATGGTTTTTCCCCTCAGACCGATGGAGATAGACCAGATCTGATTTGGTGGAGCGTCTTCCAAGGAGAACAAGATAAATTCATTAAGGCTTGCCGCAGCATCATAGAGCGGCCTAGGCGCCGTTTACGTGGTATAGAAGTGTACCAACGTGCCGATAAACTCAAACGGGTTACATCTGCTATTGAGAATGAATTTGCAGAGCATCGTAAAGAACCTGCACACTTGTACCGCAATGAAGAGCAGGTGCAGAACAATGATACTCAAGAAAACCGTTTCTTGAAATATGCCCTCGGGCAGATTACAACCAAATACGCCCAACTGGAGCAGCGTATCGAACAGTTGAACAACATCTCTGAAACAATGGTGGTTGAAATGCAGGAGCGGGTATCAATACTAAAACACCTGCAACGCCATCCATTCTTCCGTACAATCGGGCGCTTTAAAGGGCTCTCACAGGAAAGTCTCGTTCTTCAGAAAGCTACCGGCTACAGTCAAGTATATCGCACATGGAACCTGTTACGCAGGGCATACTCGTTGAATGACGGAATTTATCGCTTGCAGTCCAAAGATATAGCCACGCTATATGAAATTTGGTGTTTCATTGAGGTCAGCCATATCGTCAAGGAACAACTAGGACTAAAAGATAGTGACGTTGACCATCGGAACCGCATGGAAATGAGCGGTATGTTTACGTGGGAGCTTGGTAAAGGTGAGCATTCTCGCATTTTATTCAAGAAAGATGATGTGGAACTTGCCGAGCTGGTTTACAATCCCAAGCATACTGACTGTCCCAATGATAGTATCAGTATTGCGGATTTGGTCGTACCTACTGTTCCCCAGAAGCCTGATATCGTTCTTCAACTCACCAAAAACGATATGCAGAAAGGCATGAAGTTCACTTACCTATTTGATGCGAAATATCGTATTGGGGGACGTGATTGCGATGATGTGGACGAACCACCTGATGGAGCCATCAACCAAATGCACAGATATCGTGATGCTATATATTACCAGCACAACCAGGACGAAGCTCTCAAGCGAGAGGTGATAGGCGGTTATATTCTGTTCCCAGGAAACGGCCAACCTAAGAAATTTGAGGATTCGATTAAGGCTGTAAATATCGGGGCCTTCCCGTTACGTCCTAAAGACGAAGTTCGCCGTAAACTGCTCGAAGAACATATCGCTCAATTGATCACCTCTAAATCATCAAAGATTATCGAGCAGGTGATTCCTCAGAAGGGCGTTTTCGTCGAAGTGCCTAATCGAGTACTCATCGGACTTGTCGTTAATCGTAAATGGGTTAATGAGGAGATGTTTGATAATGGCTCAGCAAGTCTCTATTATACAGGCTCCAATTTCCCGACAACGATTGCCCTTCACGATCTTCACTTCTTTATCCCTTACATCAAGGGTAAGGGCATTCGTGATGTGTATGAGGTGAAGCGAGTTCGAACTATAACCGCTAAAGAAGCAAAAGGCGATGAAGGCAGCGAGAACGACCTTCGATTAGCCTTTGAGCTGGAATTCAGCCGTCATCTTTTTGATGACTACAAAAAGATAGATACCTCTCACATGAGCAACAACACGTTTATCGACACAACGTTTGATGCAATTGGTTCTATTTTAATTTCAGACGAATAATAAGAAAACTAAATCGAGAAATGATATATGGAAAAATGTACTGTTGAAGACTGGACATTGAAGGAGCTTGCAGAAGCACTTCAAGACGAGCATAAGGGTAACAAACGTATAGCCGTTCCAATGTTCCAACGTGGAAAACGATGGAAATCTGGGCAGCAAAAGACTTTTATTGACTCTCTTCTAAAGGGTTTTCCAGTGGGAACAATGCTCTTTCATGAAGAAAGAGACGAAGAAGGTAAAAGAACATATATTCTCATTGATGGCCTTCAACGAGGTAATTGTATTAGAAAATACATGAATAACCCCACTGAGTTTTTCTATGATAGCACCATCTCTGATGACTTTTGCCACTGCTTACTTGATAAGGTCAACGCTGATGAAGAAGCCAACTATCCAATTGTAAGAAATCTCTTGACCAATTTTATCAAATCACAGAAAACCTTTAAAAATCTGCAGTATTTTAATCCAGCTAAGAATATAGCACAACAATTTAACGCCGACTTCGATGTCATTGAGGATTTAATCGATATCATCAAAGAATTCTTTGAAGAAAGACAAGCTTTATATGACCAAATAGCTTCAACCATAATTCCTGTTGTTATCTATCATGGCTCTGAAGAGAACCTGCCTGAAATCTTTGACCGCATCAATTCTCAAGGAACACCTCTAGACCAATATGAAGTATATGCCGCTTCTTGGCCGGTACAAGAACGTATAACCGTAAATAATATGAATATCGTTGAAGCAGCGATTAAGAAATATGATTCATTTATTGAAGACGGTTTCGTTATACATGGCTATAACCGTGAAACAATGCGAACGACAAAAAAGCTAAATGCTTTTGAGTATCTTTTTGGTTTAGGGAAGTACCTAGTTAATCACTATGATATTCTCAATTTCCAACGTAACCTTGCCGACGATACAGTTAACACTCTTGGATTCGAACTTGTCAATGCTTGTTTAAATGATTCGGACAAAATCAAGCTGCTTTACAAGAATATATATGCTTTGCCCGACATTAATGCTTTTGAAAACGCATTGTATCAAGCCATCGAGTTTGTTGTTCAAGCGGTATCGCCCATATTTAAATTCAAAGGTAATAATCGAAAATTTGGTAACAAAGTATTCCACTCAAAGTTCCAAATCCTTTCAATGATTTCAACATCATTCAAGGAAATGTTTAAGAATGGGGATTTCTCGACTCCTTGTGAGGCCTGGAATGATAAAAAAGATTCCATAGCCAGGAATCTGCGACTTTATTATGTCTATGACATTCTGATTAAGTATTGGAGTGAGGGAGGCAACCAAAAGATACACAATGTCGCAAAACCAAATCGCTACGAAATAGAAATCTCACCACGTGCTTGGCGAACAGCATTAGATGGATTCTTCGATAAGTCAATGTCAAGGATGGA
>Ga0310697_10004542_pt1 | contig 13695 bp, 12 predicted proteins | sample 172DNAGHGlowgp2_FD_203883 | JGI IMG/M metagenome (GOLD analysis project Ga0310697, IMG submission 203883) | Sheep rumen microbial communities from Palmerston North, Manawatu-Wanganui, New Zealand - 1728 DNA GHGlow gp2 (v2) (version 2) | ecosystem: Host-associated > Mammals > Digestive system >...
ATTAGGCATAATTTATAATACAGCCATAAGCCATATGAAGATCATCTAGTTCCATTTTTACCCACAAACGCAAAAAAATCCCCCAAGTTGGTTCTGCTACAAACCTCTTGGGGGATTGCGTTACACGGAACGCTTAGTTGTGACTCGAATCAACGCCGCTTGTTACGCAAGAAGTCGAGCACTTCGCGGACGCTATAAGCAATGACAGAGCCGCAAACGGTATTTAGGAGCCATAATAGGATCTCCATTTTTCCCACCTCCTTTCCGTTAGCCGGAATAGGATTCACGGCGGTGATAACAACACTTTACAACAGACGCGAGGATTTATCAAAAAAATTGCCTTCCTAATTGGAAGGCAGTTTTTAAATTGTAGGAATGGTCAGCGTAAAAGTCGAACCTTCGCCCGGTTTGCTCTTGACGCTGATTTTTATGTCGTGGCGGTCGGCAATCCATTTGGCAACCGATAAGCCCAGCCCAACTGAACTTTCTTTGTCGCTGAATTTCGTACGCGCCTTGTCCGTGCGATAGAAGCGGTCGAAAATTTTTTCTTTATCCTCTTTGGCAATGCCTATGCCCTTATCAATGAATTTTACAATCGCCGTGTCAAGTGAAGTCGTCATTTCAATCTTGACCGCGCCATTTGAATAGCGCAACGCATTATCCAGAAAGGCGGCGAACATTTTCTTTAAAAATTCTCCGTCCGCTAAAACTCTACAAGGCGGGAACTTTGAAACTATAATCCGTGGCGAATGATAACTTTCCACGAATTTTTTCAGCATGTCATCTAAATCAATGGGAACTTTAGTTAGCGGTTGGCGTCCTTGGTCGGCGCGAGCTAGGAAAAGTAAGCTTTCAACTAAGTTTTGCATATTCTGCGCGGAATTTTTTATCGACGTGATAGCCTCTTTGAAAAGTTCGGGGTCGGTCGCGCCGTAGCATTCAAGCAAATCGACATAGCCGCGGATTATCGTTAGGGGCGTCCTGAGTTCGTGCGATACATCATTTACAAAGCGTTGTTGGCGAAGGAAACTTTCCGTCGGGTCAATCTCTAATGGCATAACCCACGCCTCTTGTCGTGTAAATATATTTTTCGCCGAAACGGTCATCAATCTTTGTACGCAAATAGCTTATGTAAACGTCAACAACATTGGTATCGCCGATAAAGTCATAGCCCCAAACTTGTTGTAAAATCTGGTCGCGGCTTAGGACGTTGCGCTTATTTTCAACAAGATATTTCAACAGCGCGTATTCCTTGTGCGTCAATTCAACTGGTTCGCCTTTGACCGTGACTTCGTAGCGTTCGGGATAGAGAATCATATTTTTGACTACATAACGAGTTTCCTCCGCGGCGCGGACTTTTTCATTATGGCGGCGAAGTGCTCCGCGAATCCGCGCTAAAAGTTCTTCCGTGGCGAAAGGCTTCGTCATATAATCATTTGCGCCAAGGTCAAGCCCTTCGACTTTATCGCGTATTTCGTCGCGAGCTGTCAACATGATTATTGGCACGTCGCTAACTTCACGGACGCGCTTGCAAATTTCCATTCCGTCCATTTCCGGCAACATGACATCAAGCAAAACTAAATCATATTTCTCTTGAAGAATTCTTTCGTAAGCGCGTCGCCCATTTAATTCAGTCGCCGTCTTGAAGCCTTCGCGCTCCAGCGTTAATTGCAAAAGCCGCGAAATTGGTCGCTCATCTTCCACAATAAAAATTTTCTCTCCCATTTACCAAATCCTCCTAAAAACATAACGGATAGCGAAAAACCGGCCGCCATGGACGGCGGCCGCCGGCGAAAGAAACAGGATGTTTCTCCGCCGGTTGATAAGCCCTTTCTTTGCTTACTTTCTTTGGGCTTAGCAAAGAAAGTAAGAAGAACTCACCAAATCCTCCTAAACATAATCGACGCCGTAACGTCCTTGTCATTTTCGCCGAATTGGAATTCTGCTTCGCCGCCAAGGAACCAATTACGAGCAAATTCACTTTCGCCGCGCAACGAGCAAATAAAATGCGTTTTGTCGCGCTCGTAACGTATCCTGTAGCTGTTGGAACCATCGCCTTCATAACTCATTCTCAAATCAGGGTCTGCGCCCGTGAAGCCGCGCTTAATTCCAAATCGCATTCCAATCATTCCCGTGCGATAATACCGCTTTAAATCAATGCCCGTCTGCGCCGCAAAGTAAGTGTTGCTACCCGATTCGACGTGCTGATTATAAATGCCCGCGCCGCGTTCGTTGTAGCTGTTCTGCTTAAGATACGACGCTTGAAAGTTGACGAACGGACTGACATGCCAAATTCTTTTCGGCTGAAGGTCGTATTTGTATTCGCCGCCGATTTCGACAATGTGGCTTTTATAATTCGCCTTAGTCGTCAAGCCCAGTGAAGAAATTCCCCTGTGCAGTGAATTGCGCAGTTGCCCGCCGTTAATGTAAAAGTAAACGTCGCTTTGCTTGTTGTGATAGCCCGCATAAAGTCCAAGGCGCGTATCGTAAACCGTCGCCCGCGAAGATTTTGCGCCATAACCTATCGTCCCGTAAGTCGCGAAAATTCCGGCGCGAACTTTTTTTCCGAATGGTCTATCATAGCCGGCGACAATCGCGCTTCCGTGATAATCCGTGCCGCCGCGCAGACTTCCCCAATTCTTCATGTAATTTATCCAGAAATTATTTTCGTGACGCTTAGGAACTTTGACCTTGACTTTCATTTCGGGCGAATCGTTATCGCCGTCGGCAAATGCCATTGGAGCGACGTTCAAAGTAATAAAATCCGGCGTGAAGAAATCGGGCGCAAGCACTTTCGCAATTCGCCCCGAAACCATTTTATCAACAGCGGCACTTTGCTGGGCGACGCTCATAACCTGCGCGGAATCATTCGCGCCAATTTGCCTTAACGCTCTGCCCGCTTCTTTATCTCCCAAATTGTATAGCTTGCGCATTTCCTCCTGTCTAGGAGTGCCTTCGAGATGTTCAAACATATTATTCATAGCGTCGAAAGAATCCGGCGGAGGTGCGCCTTTTCCGTCGCCATCGCTAAAATTCTGTTCGATTGGGTTATCGGAGGCTTGGTGAGTCGTGACAAGCAATGTGTTATTGACAACTTTGCCGGTTGCAGTAAGCATAGCCGAAATCGGGACGGGCTTGCCTTCGGGATTTTTAATGTTGCCGCTTATGGAATTAGCAACAAGGACTGTCGCCGTTTCATTGGGGAGAAGTGAATCCGTCGTGACGGTCGAGCCTTCGATATTGGCGTTGCCGTTTACGATAATGGAGCCGGCCTCGCCGCCCGAAACTTTTTGTAAAACGCCGTCGGAAATTAAATCGCCGTTGATAACTAAATTGGTATTGGGCGAACCGGCAGCAATCGTTCCGTGATTTATAAATTTGCCCGTCGTCGCGTCGCTAAAACCTTCCGCATTCGCGTTTTGATTATTAACAATGAAGGTGCCACCATAAAGCCTCGCGCCGCCCATAACGTCAACGCTTACGACATCGGCTGTGCCCGAAAATTTCAGTGTGCCCGATTTGACATGCATTTTTATATTATCCGAACCGGAAATTCTTCCGCCGTATGCTAAATCCGTATTGAAATTTAAATTCGTGACGAGGTCGGGAATATATCTTGTCGCGTCGATAGTTTGTCCGCCGTATTGAATTTTAATCGGCTCAAGTGTCCCGCCGTTGTTCGCGCTGAAATGTTTCCAGTCCGAAACGATATTGCCGCTAATTTGCGCGCCTCTGTTTACGTTGATATTTTTGACGAAAGTATTTTGCCCGATATAGATTGCGCGAGAGCCAGCGATTTTTCCAGACAAATTGAAATTGTCGACGAGTGCGCCGCTCAATTCGTTTGCCGTGAAATTGTATTCGCCGCTTGCCATTTCAAGAGGAAGATTAACAGCCGAGATGATATTTCCTTCAGTGTCGACGCCGCGCAGATAGCGTATATACGAACCGCGATATTCGCCGGTGACGCCAAGAGAATTCGAGCCGAAATTAAATTCGACAGCATTGCCCGACGCTAAAATTTGCCCCGCGACGTTCAGATTATTATTGCGCCCGTAAGCAATTAAAATGCCCGTGCTACTTGATTCAATGTTAGTGCCTGGCGAAACTGTGATTTGATTATCAAAGCCGTCAACGCGAACGCCGATTGCGCCCAACCCGCTCAGCGAAATATTTCCGCGCTGATTAACGGAATTTCGCCCGCCGCATACGTGCAAACCAACGCCGCCAATTTCTCCGCTTGTGAAATTATCTGAGTTGGTGAAGTTGCCGCCGTTCGTGTAAATCGTTTTCCCGCAAATTGTGAACGTCGTATAATTTTTATAAGGCAAGTTCGCCAAGGCGTTGGAAGTCGTGCTGTCTTCTTCGACAATAGTTGTAATTTCTTGCGTTTCGTCAGCAAGATTATTCGTCTCGGTTGCGTCTTCTTCGACAGGAGCAGTACTATTTTCCGTATCGTCGACAAGCTCATTTGTCGCGGTTGCATCTTCTTCGACAGGAGCGGTACTATTTTCCGTATCGTTGACAAGCTCATTCGTCTCGCTCGCGCCTTCCTCGACAGGAGAAGTGCTATCTTCCGCGTCGTTTACTTCGGAAAATGAATCGCTCATGACGGCGGCGGGATTCGTTTTAGTGTCGGCAGCTTGACAAGTTGTAGCACTTACGCTAAAGAAAATTGCAACAGCGAAGAGGTAACGCCGCGAGTCGAAATCTTTTGTAATCATCTCCATTGAAAATTTCTCCCTGTTGAGTTCTTTTTGACTTTAGCCGAAAAATATTTTCATAAGCTTAGCACAAAAGTTTATAAAAAAAAAGCGGTAAATCCCTTTAAAAAGGCTTATCGCTCAATTTTTAATTCAATTTTAATCGTCACTATCGAAATTTTCTGCCGTGTCGTCTAAACTATCAGGCTCGCTCGTTTCAATCGGCTTTATTGATTTTAAAACCGCCTCGCGAATTTTTTTATCAATCTCGTCCGTAACTTCGGGGTGTTCGCGCAGATATTTTTTTGCGTTGTCCTTACCTTGACCGAGTTTTTCGCCGTTATAGGAGAAATGTGCGCCAGACCTAGTGATAATGTCGAAGTAAACAGCCATATCCAAGATACTGCCGAAATGCGAATAGCCTTCGCCGTAAATCAAATCGAACTCGGCGGTTCTGAACGGCGGCGCAACTTTATTTTTCGCGACTTTAATCTTGACGCGGTTGCCAATAATTTCCGTGCCTTGCTTAATGGGTTCGCCCTTTCTGACTTCCAAGCGGATTGTAGAATAAAATTTAAGAGCGCGACCGCCTGTCGTCGTTTCAGGGTTGCCGTACAAAATGCCGACCTTTTCGCGAATCTGATTTATGAAAACTGCGATTGTATCCGTCTTGCCGATAATCGCCGTGAGTTTGCGCATTGCTTTGCTCATCATTCGCGCATGAAGTCCAACATTAGCGTCGCCCATTTCGCCATCAATTTCCGACTTAGGCACGAGCGCGGCAACTGAATCAATAACAACAATATCGACCGCCGCGGAGCGAATTAGCGTTTCAGCAATGTCGAGAGCTTGTTCGCCGGTATCGGGTTGCGCGAGCAAAAGGTTATCCACGTCGACGCCGATTTTTTTTGCGTACATTGGGTCAAGGGCGTGTTCAGCGTCAATGAAAGCTGCTGTGCCGCCTTGACGTTGCACTTCGGCTATCATATGCAAAGTGACAGTTGTCTTTCCGCCGGCTTCGGGACCGTAAATTTCGGTGATTCTGCCGCGAGGAAGTCCGCCTATTCCGAGTGCAATATCAAGCGGCAAAATTCCTGTCGAGACTGCTTTAATGTCCATACGCGCCGAATCGTCGCCGAGCCGCATGATTGAACCTTTGCCGAAGTCTTTTTCAATTTGTTTCATAGCCGCCGCCAACGCTTCTTTTTTATCCATAGTTGCTCTCCTTTTCTATCTGTCTGCAAAATTTATTCTTCTGCTCGTGGTGTCAAGTCGGCGGGATTTAATTTGCCTTCCTTCTTGCGTTGAGCAAATTCAGCCGTCGCCGTGAAAAGCGCGTCGCTTGATGAATTCAACGCCGTTTCGCAAGAGTCTTGCAACACGCCGATTATAAAGCCAACGCCGACAACTTGCATTGCAATATCATTATCAATGCCGAAACTTGAACAAGCTACCGGAATTAGAAGCAACGAACCGCCCGCGACACCCGACGCGCCGCAAGCTCCGACTGTCGAAATTATGCAAAGCAATAACGCTGTCGGCATGTCAACTGAAATTCCTAACGTGTGCGCCGCCGCTAAACTCAATACCGCTATCGTTATCGACGCGCCAGCCATGTTTATCGTCGCTCCAAGCGGTATCGAAATCGAATATAAATCTTCGTTCAACCCTAAGCGTTTGCAAAGGCTCATGTTGACAGGAATATTCGCCGCGCTCGACCGCGTGAAGAATGCATAAATGCCGCTTTCCTTAAGCGTCGCCAAGACTAACGGATATGGATTTATTCCGAGCTTTATAAAAACAATTATCGGATTCATGATAAGTGCTACGCTGAAGAACGCGCCCAAAAGTACCGCCAAAAGTTTCGCGTAACCTAAAAGTGCGTCGACGCCGCTTGTCGCTATCGCGTCGGCTACTAAGCCCATTATGCCAAAAGGCGCAAATCTGATAACCCACTGCACGACTTTTGTAACCGCCTTAGCTAAATCGGCAAGCACTGTGTGAAGTTCGTCGCCCGCGTGGCGGAACGCTAAGCCTATGATAACGCCCCAAGCCAATATTCCGATATAATTTGCCGTCGTCAGCGCGTGAATTGGATTATCAACGATGTTCATAATAACATTTTGCAAAACTTCGATGATTCCGCCTGGCGGCGTGATTGTCGTATCCGCGTCGATTTGCAGTTTTAATTTTGTCGGGAATAAAAATGACGCCGTGACTGCCACAAGCGACGCTAAGAAAGTTCCTATGACGTACAGCTGAATTATCGGTTTCATTGTCGCGTTGGATTCTGAACGTTGGCTCATTGCGTTCATAACTAGGACGAAAACCAAAATTGGCGCGACGCCTTTTAATGCGTTGACGAAAAGTTTACCGAATACTGCAATGACCGGAACGACTGTTGGCACAAACAACGCCAGAACAATTCCTATCACCAAACCCACAGCGATTAATTTTATAAGTGCTGTTTCACCGTAGACTTTTGTAACTTTTGATAACACTACGCACCCTCCTCAGATAAAAATAAAAATCGGTTGCATTATACAACCGATTTAGATAATCTGCAATTTTATTTCTAATCGATTCCAATTAATTCGTCGACCCAAGCGGTAATTTCTTCGGGCGATTTGTCGCAGACGTAAACAAGCTCCGTGATTAAAATTTGTCGCGACAGGTCAAGCAATTTCTTTTCGCCGCTAGAAACTTTTTTCTTGCTGTTCTGCCTAGTCAAATTTCTCGCTACTATCGCCGCGTCAAAGATATTTCCCGTTTTAAGTCGCTCAAGATTCGTATGGTATCTTTTATTCCAACTACCTTGTAATGGCTCGCTTTCGTCTTGCAAAACGCTTGCGACTTCATTGACCTTTGCGGGTTCAATTAGGGAACGCAAGCCGACCTCTTCGACCTTATCAACGGGTAGCATAAGTTTCATGTCGCCTACCGGCAGGCGCATGATATAGTAAGAATTTTTGACGCCGCCAACTTCATTTTCTTCAATTTCCGTGATTTCGCCGGCACCGTGCATCGGGTATACAAACTTATCGCCGATTTTCAACTCATGCCACCTCCTTAATTTTTTCCTGCATTTTATCAAAAGCGGCGCGTAATGTAAAGGAATAGAAAGCTCTTCCGCAAGTGTGAATCATTTCTTTTCGTCAACGCCCCATGCGCGAATGCCTTCTTTTTCGGGCATTATGTTCACGTCAAAGACAGGCTCTTCAATGCCGCGTTTTTTCTGGGAAACATAATCGTCAAGGGCAATGAAAGCGTACTTGCAAAGGCGAACGACCGCATAAAGGTTAGTCAAGCACAAAAAGCCCATAAATAAATCCGCCGAATCCCAAACTAAAGCAAGGTCAGCAAAACTTCCAATTAAAACCATAGCCACAACGCCTACTCGGAAAAGATTCATGGCGTGACGTGAAACGGAACTAGGCAAAAAGCCGCTCTCGTCGCCCTCGAAAAACGCAATGTTGACTTCGCCATAAAAGTAATTGCCGACGATTGAACTAAACGCGAACAGGAAAACTATAATCGCAAGGACATGTGGCGCGTAAGTTCCATAGACGCTCGCTAAGGACATTTGAACCAATGAAACGCCTGTCAACTCGCCGCCGATTACGTATTCGCCCGTCAACAAAACAGAAAACGCCGTAGCCGAACAAACAAGCCAAGTATCGACGTAAACACCAAAGCTTTGAATCAAACCTTGCCGCACAGGGTGTTTGCCGCTGGCTGTCGCCGCCGCGTTCGGAACGGAACCTTCGCCCGCTTCGTTGGAGAATAAGCCGCGCCGGACGCCCGTCATAAAGACTGCGGCAAAGCCGCCGCCGACCGCCGCTTGAGGACTAAACGCATCGTGAATGATAAGCGCGAACATTGCCGGCACTTTGTCAAAGTTCATGACGATTATTACAATCGCGCTCAACAGATAAAGCCCTGCCATACTCGGCACGAGCATTTCAGCAAATTTCGCTATTCGCGTCACGCCGCCGAAAATTACAAGAGCCGTCAGAATCGCCACAGCAAATGCCGTTATCGCGTGGTCAATGCCAAATGCCGTCTCGACCGCCCCAACGATTGTATTGGCTTGAACTGAAACGTAAATCCAACCAAACGTCACGGAAATTAAAACTGCGAAAAGTTTCGCTAAGCCCGTCATGTGAAGAGCGTTTTTCATGTAGTAAGCGGGACCGCCGAAAAACGCGCCGTCGCCTCGTGGTATCTTGTAAATCTGCGCAAGCGTACTCTCAACAAAACCAGTCGCGCAACCGATAAACGCAATAACTTGCATCCAAAACACTGCGCCGGGTCCGCCAGTGACAATCGCAATCGCGACGCCCGCAATGTTGCCGACGCCTACACGCGACGCCGTAGACACGCAAAACGCTTGAAAGCCGCTAATTTCTTTGCCAGTCGTCTTCTGTCCCGCGCTCCCGAAAATCAGCTTAATCATTTCGCCGATTAAACGCACCTGTACAAATTTTGTCCTGAACGTGTAGATAATGCCCGAACCAATCAGCGCGATGATTATGACGTAAGTCCAAAGGACGCTGTTAATGTCGTTAATCACGCCGTGCAATGCTTCCATAAAATTACCTCCTTAAGCATTCTTGTAAGTTGTACCTTTTATAATATGTTCTATAGCTTGACGACAGACACCGAATTTCTTTGCCAACGCCGTCATGCTAAATTCCTTGTCGCGGAATTTATAAACTTTTCTGCAGTATAAAGCTTCAGCATTAGTAAGTTTGGCAAGACGATGGTTTTCTCCTCTAGGCTCCTTTCGCAAACCCGTTTGATAGGCATGATGTTTGTTTTCGCTGTCCGTAACCCATTCCAAATTGCTGAAATGATTGTCCCATTTATCGCCGTTTGAGTGATTGACTTGCGGCTTATTATCGGCATTCACGACAAAAGCTTTAGCTACCAAGATGTGAACGTTGTGATTTCTACTCGCGCCGCCTTTGGACAAAACAACCTTCATGTAGCCGCCAGAATCAAGCGACGGTTTGATGATACGTAACTTTTTATTCTGAAAAGATTTAACACGTCCAAGATTGCTAACTTGATACAAGTCGTTATAACCTTCAACATCGCGCCAAATTTCGCCAGACAAATCATTGATATTTAACGAGTAACCTTTCATGAACTCAGTAAACCTTTGTTTAATGTCGTTAATCACGCCGTGCAATGCTTCCATAAAATTACCTCCTATAATCACTTCTATAAAAAAATTTAATCCTATAAGTTCCCAATAATTATTCTAGCAAGTTAATTTTTCAAGGTCAATCGCCGAAGTGTTGAAAAAATTTTCTCGTTGCTATAAAATTTCTTTCAAAAAGGAGGAAAAATTTATGATAAACAAGGGAATAATTTTAGCGGGCGGCTCAGGGACGCGCCTTTATCCGCTAACGGAAGTCGTATCGAAACAATTAATGCCGGTCTTTGATAAGCCGATGATTTATTATCCGCTGTCGACTTTAATGTTGGCGGGCATTCGCGAAATTTTAATCATCACCACGCCGCAAGACAGTCATTTATTTCAAGCTTTGCTCGGCGACGGCTCGCAACTCGGTTTGAAAATTTCCTACGCCGTTCAGCCTAAGCCCGAAGGTTTAGCGCAAGCCTTTTTAATCGGCGAAGAATTTATCAGCGGCGAAGGTTGCGCACTAGTTCTGGGCGATAATATTTTTTACGGTTCGGATTTCGCAAAGTTGGTTCAGCGTGCTGCCTCTCACGACGAAGGCGCGACCGTCTTTGCCTACTACGTCAACGACCCGCAAAATTATGGCGTTGTGGAATTCAATCGCGAAACCGGACAAGCTGTTAGTCTCGAAGAAAAACCTAAAGAACCCCGCTCGAATTACGCCGTAACGGGGCTTTATTTCTACGATAAAAATATTGTCGACGTTGCCAAAGCGATTAAGCCTTCAGCACGCGGCGAACTCGAAATAACTGACGTTAATAAAATTTATTTGGAGCGCGGCAATTTGCGCGTTGAAAAAATGCGGCGCGGTTATGCTTGGCTCGACACTGGGACGCATGAATCATTATTGCAAGCGGGCGCGTTCGTCCATACGATTCAGACGCGGCAGGGCTTGAAAATTTCTTGCATAGAAGAAATTTCTTATCGCATGGGCTATATTGACGAAGCGCAACTTTTGAAACTTGCCGAACCGCTCGCCAAAAATGAATATGGAAAATATTTGCAACGCCTTGCTAAGCACGGCAGATAAAGTTTAACCGCGTTCAGCTAAAATTTCATCAATCTCCTTGAAAAGTTCGGTGACAAGTTCGGACTCTGGAACTTTGCGAACGACAACGCCTTTGCGGAAAATAATTCCCTCTCCGTCAGCACCAGCAATCCCAACGTCAGCCGTTCGCGCTTCGCCTGGACCATTGACGGCGCAACCCATTACTGCGACTTTCAACGGTTGCTTTATCGAAGAAATTTTTTCCTCGACCTGCGCGGCGATAGCAGGAAGATTAATTCTCATGCGCCCGCAAGTTGGACAGGCAACCAAAGTAACTCCGCCTTCGCGAAGTCCAAGCGATTTTAAAATTTCTTTGGCAACCTTAACTTCGACAACAGGGTCGCCCGTCAGCGAAATGCGAATTGTATCGCCGATACCTTCAGCCAACAACGCGCCAATTCCGACCGCCGATTTTATGACGCCGCTGTTGACTGTTCCCGCCTCCGTTATGCCCAAATGGAGCGGGTAATTTTTTTTCGCGCTCATAAGGCGATAGGCGGCAAGCGTCAAGGGCACGTCGTGCGCTTTAAGCGAAATTTTTATGTCGAAGAACTCTTCCGCCTCTAAAATTTCCACGTGCTCCATTGCCGATTCAACCAAAGCTTCAGGCGTCGCGCCGCCGTATTTCTGCAAAATGTTTCTGCTTAACGAGCCAGCATTGACGCCGATACGAATTGGAATTTTTGCCGCCCGCGCAGATTTGACGACTTCGCGAACATGCGCCGCCCCGCGAATATTGCCCGGATTTAATCTCAATGCCGCTACGCCTTGCGCAATCGATTCAAGCGCGAGCTTATAATCAAAATGAATGTCGGCTACAATCGGCAACTCAACCGCCGAAATAATTTTGCCTAAAGTTTTCGCCGCCGTCATATCGGGCACAGCTACGCGAGCAATTTCGCAACCTTGAGCCGCAAGTCGTTGAATTTGTTCAATCGTCGCGGGCGCATCGTGCGTTTTCGTATTCGTCATTGATTGAATACTAATCGGAGCACCGCCGCCAACTTTAACATTCCCAACGCTGATTTGTCTTGTCAATTTTCTTTCAAACATTCTAATCACCTCAAAAATATTTTATCAGTCGCCGCTGTAACTTGCAAAACTTTTTCCAGTAAACATTATAAAAATTTGACGTTGACAATCAGCTTTTGTATAATCGGCGCGGGAGGAATAAATAATGCAGAACGACAAAGTAAGAGAGCTAACGAAAATGGCAATGTGCGTCGCGCTGTGTTGCGTGACGGCTTATATATCGTTCCCGTTGCCGTTTACGCCGGGCATGGTGACAGCGTTGACATTCGCGCTTAGCTTAGCGGCTTACCTCTTGACGCCCCGACAAACTTTCACGGTAATAGCGATTTACATTTTGCTTGGCGCAATCGGCTTGCCAGTTTTAGGCGGCGGACAAGGTTTAGCGCGTCTCGTCAGCCCCGCAGGCGGATTTTATTTCGCATGGTTGCTTGCTTATCCGCTGATGAGTTTGGCGAAAGGCAACGTTCCAAATTTTAAACGCTACGTCGCAATGAATATTCTAATCGCAATGCCGGTGACTTACGCGGGCGGAATAATTTCGATGATTTTAATGTTGGAAATAACTTTGTGGCAAGCGTTGACAATGGCGGTTTTCCCGTTCATATTCGGCGACATTTTGAAAGCGACGGCGGCGGCGGTTCTGGGCGTCAAGCTGAAAAAATTTTTGGGGTGATAACTTTGGACATTGCAAAGAAAATTATTGGCGGCGAACGCCTTAAAGCTTCGGACGATTTAAATTTTCTTCTGACGACTCCGCTTGAAAAACTTCAGGCGGGTGCACATTTGATTCAGGAAAAATTTTTCGGCAAGCATATCGACCTTTGCACAATCATTAATGGTAAAAGCGGGCGTTGCTCTGAGAATTGCAAGTACTGCGCTCAATCTGCGCGGCACCACACCGGCATTGACGAATATGACTTTCTGCCGACCGAAAAAATTTTAGAAGTCGCACTTGCTAACGAAAAATGCGGCGTCAATCGCTTTGCAATCGTGACGAGCGGTCGCGCACTCGACGATAAAAATTTTGAACGTGCTATCGAAACTTATAAAATCCTCCGCGCTAATCTCAAGATTGATTTATGCGCTTCGCACGGCATTTTGAACGCCGAACAACTTAAAAGACTTCGGGCGGCGGGCGTCAAGCGTTATCATCATAATTTGGAAACTTCGCGGCGATTCTTTCCAGAAATTTGCACTTCGCACACTTTCGACGACAGAATCAGGACGATTAAACTTGCTCAAGCGGCAGGGCTTGAAGTTTGTTCGGGCGGGATAATCGGAATGGGCGAGACGTGGCAAGATAGAATTGATTTGGCGTTTGAAGTCGCCGCGCTTGGCATAAAATCTATTCCGATAAATGTTTTGGACGCGATTAAGGGCACACCCCTTGAAAATTTGCCGCGCCTTAGTTCTGAAGATATTTTGCGCACGGTTGCAATTTTCCGCTACATAAATCCGACTGCGAATGTACGCTTTGCCGCCGGTAGAAAATTTTTGCCTGACGGCGGCGCGTCTGCCTTCCTTAACGGTGCTTCCGCCGCTATTACAGGAAATATGCTTACCACGTCGAATATTAATCTGCAAAGCGATTTGAAACTCTTGGCGAAACTCGGCTTGACTAGAGCGTGTTGGTAAACGCTAAAGTTGAATCAAAAGAGCAGATAGAATAACAAAATTGAGAAAGCAGACAGCTAATTTGTCAT
>Ga0310697_10004543_pt1 | contig 13695 bp, 10 predicted proteins | sample 172DNAGHGlowgp2_FD_203883 | JGI IMG/M metagenome (GOLD analysis project Ga0310697, IMG submission 203883) | Sheep rumen microbial communities from Palmerston North, Manawatu-Wanganui, New Zealand - 1728 DNA GHGlow gp2 (v2) (version 2) | ecosystem: Host-associated > Mammals > Digestive system >...
ATGCGGTGCGCATTGGTTGCAGCCGATGCAATGGCTGGCTTGGCGCAAGGCAGGGATGTTGCGGTCGTATCCGATGAGGAAACGTTTGCGGGCTTCCCAATATTCCTTGGCCTCTGGACCGCCTGTGGGCATCTTGCCTTCGGTGACGCTACTGTTGTAATAGGTGAAGATGGCAGGGATGTTCAGCCCGTAAGGACACGGCATACAGTAGTTGCAGGCTGTGCAAGGCACGAGTGGCAGTTCCACGATTTCTTCCGCCACCTTCATCAGGAAGGCGTTTTCTTCCTCGCTGATGGGGCGCAGGGGCGAGTAGGTCTCCACGTTTTGCTTCAGGTGTTCCATATAGGTCATGCCGCTCAATACGGTGAGGATGCCCTCGGGCGTACCGGCAAAACGGAAAGCCCAGCGGGCCACAGGCGACTCAGGCTCACGTTCCTGCATCTGCTTCACGATGTGGTCGGGCAACGAGGCCAAACGACCGCCTAGAAGCGGCTCCATGATGACGCCAGGGATGCCACGGCTATACAGGGCTTCGTAGAGATACTTGGCATCGGTGTTGCGCGTGTTAAGCTCGTCGGCATACTTCCAGTCGAGGTAATTCAACTCGATTTGGACGAAGTCCCAGTGGTATCTGCCCTCGTCGTGCCATTGCAGCAGCATGTCGAAGATGTCGACGTCACCGTGGTACGAGAAACCGAGGTTGCGGATACGTCCCGTTTTTTTCTGTTCCACGAGCCAATCCAGGATGCCGTTGTCGATAAAACGGGTGTCGAACAACTCGTGGCTGTTGAGGTCGTTGGTGTTGCCGCCGATGCTATGAAGCAGCAGGTAGTCGATGTAGTCGGTCTGAAGCTCTTTCAGCGAGTTCTCAAACATGGCCTGCGAGGCTTCACGGCTCCACGTCGAGGGACTGAAGTTCGACAGCTTGGTGGCGATGTAGTAAGAGTTGCGGGGATGCCGCGAAAGGGCAATGCCCGTCGAGTGTTCCGAAAGGCCTTTACAATAGACTGGTGACGTGTCGAAATAGTTAATGCCGTGTTCGAGGGCGTAATCCACCTGCTCGTTGACCATCTCTTGGTCGATGTTGGCATCGGGGTGGTCGCGGAAGGTGCCGCCGCCTTCCACGGGCAGGCGCATCATGCCGTAGCCCAGCAGCGACACTTTGTCGCCTGTGTTGTGGTTGGTGCGATAGGTCATTTCGCCTTTTCCGTCGAGGATGCCTTCCAAGGCTTTCGGCTTTTCGTCGTTGTTTGGTTTGCAGGCCGACAGCACCACCGATGTGGCCACCGCCGCGCCGCCTATATGCTTGATGAAATCTCTTCTATCCATGATTCTTTAATTCAAAATTCAAAATTTAAAATTCAAAATTCCGTATTCTGCATTCCGCATTACCCAATATGGTGCATTTCATTCCCTTCCACGTAAATCGCGCTGAACGGGCGGGCAGGGCAGAGGTTCTCGCAGGCACCGCAGCCGATGCATTTGTTTTCATCGACGGCGGGCATTTGCACGGCGCCGTTAGGCCCTTCGTAGTCGATCATCTGGATGGCCCCTGTCGGGCAATGGCGCTCGCAGTTGCCGCACGAAACGCCGTCGGTCAAAACCACGCAGTTTTCCTTGATCCACACGGCATGGCCGACATGAATGGTGGTCTTTTCCTCGCGCGAAATGGGCTTGATGGCGCCTGCTGGGCAAACTTCACTACATTTCACACATTCTGGACGGCAATAGCCGCGCTCGAACGACATGGTGGGTTGCATGAAGTGCAGCAAATCCGTCGAGGGACGCAACACGTTGTTGGGACATTGCGAAACGCAAAGCTGGCAGGCCGTGCAATGCTTCTGCATGTGGCGGGCCGAAATGGACCCGGGAGGCGTGATGAGTGTATCACGCTTTGGGGCTACTTTGTCTTCAATCACAGCCAAACCTCCGTCAACTTTCATTTGTGTTTGGGCCATGGCTGCCGTTGTTCCAGCTACTGCTGCACCAACGAGGAAGGCACGACGCTCTGTGTCAACAGGTTTCGGTGCATCAACGGCTTTCTTGGAAGTGTAGTGCAAAGCATCAAACTTGCATTTGTCGAGGCAGTCGCCGCAGACCACGCAACGCGAATAGTCCACCGTAGCGTTCTTGAAATCAATGGCTTCGGCCTTGCAGTTCTTTTCGCACATGCCGCAGTGCTTGCACTTGCTTTCATCGAAGCGGACGCGGAACAGCGAGAAACGTGAGAAGAAGCTCAGCGTGGTGCCGACGGGGCAGATCGTGTTGCAATAAAGCCGGCCTTTTCGCCAAGCGATGAACGCTAATATTAATAAGGTGAGAAGGGCGACCACAAACGTCGTCACGCTGCGCATCCAAACTTGCACCTCGGTGAAGTTGTAACGGTCGTTGGCGGCATCCATTCCTGCCAGCCAGTTGTTGAGCATGTCATACAGCGGCTTGAACAGGCTGTTGACGATACGCCCGTAGGCACTGTAAGGGGCGAACAAAGTCGTCACTGGCGCAAAGCCGACGACCATGAGGATGGCAAAGACGGCCCAAAAGCCATAGCGCAACCATTTGTTTTCTTTCGCATGGCTGAAGCGGTTCTTCTTGGCTTTGCCGCCCAGCCACGAGAAGAAGTCTTGCATGATGCCCAACGGGCAAACCACGCTGCAATAGAGGCGGCCAAAGAGTAGCGCACCAATGATGAGCACAGCCAAAACGCCGAAGTTGAGGGCCATGAGGGCGGGCAGGAACTGGATTTTGGCCACCCATCCGGCCCAGTTGTGCACCTCAAAGCCGATGTTGAGCAGCAGCAAGGTGACCAAGGTCATCATGACCACTTGAAGGCAGATTCTGATTTTTCGTAACATATTTGATTGAATTTTGAGTTTGTTTTCTTTTATTGAATGGTTTTCGACATTCTTTTCACTATTATAATACTTGCTTCATATAATAGATAAATCGGTAAAGTGACGAGCGTTAACGTGACGGCATCGCCCGTCGGAGTAATGACTGCCGCCACGATGATAATGCCCACAATGGCGTGTCTGCGGTATTTTTTCAATGTTTCTGCGCTGAGCAATCCGGCCTTGGCCAATAGATAGTTGACGATGGGGATTTCGAACAAAATGCCCATCAACAGACTGAGCATCAGGAAGGTGGAGATGTAGGACGAGAGCGAAATCTGGTTGTGGACTTCCGAATAAACCTGATAGTTGTTGAGGAAGCGGAACGAGAACGGGAAGATGATGAAATAGTTCATCAGCACACCGACGATGAAGAGCATCGTGCCCCACATGATAATAGGTGCGGCATGACGCTTCTCACGGTCGTAGAGTGCAGGCGCAACAAAGCCATAAAGTTGCACGATAAGGAATGGCGAAACCACAACGAGTCCCGCCCAAAGTGCCACTTTGATGTGCGTCATGAACTGCGCCGCCAACTCCGTGTTGATGAACGATGTCTGGAAACTGCCCGGACACAGCGACTGCCAGCCTGTTTTCTGGCAGAGCCACGACAATCCGCGATACGAAACGAAGTCGTCCGTGGACGGAGCAAACAGCAGCCCGAACAAAATGTCCTTGAAGCAGAAGGCCGCCACGGCTCCTATGGCCCAGGCAATCAGGCAGCGGAACAGCACTTTCCGAAGCACATCCAGATGGTCCCAGAAACTGCCGACCTGCGCCTGACTCATTCCTTTGCGTTCTTGGCGGGTTCCTGTTTCACTTCGGTGTCTTCAATGCCGTTCATGCCGTCTTTGAAGCTCTTCACGCCTTTGCCCATGCCGCGCATCAGCTCAGGGATTTTCTTGCCACCAAACAGCAAAAGCACGACGGCCAAGATGATGAGAATTTCAGTCGTTCCAAGGAAAAGTAGTTGCATAACAATTGTGTTTAGTTGTAAAATTTCGGCAAAAGTAGCAAAAAAATCACAACCTCTCTCAGTACAAATTGCTGATTTTATGTCAAAAATTACGGATTTCGCTTATCTCCAAACGTTTTGCGTCCTGTCGGGACCGTAGGAAACGAACTTCACGGGAACGCCAACGTAGTCTTCGATGAATTTGATGTAGTTCTCTAGTTTTTGCGGGATCTTGCCTTCGATTCTCTGTTGCCAGCCTTCGAGTTCGGTCAGCGCGGGTTCCATGGTCTCGGTGCATGAGGCGAATGGCAATTGTTTGGTTTCCTTGCCGTTATATCGATAGGCAGTGGCCACTTTGACGGTCTTGAAGTCGTCCATCACATCGCTTTTCATCATCATCAGGTCGGTGACGCCGTTGAGCATGACGGCATATTTCAGCGCGGGCAGGTCGAGCCCTCCACAGCGGCGCGGACGGCCTGTGGTGGCGCCAAACTCATGGCCGTTCTGGCGGAGGTTTTCGCCAGTTTCGTCAAACAGTTCGGTGGGGAAGGGGCCGGTGCCCACGCGGGTGCAGTAGGCCTTGAAGATGCCGTACACTTTTCCGATACGGCTCGGCGCAACGCCCAAACCTGAGCAAACACCTGCGGCTATCACATTCGACGACGTGACGAAAGGATAGCTGCCAAAGTCGATGTCGAGCATCGAGCCTTGAGCGCCTTCGGCTAAGACCTTCTTGCCCGCATCCAATGCCTCGTTGATGTAATATTCACTGTCGATAAACTGGTATTGCTTCAGATATTCAATGCCTTCGAACCAAAGTTTTTCGTATTCGGCAAAGTCGATGCCGTCGAGCTGGAAGCCTTGCATGTCGAAGCCCAAACCTGCAATTTGTTGCAGATGGAATTGCTTCAGTTGGTTGTATTTTTCGTGAAAGTCAGCCGACATGATGTCGCCGATGCGCAGGCCGCGACGTGCGGTCTTGTCGGTGTAGGTCGGGCCGATGCCTTTCAGCGTGGTGCCAACTTTCATCTTGCCCAGAGCTTTCTCGTTGGCAGCATCCAAAGCACGGTGGGTGGGCAGGATGAGGTGGGCACGGTTGGCGATGAGCAGGGTTTGGGTCAGGTCGAAGCCAGCCTCGCGCAGGCCTTCGATTTCACCTTTTAATATATGTGGTTCGATGATGACGCCGTTGCCGATGATGTTGATACAGCCAGGGGTGAGCACGCCCGAAGGGATGTTGTGCAGCACAAACTTCTTGCCTTCAAACTCGATGGTGTGTCCCGCATTGGGGCCGCCTTGGAAGCGGCAAACGATGTCGTAATTCGGGGTGAGGGCATCGACGACCTTGCCTTTGCCTTCGTCGCCCCATTGCAAACCTAAGAGGATATCTAATTTATTCATATTCGATGTTTAGTATTTAAGATTCAAAGATTTCAAATTTCAGATTTCAATTCTCAATTTTCAACTACTCTCAACTCTAAACTTTCTTATGTCCATAAAAAATCAAGGAATGATGCGTAATCTCCACGCCGAGTTGCTCTTCGATTGATTTTTGGATTTCAAACAGACGCGGGTCGCAAAACTCCATGACGGTCTCGGTCTCCAAATCGATGAAATGGTCGTGCTGGCGGAACTTGTACGAGCGTTCGTATTGCGCACAGTTGTGTCCAAACTGGTGGCGAATGACCAACCCGCAATCCAGAAGCAGCTCGATGGTATTATATAAGGTGGCGCGACTGACGCGGTACTTGTTGTCTTTCATTTGGTTATACAGCGTATCGATGTCGAAATGCCCGTTGGTTGTGTAAATCTCCTTCAAGATGGCGAAGCGCTCTGGCGTTTTGCGGAGCTTCTTCCGTTGAAGGTAGTCAACGAATAACTTCTTGACTGACAAATAGGTGTTATCGAATTGCGTATCTTTCATTTTCTTGATGCTTATTGCCGCAAAAGTAGCAAAACTTTTCAGAATAATTCTAAATAACGTGAATTATTTTGCATCGGAAGTGTTTTTCCTGACCACCTTTTGGACTTCCTTCAGTTGGTTGAGCTTGGCCATCAAGTCGTCGAGTTCCTTGGTGTTGTGGACGTAGATGGAAATAACGGCTTCCACAACGTCTTGCTTGGCTTCCATGTGGAGCGAGTGCAGGTTGAGTTGCATCTCGTTGGAGAGCAGGTTGGTCATGCGGTTGAGCAGCCCTTTGGTGTCCAAGGCGGTGATTTTCAGTTCGGCGAGGAAGGCGATTTCGCTCTTGGGTTGCCATTTGGCTTTCACGATGTTGTTGCCGTAGCGCGACGAAAGCTGAATGGCCCTCGGGCAGTTGCTGCGGTGGATTTGCAGCGGCTCGCCGGGGAAACTGAAGGCAATCACGTCATCGCCGGGAATGGGATTGCAGCAGGCCGACACGTTGAAGTCGAACTCGCCCGACGAGGTGATGGACGGCGTTTCTTCCTTGTCGCGGTTGCTGTTGCCCCAAATGCGGCCGGTGATGTAGCGCACGAAGCTGTTGGTGCTCGACTGTGGCTTCAGCACATCGCGGATGGTACGTTCGTCGATTTTGCCGGTGGCCATCAGGTAGTAGAAGTCGATGGAGCTGGTGAGGTTTTCGGAGGCCATCACCGAGTTGCGGTTGGCTTTGGAAGGCTCAAGCCCAAGCTTCCTCATGATTTCGTTGAACTTGTTTTCGCCTTCTTCGCGGAAAGTGCGGCGGTATTCCTTGATGCCGCTCTTGAGCCTCGATTTGGCAGTGGCCGTGGCCAAAAACTCAAACCATTTCTCTTGTGGGTGTTGGGCTTCGCTGGTGATGACTTCCACTTGGTCGCCGTTGCGCAAAACGTGGTCGAGTTGGGTGAGCTGGTTGTTGACGTTGGCTGCAATGCTGTGGTCGCCAATCTCGGTGTGGATGTTGTAGGCGAAGTCAAGCACGGTTGAGCCTTTGGGCAACAGAATCATCCTGCCATGCGGCGTGAACACGTGGATTTCGTCGGAGAAGAGGTCGAGCTTGAAGTTGTCGACGAACTCGATGGCGTTCGTGGTCTGGTTGCTGATGAGGTCTTGGGCTTTTTTCAGCCAAATGTCGAATCCACTCTCGGTTTGGTCGTCGGCCTTGTATTTCCAGTAGGCGGTGAAGCCCTTCTCGGCGATTTCCTCCATGCGCTGGCTGCGGATTTGCACCTCAACCCAGTTGCCGCTTCGGCCCATCACCACGGCGTGAAGACTCTCGTAGCCATTGGTTTTGGGGAAGGAAATCCAGTCTTTCAGCTTGGCTGTGTTTGGGCGGTAGAAGCCCGTAAGGATGGCGTAGATTTTCCAACATTCCAAACGCTCTTGGTCAATTGTGCACTCGGTGATGAAGCGCACCACAAACGAGCCGTAAAGCTCCTCAAACGACAGCTCCTTGTCGAGCATCCGTTTCCAGATGGAGTTGACTGAGCGTTCCTTGATTTCGGCTCTTGCCTTGATACCGGATTTACTGAGTTCTTCGAGGACGGGCGCAATGAATTCGCGCAATTCGCCCATGCGTTGTCCGCGCACCTCGTCCATCCGCTTGCGAATGTTGTTGTAGATGGTCGGGTTGGTGTATTTCAGGGCCAAATCCTCCAACTCGATGCGGATGGCATGAAGGCCGAGACGATAGGCGAGAGGGGCGTAAAGATACGAAGTCTCCGACGCGATTTTCAGCTGTTTGTGCTTGGGCATCGAGTCCAAGGTGCGCATGTTGTGGAGCCGGTCGCTGAGCTTGATGAGCACCACGCGCACGTCATAACTTAGCGACGAGATGATTTTCTTGAAGTTCTCGGCCTGCATACTTTCGGCACCTTCCAGCTTGTCGAACTTGGTGAGGCCGTCGACGACGCGCGACACCTTTTCGCCAAACATTTCGCGGATGTCGTCCAAAGTGTATTTGGTGTCCTCCACCACGTCGTGTAGCAAGGCGCAAATGATCGATGTGCGGCCTAAGCCGATGTCATGTGCGGCGATTTGTGCCACGGCGATTGGGTGGTAGATGTATGGCTCGCCCGAGCGGCGACGCTGGTCCTTGTGGGCCTCGCAGGCAAAATAGAATGCCGCGTCAACGTCGGCGATGTCTTGGGCTTCCTTGCGCGTACTCCAAGCGTCGATGAGGGCGCGATGTCGTCGCTCAATTTCTTCTTTTTCGTCTTTTGAATAGGTGTCGGGTAATGCTGTAGTCATGCTTCGGACTTTTTCAAGCTGCAAAATTATGCATATTCCTTTTAATTTGCGTGTCTGAACGACGATTTTTTTCGTATTTTTGCACCCAATATGAAAAACATCCGAAATTTCTGCATCATAGCGCATATCGACCACGGCAAATCGACCTTGGCCGACCGCCTTTTGGAACTGACCCATACGCTCAACGACAAGGAACTCGTCGACCAAGTTTTGGACGACATGGATCTTGAACGCGAACGCGGCATCACCATCAAGAGCCACGCCATTCAGATGAAATATCCTTGCAAAGGCGAGACCTATACCCTTAACCTCATCGATACCCCAGGCCACGTCGACTTCTCCTACGAAGTGTCGCGAAGCATTGCTGCTTGCGAAGGGGCCTTGCTTGTGGTGGATGCTACGCAAGGTATTCAGGCACAGACGATTGCCAATCTTTATTCTGCGCTTGAACACGACCTCGAAATCATCCCCGTGATGAACAAAATCGACATGGACAGCGCCATGGTCGACATTGTGGAAGACCAAATGGTCGACCTGTTGGGCTGCGACCCGAGCGAGATACTGAAGGTGAGTGCGCGCACGGGCGAGGGTGTCCCTGCCTTGCTTGATGCCATCGTCGAGCGCATTCCATGCCCTAAAGGTGACCCCGAAGCACCACTCCAAGCCTTGATTTTCGACTCGGTATTCAACTCGTTCCGTGGCATCATCGCTTATTTCCGCATCATGAACGGCACGATGCGCACCAACGACCTCGTGAAATTTTTCGCCACTGGCAAAGAATACCACGCCGACGAAATCGGGGTGCTGCAATTGAAGCAAGTGCCTAAGAATGAGCTTTCTGCTGGCGATGTTGGTTATATCATCTCGGGCATCAAGACCTCTAAGGAAGTGAAAGTGGGCGACACCATCACGCACGTCGAAAGGCCTTGCGCCGAACCGGTGGCGGGCTTCGAGAACGTGAAGCCGATGCTGTTTGCGGGTATTTATCCCGTGGATGCCGATGATTATGAAGAGCTTCGTGCCTCATTGGAGAAACTGCAACTCAACGATGCCTCATTGGTTTGGGAACCTGAAAGTTCGGCGGCCTTGGGCTTCGGCTTCCGTTGTGGTTTCTTGGGCTTGCTCCACATGGAAATCGTGCAGGAACGCCTCGACCGCGAGTTTGATATGGACGTGATTACCACCGTGCCCAATGTTTCGTTCAAATGTTTCAAGACCGATGGCGAGATGATCGAGGTACACAATCCTAGCGGCCTGCCCGAGGTGACCAAAATCGACCACATCGAGGAGCCTTACATCATCGCTCAAATCATTTCGAAAAACGAATTCACCGGTCCCATCATGACCTTGTGCATCGACCGTCGCGGCATTTTGAAAAACCAGGTCTACCTTTCCACCGACCGCGTGGAACTGACCTTCCAGATGCCGCTCTCCGAAATCGTATTCGACTTCTACGACAAACTGAAATCCATTTCGAAGGGCTATGCCTCATTCGACTACCATATTGCTGGCTATCAGGACGCTGACTTGGTGAAGTTGGACATCATGCTCAACGGCGAGTCGGTGGATGCCCTCTCGACTTTGATACATCGCGCCCATGCCTACGACTTCGGTCGGCGTATGTGCGAGAAACTGAAGGAACTAATCCCTCGCCACCAGTTTGACATCGCCATCCAAGCCGCCATCGGGGCTAAGATCATCGCCCGCGAGACGGTGCGCCAAGTGCGAAAGGACGTGACGGCCAAGTGCTACGGCGGCGACGTGTCGCGTAAGCGCAAACTGCTTGAAAAACAAAAGGCTGGCAAGAAACGTATGCGTCAAGTCGGCAATGTCGAAGTGCCGCAGTCGGCTTTCCTTGCCGTGCTGAAACTCGACTAAAAATTACAACTGAATGACCGACCTCCTCCATCAAATCGCCCTCACGCTGCTGCCCGGCATCGGCGACATCAGCGGCAAGAAATTCGTGCACTATTGCGGCAGCGCCGAGGCCATCTTCAAGGAGACGCGCAAGTCGCTCGAGAAAATCTCGGGGATGCGAGAAGCCTCCATTGAGGCCATCTGCAACCCCAAGGAATACCTGAAACGGGCCGAAGAGGAAATCGCGTTCATGGAGAAAAACGACATCCGACCGCTGTTTTTCCTCGACTCGGATTATCCGCGCCGCCTGTTGCAATGCGACGACGGTCCGATGATGCTATATTATAAAGGTGGGGCCAACCTCAACGCCAACCGCGTGGTGGCCATCGTCGGCACACGCAACATCACCGAATACGGCAAGGAGAACTGCAACCAATTGGTGGAAGACCTTAAAGACGATAATGTGCTTGTCGTCAGTGGCTTGGCGTATGGTGTCGACACTTGTGCCCACAAAGCCTCGGTGAAAAACGGCATCCCCACCGTGGGTGTGATGGGATGCGGATTGCAACAGGTTTATCCTGCTCCCAACCGCAAGTTGGCCAACGAGATGATTGAACAAGGTGGAGGTGTGCTCACCGAGTGCATGAGCGGCACCCAGCCCGACCGCGAGAACTTTCCGCGTCGCAACCGCATCATCGCGGGCATGGCTGATGCCGTTGTGGTCGTTGAATCTGCCTTGAAAGGCGGCTCGCTGATTACTGCCGACATCGCCAATTCCTACAGCCGCGACGTGTTTGCCTATCCGGGCCGTGTGATGGACCTCTACAGCCAAGGCTGCAACTATCTCATCCGCACCAATCGCGCCCATCTGATGGAGAGCGTACTCAACCTGCGTTATGTAATGCGTTGGGATTCAGAGACGAAAACGGAAAAACAAACGGCTTTGTTCCGAGAGTTTTCCGATGAGGAAAAGCTCATTATGGACTGCTTCGGCAGCAATACGGTGGTCGCTTTGGACGACATCATTGTGAAAACCGAGCTGCCGACCACGAAAATTGCAGCACTTTTATTGAATTTGGAATTCGACGGTGTGCTGATGGCCATGCCAGGAAAACGTTACCAGAAATGTTAGGGAAAGTCATCAAATCAACGGGAAGTTGGTATGTCGTCTTGGACGAGCAAGGTCGACAGTGGGAGTGTCGCCTGCGTGGAAAAATCCGCCTCGACGGCATCCGGAGCACCAATCCCGTGGCCGTGGGCGACAATGTTGAATTTGAACAAGAACCAGGCAAAGAGACGGGAGTCATCAAAAAGATACAGCCTCGTAATAATTTGATTGTCAGACAGTCAGTGAAGTTGAGCAAGGCTTCGCATATCATCGCTTCCAACGTGGATTTGGCCATCGTGGTGGCCACCATTGCCCAACCCCGCACTTCGACGGGCTTCATCGACCGTTTTTTGGTCACAGCTGAGGCCTATCACATTCCAGCCGCCTTGGTTTTCAACAAGTGCGACCTCTACACCGACGAGCAGATTGGGGAGATGTGTGTGTTGATGGAATACTATCAGAATTTGGGCTACACTTCATTTGGTGTTTCAGCCAAGACGGGTTTCCAAATCGACCAACTTAAAACCTTGATGCAAGGGAAGATATGTCTTTTCTCAGGTCATTCTGGCGTGGGCAAATCGGCTTTGGTCAATGCCCTTGATCCTTCGCTGGATGTACGCATCGGGGCCATTTCGGATGTGCACGAAAAAGGCAAGCACACCACAACTTTTGCCGAAATGCATCATCTCGACTTCGGCGCATGGATTGTCGACACGCCCGGCATCAAGGAGTTTGTGCTTTACGACATGGAGAAGGACACGTTGGCCCAGCGATTCCCCGAGATGCGCAACTTGATGAGTGAATGTCGTTTCGCCAATTGCACCCACACCCACGAACCTGGTTGCGCCGTGAAAGCCGCCGTTGAGAATGGCGACATTGCCGATTGGCGCTATGTGAACTATATACGAATGATGACCGATGAGAGCCACGAATCCGTGAAAGAAGAATGTTAACCATAACGAAAATGAAAATCGCCCTATTTGGAAAAAACATCGCTCCTGAAAACGGGGAATACATGCGGCAACTGTTTCAGGAATTGTCTGACAATCAAGTCGAAATCCTTGTTTATCAGTCTTTCGCCGAGATGGTTTCCGCTTTCATCCCCAAAGGCGTGAAATACGACCTCTTCCATTCATTCGATGACTTGGCGGGTCGCGCCGACATGTTGTTTTCCATCGGCGGCGATGGCACCATCTTGGACACCGTTCCTTTCGTCCGCGACTCGGGAATGTCCGTTTTGGGCATCAACATGGGGCGTTTGGGCTTCCTTTCCAGCATTTCGAAAAACGACATCGAGGCGGCGGTAAAAAATGTTTTGGCAGGCAATTATTCCGTCGAGCAGCGCACATTGTTGGAATTGGTCTCGCCCGACAATGTTTTTGGCGATGTGCGCTACGCCCTCAACGAACTAAATGTTATCCGCAACCCTGAACATAGTTTGTTGGCTATCAAGGTGTTTGTCGATGATGTCTACCTCAATACATATTGGGGCGACGGCATCCTATTGGCCACGCCGACGGGTTCCACGGCCTATTCGTTGAGCGCAGGCGGCCCCATCATTGCCCCGAACGCGAAAAATTTCGTCATCACGCCCATCGCCACACACAATTTAACCGTTCGTCCCGTCGTTATCCCTGACGACAGCGTGATTCGCATCCAAGTGGAGGGCCGCGAGCGGAAATTTGTGTTCAGCATGGACTCAAGGAACTGTACCTTAGATACTTCCGTGCAGTTGGAAGTGCGCAAGGCTCATTTCTGCCTCAACCTTGTGAGGATGTGTGGCGAGGACTTCTTCGGCACCATCCGCAACAAATTGATGTGGGGAAAAGACAATAGAAACTGATTTCTTCCGTTTCCATTGAAAAATTTCCTACTTTTGCACGATTATTCCGAAGACTTCCCTTTGGAGATTTGCGCAGCGCGAAAACCTTTGAAAACTATGTGGAGAAGATTGCGATTCTTATTGATAATCAGTTGCTTGGTTGTTTTTGTCCAAGCCAAGGCCCAATTTGACGACCCCATGACCTTGGAAGTGGGGCCTCACGCAGGCGTGAGTTATTACATGGGCGACCTCAACCCTATGCTGCCATTTGCACAAGCTCAGCTGCAATTTGGTGGCCTCGTCCGTTTCAATTACGACAACCGTTGGACGTTCCGTTTCGACTATAGTCACGCCACGGTGAAAGCTTCTGACGAAAAGGTGGGCTGGCGTCCCGAGCGCAAGTTGAATTTTACGACAAAAATCAACGATTTCAGCATTGTGGCCGAATTCAATTTTCTCGAATACTATACTGGCAACCCAAAAAGAAACGTGTCGCCTTACATTTTTGGCGGCATTTCCGTGTTCCAATACACGCCTTACACTGAGGTAGGCGGACAGTTGATCAACCTGCGCGACTACGACACCGAGGCCCCGCTTGGCGACGATGCCAAGTGGTATGATAGATTAGCCAATCGTTCGATGCCGGTCGGCTTGTCGCTCCCGTTTGGGGTAGGCGTGAAGTTCTCGCTCTCTCGCCACATGGCGGCCACCGTCGAATGGCGGATGCAGAAGACCTTCACCGACTATTTGGACGATGTCGGGACGGTTTATCCCGAGCATCACGCCGTTGTGGAGGTGGATGGCGAAACTTACGACCTGAGCGACCCAAGTGGCCTGTACGTTGCCGGTCAGCAGCGCGGCAATGCTTCA
>Ga0310697_10004544_pt1 | contig 13692 bp, 13 predicted proteins | sample 172DNAGHGlowgp2_FD_203883 | JGI IMG/M metagenome (GOLD analysis project Ga0310697, IMG submission 203883) | Sheep rumen microbial communities from Palmerston North, Manawatu-Wanganui, New Zealand - 1728 DNA GHGlow gp2 (v2) (version 2) | ecosystem: Host-associated > Mammals > Digestive system >...
CGGCGCTTTGCGGGTGCCGATAATCTTACCGAAGCCGTCGTTGCCAATCGGTTCGGCGTCCTTCGGGAACTCCACGGTCTGTGTCTGCGGGTCGTCGAACACCATGTCGCCGTCGCTGTCGCCCTGCATCAGCTCCTCGTACGACATCGGCTGCTCGTCGGGGTCGTTGTTCGTGATCTTGAACTTCACCTTGTCGAAGATCTTCATCGGGTTCAGCATCTTGCGGATGATGAAGATGGTCTCGGCGCTGACATACGTCAGGAATCCGATGGCCGTCAGCGCCAGGATGGCTGTCAGGCCGGGCGTGCCCACCAGTCCCTCTATCTGCTGGCAGATGTAGCGTCCGTGGTCGCCGCCGGGGTTGAAGTGCGACTCAGCAAACAGCGGCGAGAGGAACTTCGCCAGCGTCACCGAGCCCCATATCATGATGACCATCAGGGCGAGGAACCATTTCAGCAGGTGTACGCGATAGGCCTTCATCAGGTGGAGCGATGCCAGGAACATGAACGCGGGAATGATGAACGCGGCGATGCCGAAGCAGCGCTTGATGAGGTACCACGCCGTGAAGGCCCCAATCGGGCCGCAGTAGTTGGCGAATTTCCGGTCTGTATCCGTCAGTTCGCCCTCGCGCAGGTTGTCGATGAGGCTCTGGTCGGCGGCACCCGTCGTGAAGTACGAGCAGAACGCCAGCAGGATGTAGATAGAGCCGACGAAAAGCAGGGCGCCGATGAAGAATTTCAGCCGCTCGTTGTATAATATCTTGTCGAAACCCAAGGCGGCGGCAAGGCCTGACGGCTGCTTGTCTACCTTGGATTTCTGACTCCTTTTCTTTGCCATTGTTTCTTACTTCTTAGAATTTCCGTGCAAAATTACTTGTTTTTTTCCACATTTTACTAAAATCTTCTGTTTTTTTTGTAATTTTGCACCTCGTAAACATAAAGTAATGAAAAAACAGCTCTACAATAAGTTTGATAAGCACGTCGTGCCGACACTCCCCAGGGTGACTTTCGAGGGACGCATCCATGTCGTGTTGTCGCGGGCGCAGGCCGAGAAAGCCGTCAACTATCTGCTGGCGCAGCCCATACTGGGCCTCGACACCGAGACACGACCCTCGTTCTCGAAGGGTTCCGCCCACAGCGTGGCGCTGTTGCAGGTGGCCACTCACGACACTTGCTTCCTCTTTCGCCTGAACATCATCGGGCTGACACCGGCCCTCATACGGCTGCTCGAGGATACGACGGTGACCAAGATCGGCCTGTCGTGGCACGACGACCTGAACTCGCTGCGCCGCATCGGCACCTTTACGCCGGGCAGCTTTGTCGACATACAAGACCACGTCCGCGAGTTGGGTATCGAGGACCTCAGCCTGCAGAAGCTCTACGCCAACCTCTTCGGACAGTTTATCAGCAAGAGCCAGCAGTTGACCAACTGGGAGCGCGACGTGCTCACCGACAAGCAGAAACAGTATGCCGCCACCGACGCCTGGGCCTGCATACAGCTGTACGAGGAGCTGGAGCGACTGAAACAGACACACGATTACGAACTCATCACAGTAGCAGAAGATGAAAACCATACAACTGAAAAAAGGTAAGGACGAGAGCCTGCGCCGCTTCCATCCCTGGGTGTTCTCCGGCGCCATACAGCATATCGACGACGACGTGGCCGAGGGCGACATCGTGCGTGTCGTGACGGCCGGCGGCGACTTCATCGCCGTGGGTCATTATCAGGAGGGCTCCATCGCCGTCCGCGTCCTGTCGTTCCGCGACGTCAGTATCGACGACGCGTTCTGGGCTGCCCGCCTGCAGTCGGCGCTCCAGATGCGCCAGGCCATCGGACTGGCCGACGCGCCGACGGGCAACAGCTACCGCCTCGTCCACGGCGAGGGCGACCACCTGCCGGGACTCATCATCGACATCTACGACCGCACGGCCGTCATGCAGGCGCACAGTATCGGCATGCACCTCTGTCGCAAGCAGATTGCTGCCCAGCTGGTCAGCGTCATGGGTACCCGCATTGAAAACGTCTACTACAAGAGCGAGACCACGCTGCCCTACATGGAGCCCGAGAACGGTTTCCTCTATGGTGGCAGCACCGACAACGTGGCCGTGGAGAACGGCCTGAAGTTCTACGTCGACTGGCTCCGTGGTCAGAAAACGGGCTTCTTCGTCGACCAGCGCGAGAACCGCTCGCTGCTCGAACACTATGCACACGGGCGCCGCGTACTGAATATGTTCTGCTACACCGGTGGCTTCTCGTTCTACGCCATGCGGGGTGGGGCCGAGCTGGTACACTCCGTCGACAGCAGCGCCAAGGCCATCGAACTGACCAACCGCAACGTCGCTCTCAACTTCCCCGGCGACCCGCGCCATCAGGCTTTCTGCGACGACGCCTTCAAGTTCCTCGATGCTGCCGACGGGCAGTATAACCTGATCATTCTCGATCCGCCGGCCTTCGCCAAGCACCGTGGAGCACTCCATAACGCGCTGAAGGGCTACACCCGCCTGAACCAGAAGGCGTTCCAGATGATTGAGCCGGGTGGCATACTCTTCACCTTCTCCTGCTCGCAGGTGGTCACGAAGGACCATTTCCGCAACGCCGTCTTCACCGCTGCCGCTCAGGCGCGCCGCAAGGTGCGCATCCTGCACCAGCTGCACCAGCCGGCCGACCATCCCGTCAACATCTATCACCCCGAGGGCGAGTACCTCAAGGGGCTGGTGCTATATGTTGAATAAAGTTACTGCTTTCATCGAGCGTCATCAGCTGCTCTGTCACGATGCTGACAGCAAGTACATCGTGGCGCTGAGTGGCGGTGCCGACAGCGTCGCGTTGCTACTCGTGCTGAAGCAGTTGGGCTATCGCTTGGAGGCGGCTCATTGCAACTTCCGCCTGCGTGGTGCAGAGTCCGACCGCGACGAGCAATTCGTGGTTGAGCTCTGTTGGAGGCAGGAAGTGCCGTTGCACCTAATACATTTCGACACAGAGACTTACGCTGAGGTTCACCATGTCAGCATTGAGATGGCTGCGCGTGAGTTGCGCTACCGCTATTTCGAGCAGTTGCGTCAGGATATTGGTGCTGCCGATGTCTGTGTGGCCCATCATCAGGACGATGCCGCCGAGACGCTGCTTATGAACCTTGTCCGCGGCACAGGCATTCACGGGCTGACGGGTATCCGTCCGCGCAATGGCCATATCGTTCGTCCGCTGCTGGGCGTCAACCGTGCGGAGATTGTCAGTTTTCTTGACTCCGTCGGTCAGCCGTATGTTACCGACAGCTCCAACCTCGTGCCCGACGTCGTACGCAACAAGTTACGTCTCCAGGTACTGCCGCTCCTACAGACCATCAACCCGGCTGCCGCCGACAATATCGCCCGCACGGGACTGCTGGTCGCTGAGGCCGAGAAAGTCTACGATGATGCCGTCAGCAGGGCCATCGACCGGGTGTTTGTCGATGGCGTCATCGATCTCCAAGCGCTGTCTGGTGTATCGTCGGCCCGGTGCGTGCTTTATGAAATCCTGTCGAAGCGCGGCTTCTCGTCGGCGCAGACAGACCAGATCTATCATTTCGTGACGATGGGGCATCACGTTGGCCGCACGTTCCGCTCGGCTACCCACGAGGCCATTGTCGACCGCGACCGCATCCTGCTGACCGAGATGGCCGAACCCCTGCCCGAGTTGCGTATCCCCGAGCCGGGCACCTACCGCTATCACGGCGACCGCCGATTCCGCTTCAGGCTGACCGACGATGTCGCCGTCAGTCGCCAGCCTCTGTGCGCCACCCTCGATGCCGACCGCGTCGACTTCCCCCTCACCATCCGTCCCGTCCGTCAGGGCGACCGCTTCCAGCCCTTCGGCATGCGCGGCACCCGTCTCGTCAGCGACTATCTCACCGACCGCAAGGCCTCCCTGCTTGACAAGCGCCGTCAGCTGGTCGTCGCCGATGCCCATGGCCAGATTGTCTGGCTCGTCGGCCACCGCACCGCCCAGCCCTGCGCCGTCGGTGCCGCTACGCGTCGCGTGTTAGTTGTTAGTCAACAAAAATAAGGTGCACTTTCTGCACTTTCTGCACCTAAACTTGAGATGAGTGACCCATGGGGTCTGTAACTTTATCTCATGTACACGAGCGGAGGCTCCGCTCATGTCTACGGAGGCTCCGCTCTGTCAAGAGGAGCCTCCAAATTTTCCTACGGAGCCTCCGCAGGTCTGAATTTTCACGAGAATTCACAGGCCCGGAGCCTCCGTAGAGATGAGCGGAGCCTCCGTGGAGATGAGCGGAGCCTCCGTAGAGCCGAGCGGAGCCTCGAAACAACCCTTCTAACCTACGATTTAGGTGTAGAAAGTGCAGAAAGTGCAGCATGATATTTGATAATCTTTCGTCAAAAATACAAAAAAAATCCACGAAGTTTTGTGTTATATCAGGGAAAATTTGTAACTTCGCCACCGAATTTCGAAATTAATACAATATGACAATGAGCAAACTAAATTATTTGAAACCAGAATCATTGGAAATGGAACTCCAGGAGACGGATAGCCTTTTGGGACATAGCGTGACGAGCGTCGAAAGCAACGATATCTTCGACTCAGAGATTTCTGGCGGTTCTGGCGATGCGCGCAGCCGTGAAGGTCTTTTGGATAATAGTGACTTCGGCGAATAATCCTCTCCGAACCCATGCGAATGAATACAGGAGGACGCACTGCGGGTGACTATAGTCACTACACGGTGGAGGAGCAGGCACCGCTGCTGGAATGGCTGCTTGCCCACCTTGATCAGTCGCGTTCGAAGGTGAAAGCCACGCTGCAAGGGCGTGGCATTAAGGTGGACGGCAAGACCGTATCGCAGTTTGACTTCATGCTGCAGCCAGGCATGAAGGTGGCCGTGTCGAACACGAAGCGCAACCAGCAGGGCTTCAAGAACCGCTACGTGAAGATTGTGTATGAGGACCGATGGCTCATCGTTGTCGAGAAGGCTGTGGGCATTCTGTCGATGGCAGCAGGCCACTCGACGCTGAACGTGAAGTCGGTGCTCGACGACTATTTCAAGAAGTCGCGTCAGAAGTGTTCGGCCCACGTCGTCCATCGTCTGGACCGCGACACCAGTGGCCTGATGGTCTACGCCAAGGACATGGAGACGGAGCAGATACTCGAGCACAACTGGCACGACATCGTCTACGACCGTCGCTACGTGGCGGTGGTCAGCGGCGAGATGGAGCAGGACGACGGCACCGTGGCCAACTGGCTGAAGGATAACAAGGCATACATCACCTATTCGTCGCCGACGGACAATGGCGGCAAATATGCCGTCACGCATTTCCACGTGCTCGACCGCACGACAGAACTGTCGCTGGTGGAGTACAAACTGGAGACGGGACGCAAGAACCAGATACGCGTACACTCGGCCGACATGGGACATCCCGTCTGCGGCGACACAAAATACGGCGACGGCACCGACCCGCTGCACCGTCTGTGTCTGCACGCCTGGTTGCTCTGCTTCACCCATCCTGTGACGGGGCAGCCGATGGAGTTTGAGACACCCATCCCCGTCGCCTTCCGCAAACTGTTTAAGTGATCGAGTATGGAGAATATCGGTTATTACATCTTTCTATTAGTAGCCATCGTCGTGGCCTTCCTGATTATTAAGAAGGTGACGACGTGCATGGTGAAGTCTATCGTGCTGATAGTGCTGGCAGCCCTGTTGGCCGCCGTCTATTACCTCTATCTGCGATGACGGGCGAATACCAGATACGTGTGTTGCCACAGGTGGCTGCCAGTGAGCAGGCCCTGAAGGCATGGCTCGCCGATGAGTACGGCTTCGACGTGCGCACCTGTCACGGCGTGCGCATCCTGAAGCGCAGCATCGACGCCCGCCAGCGTACTATCTTTGTCAACCTTAAGGTACGTGTGTATATCAACGAGCAGCCTCAGGATGACGAATACCAGCATGTGGACTACCCCGACGTCAGCTCCCGGCCGCAGGTCATCGTCGTGGGCGCCGGTCCCGGCGGACTCTTTGCCGCCCTGCGACTCATCGAGCTGGGCCTGCGCCCCATCGTGCTCGAGCGTGGCAAGAACGTCCACGACCGCAAGCGCGACCTGGCAGACATCTCGCGGACGCAGCGTGTAGACCCCGAGAGCAACTACTGCTTCGGCGAGGGAGGGGCAGGTGCCTACTCCGACGGCAAGCTCTACACCCGTTCGAAGAAGCGCGGCAACATCGAGAAGATACTCAATGTGTTCTGTCAGCACGGTGCGTCGACGGCCATCCTGGCCGACGCCCATCCGCACATCGGCACCGACCGGCTGCCGAAGGTCATCGAGGCCATGCGCAACACCATCCTCAGCTGTGGCGGCGAGGTACACTTCCAGACGAAGATGACGCGTCTGATACTCTCCGCCGACAGCGTGGTCGGCTGTCTGGCTGGCGACAAGGAGTACCGCGGCCCCGTCATCCTGGCTACGGGCCACTCGGCCCGCGACGTCTACCGCTATCTGGCTGAGGCGAAGATTGAGATTGAGGCCAAGGGCATCGCCGTCGGCGTGCGCCTGGAGCATCCGTCGCAGCTGATAGACCAGATACAATACCATTCGAAGCAGGGGCGCGGGCGTTACCTGCCTGCGGCCGAGTATGCCTTTGTGACGCAGGTCGACGGCCGCGGCGTCTACTCCTTCTGCATGTGTCCCGGCGGTTTCGTCATACCAGCCGCGACGGACAAGGAGCAGATCGTCGTCAACGGCATGAGTCCCGCCAGCCGTGGCACCCAGTGGTCGAACAGCGGCATGGTGGTCGAGGTGCGCCCGGAGGATATCGGCGATGGCGACGACGCGCTGAAGGTCATGCGCTTCCAGGAGGAGCTGGAACGGCTCTGCTGGCAGCAGGGCAACATGAAGCAGACGGCACCGTCGCAGCGCATGGCCGACTTCGTGAACAACCGCCTGAGCTACGACCTGCCGAAGTCGAGCTACGCCCCGGGACTGATATCGTCGCCGCTGCACTTCTGGCTGCCGCCGATGATTGGCCGCCGGCTGCAGGAGGGCTTCAAGACCTTCGGGCGTCAGGCCCACGGATTCCTGACCAACGAGGCCGTACTCATTGCCACCGAGACCCGTACCAGCAGTCCGGTGCGTATTCTGCGCGACCCCGAGACGCTGCAACACGTGCGCGTCGGCGGACTATTCCCCTGTGGCGAGGGTGCCGGATATGCCGGCGGCATCGTCTCGGCGGGCGTCGACGGCGAGCGCTGTGCGGAGCTTTGCGCGGCCTACTTGCAGGCACTTTGAAAAATATATCGGAATATTCTTGGATGTTCCGATTTTTTTTGCTATCTTTGCCACATAGAAACTAACCTTTAAAACGTAACGCTATGAACAAGGAGGATAAATTCGTTATCACCATCAGCCGCCAGTTTGGTACGGGCGGACATGAGATTGGTGCGGAGCTGGCTCGCCGGCTGGGCGTGAAGCTGCTCGACAAGCAGATTCTGAACGAGGTGGCCAAGCGTATCAGTGCCGTAGAGGATGCTGTGGAGAAGATAGAGTCGCGTAACCCGCTGTGGCGTGACGACTTCACCAACTTCTACCGTAACTACATGGCCGGAGCCGAGTACAACGGAGCGGAGCACGACCAGACGAGTCACGAACTGTTTGAGGCACAGGCTGAGGCCATCCGTAAGATTGCTGAGGAGGAGTCGTGCGTCATCATCGGTCGCTGCGGCTTCGACATCTTCCGCGACCATCCCAACGCGCTGAAGATCTTCATCCACTCGACACTCGACTGCCGCAAGCGCCGCATTGCCGAGAAGTACGACCTGAGCGAGCAGGACGCTGCCGCCATGATTGTCGACAACGACTACAGCCGCGAGCTGTACACGAAGACATTCACGGGTAGCGACTGGACCGATGCCCGTAACTACGACATCTCGCTCGACGTCCGTAAGTTCGGCGTCAACGGTGCCGTAGACTTCCTGATGAGGGCTATTGAAGGCTGAGGTATAGCCGTTCGTACTGGCGGGCTACCTTCAGGTACTCATGATGACGGCGGACGTAGGCTACGCTCTGCCGTTTCAATTCGTCTATGCGCTCGGGGTGCAGCACCAGCTGCTCCAGTTCGGCATAGACGCTTTCGTATGTGGGTTCGACGTTGACGATGGGTCGCAGCTCGTGTTCGCCGATGATGTCGTAGTTCTCAGGCTCGCCGCCGCCGATGCAGATGATGCCCTTCGACATGGCCAGCAGCGGATTCATCGATGGCGTGTAGCTGTAGAGCTGGTCGAGGATGGCGTCGGAACCGTCCATCAGGTGCTGGTACTCGGCGAAGGGCACGCTCTCGGCCACGACGAGCTTCATGCGGTCGCCGTACTGCTGCTGCAGGTCTTTGGCCGCCCGTAGCATGATGTCGGTGCCCTTGTACTGGCTGCGCTCGCCGCTGATGCCGATGAAGAAGACCACCTTCGAGGGCATGCAGCGCTTGGTGCAGCTGTGGTCGGGCATCTTGATGGGGTAGGGAATGAAGTGGGTCTTTGCGGGGAAGTAGGGCCGGTAGCAGACGTCGTACTCGTAAAGGCCAGTCACGATGGCGTCGCAGTCGTCGGCTATCAGTCGGTTCAGCCGTTCCTTGGTGGTGCCCAGCCAGTCGCGCTGCTCCTTGACGGCAGGCGCGTCGATGCGCACGGTGTCGCCGAAGTTGAAGTCGCTGTATCGCAGCGGTTTCTGATAGGTACAGGTGTGTACCCAGTACCAGTCCATGCCGAAGGCGCCGAGCACGACGTGGCGGTTGTGGCGTCGCAGGTAGCTGTAGATGCTGAACAGGCGCTCGGCACGCAGTTCGAAGAAGATGGGGTTGATGAGCTGCACGATGTCGTAGCCTCGGAATCGCGGCAGGTTGGCGTAGACCTTTGCCAGGAGCTTGATGCCGCCCCACTTCCCCAGCTGGCGTGCGAAGTCGATGTCGCGCGGATAGTCCTTCCAGAAGTCGCCGTTCGAAGCCACCGTCACCTCATGGCCCAGTTGTCGCAGACCCTCGGCCAGTGTCCAGTGTACGTTGCTGTATTCGCCAAGCAGTAGTATCTTCATCGTTCTTTCTTCATCAGGGGGAGCAGGTTCATCAGCAGCTTCAGGCCCGTGCTGTTGTTGGCCAGACGGTGGAACCAGGTGTACTTGGTCGTGTAGTGGCGCGGGGGCAGCGGATAGAGTCCCTCGCTGCGCATCGCCTCGACGCGCTCGTTGAGCTGGCGGCTGTCGCGCGTCAGCATGATGATGTTGTAGAGGTAGTCCATCGACAGCTGGGCCACGCGCCGCTCCATGGCTATGCGCTCGTCGGTGGGCATTGTGGCCGACTTGTGTTTCAGGCCCACGATGACCTGGTAGTTGTCATCGAGCCGTCGCTGCACGGCCTCGACTGTCTTGTTGCCGATGGCCGATGTGCTGCGCTCGCGGTAGAAATAGGAGCAGGCGTTGGTGCGCACCACCCGTTCGGCACGCAGGAACAGCTGTGGCGTGAACTCCTCGTCCTCGCCGTAGCTGATGCCCGGCGTGAAGGTCAGTTCGCCGAGGATGGCACGGCGGAAGAGACTGAGGCACGCCGCCCCCTGGATGTTGTGCTTGCGCATGAGTTCGCTGCCGCTCATCGGCTGCCAGTCCTCGTAGGCGGCCGTGGTAGCGGGTTGAGCGTGGGTGAAGTCGAAGGCTACGATATCGGTGTCGCTGCGCCTGATGATGTCGAGACAGTGGTCGTAGCCCGGCTGCAATAGGCTGTCGTCGCCGTCGACGAACTGGACGAAGCGTCCCGTGGCCGAGCGCAGTCCCATGTTGCGGGCTGTGCTGACGCCGCCGTTCGGCTTGCGGAGGTAGACGATGTCGTCGCCGTAGGCCAGGAGGTCGTTGGCAGGACAGACGTCGGAGCCGTCGTCGACAACGATAATCTCGCGCTCGTCGCGGCTGAGCGACAAGGCCAGGATGCTGTCGATGCACTCGACGAGCATTTCGGCCGGCAGGTTGTAGCACGTGACGATGAACGTCACGAGCGGCTGGGCTGCTTGAAGTGGTGTAAGAACTTGTTGATTTTGCATATTCCTTTGATTCCTATGATATTGAGCGCCAGGGCCTTGAGCCGTTGCTTGGCGCTGCCCGCAATGCGCACGCGACGGGGAGCCAGCCGTGGCGCGTCGCCGGTCAGTTCGCAGACGTCCATCTGGATGTTCAGCACGTGCAGGTAGCAGGTGTCGTCCATGGGCAGGCCGGTCGTGAGGTGGGCGTCGAGCAGCATACGCAGCTGGTCGCCCCGGGCGGTGGCGGTGATGCTCCGGCTGTTCCAGCAGTAGTAGTACAGACCCTGACTGATGGTGGTGATGCGGCGGGCGTGGCGCAGCAGGCGGGGCAGGGTGTAGACATCCTCGAACACCCGCCCCACGGGGAAACGGACGTCGTCGAAGAGCTGGCGGCGGAACACCTTGTTGCAGGCGTATGCGTGGCGGTAGGCCTCGCCCCGCAGCCAGTAGTCGGCGGCGTCGGAGTAGCTGCGCTCGTCGAAGCGTAGCACGGACGCATGGGGCGCGCCGTAGAAACACCAGATGGGGTACTCGACGATGTCGTTGTCGCGGAGCTGAGCCATCACCAGGCTGAGGGTGTCGGCGGCCAGAAAGTCGTCGCTGTCGACGAAGGTGAGGTAGTCGCCCCGCGCGCGGTCGATGCCCGTGTTGCGGGCGGCACTGAGTCCGCCGTTCTCGCGGTGGACAACGCTGATGCGCGTGTCGCGCCGCGCCCACTCATCGCACAGCTGCGGGCAGTTGTCGGGGGAGCCGTCGTCGACGAGGATGACCTCCAAGTCGGCAAACGACTGGCTGACGATGCTCTGCAGACAGCGGTCGAGCGTGGCCTCTGTGCGGTAGACGGGGACGATGATACTCAGTTTCACGCTACAAAAGTACGAAATAATTTGCAAATACGTGAGAAATTGCGTAAATTTGCGGGCGATTTGCGGTAAAAACATGAAGGAAGAGATCACTGACAGCTACGGCCACGTGCTGAAATACACTGGCGTGTTCGGTGGCGTGCAGGGCTTAAACATTATTGTCAGCCTTGTGCGCAACAAGCTGGTGGCCGTACTCTTAGGACCTGAGGGTATGGGACTGGCGTCGCTGTTTAACACGACGGTCAACTTCATCTCGCAGTCGACAAACCTCGGCATCTCGTTCTCGGCCGTCAAGCACGTCTCCGAACTCTTCGACCGTGGCGACGAGGAGGCCATCGAACATTTCATCAAGGTGGTACGCTCGTGGTCGCTGCTGACGGCGCTGCTCGGCATGTTCGTCTGTGCCGTGGCGGGACCGATACTCAGCCAGCTGACTTTCTCGTGGGGTGACCACTCGCTGCACTTCATCCTGCTGGCCCCCGCCGTCGGACTGCTGGCCATCACCGGTGGCGAGACAGCCATCCTGAAAGGTGCGCGACGGCTCAAGTCGCTGGCCGTCATACAGATATACTCGGTGGCGGCGGCCCTCTGCATCTCAGTACCGATCTATTACCTGTTCGGACAGCAGGGCATCGTGCCCGTCATCGTGCTCATGGCACTGGCGTCGATGCTGCTGACCGTGCATTATTCATACAGCCTGTACCCACTTAGGCTACATGGGGCCAAGGGCATCCTGGGCGAGGGTATGGAGATGGTGCGGCTGGGCGTGGCCTTCGTCGTGGCAGGCATCATGGGAAGTGGTGCCGAGGTGCTGATCCGCTCCTACCTCAATGTGAGTAGCGACCTCGATGTCGTCGGACTGTATAATGCCGCCGTCATGCTGACCATCACCTACGCCGGCATGGTGTTCTCGGCGATGGAGACCGACTACTTTCCACGGCTGTCGGCCGTGCCGCGTGGCGATGTCGAGACTCAGAACCTGACGGTGAACCGCCAGATAGAGGTGTCGCTGCTCATCGTGGCACCGATGCTGGCCGTGCTGATGGTGACGCTGCCCGTACTGGTGCCCCTGTTGTTCAGTGGCAAGTTCGTGCCGATGGTGCCAATGGCCCAGGCCACCGTGCTGGCCATGTATATCCGTGCCGTGTCGCTCCCCATCTCCTATCTGACGCTGTCGCGCGGCGACTCCGTGGCCTACATGACGCTGGAGGGTATCTATGATGTGGTGGTTGTGGCGCTGATAATCGCCGGTTATCACTATGGCGGCCTGACAGGGACGGGTATCGCACTGGTGCTGAGCTATGTCTTCAACATTGTCATGGTGGCGGCCTTTGCCTACGTGCGCTACCGCTTCCGCTTCTCGGTACAGGTGCTTCACTATGCCGGCATCCACATGTCGCTGGGACTCTGTGTCTATATCATCACACAGGTGGAGCGTCCGCTGACCTACTGGACACTCGGACTGCTGCTCTGTGTCGTCAGTCTGCTGATATCGGTCTATATCCTGCACCAGAAGACTTCGCTTTGGGCGTCGCTGACCAAGAAGTTCCTTAATGTGTTCCGTCGCCATGACGAAGGTTAGCGTCCTCGTTGCCGTATATAATGCCGAGCCGTTCCTGACGGCGTGTCTGGACTCGCTGCGCGCCCAGACGCTGGCCGACATACAGGTCATCTGCGTCGACGATGCCTCGACAGACGGTTCACTGGCAATCCTCAACGACTATGCCCGCCGGGATCCACGTTTCGAAGTCATACACCTTGATAGTAACCAGGGACAGGCGCATGCCCGCAACGTGGCACTGAAGGAGGTGTGCGGCGAGTATGTCTGCTTCGTCGATGCCGACGACTGGCTCGACAACGACACCCTGAAGTGTATGGCGGAGGCTTTTGGGAATGACGGCGTAGACTGCGTGTTGCTCGACGTCGTCAAGCACGATGGCGACCACGATGAGCGATATGACATGCCGACATTCACCGCGCTGACGGGTGACGAGGCGTTCCGTCTGAGCCTGACATGGCAGATTCATGGTGTCTACGGCGTGCGCGCCGACATCCATCAGCGTTATCCCTACGACGAGACCTGCCGCTCGTATAGCGATGACAATACCACACGATTGCACTATCTGGCTGCCCGAAGGGTGGGGCGCTGCCAAGGCGTCTATCATTACAGGCAGCACAGCGCCTCGGTCACGCATCAGGTGAGCGTGCGGCGCTTTGACTACCTGCGCGCCAACGAGAGTATGCGCCGGCAGCTGTTGCTGCTGGACGTTGACCCCGCGCTGGTGGCTGTCTATGAGAACCACCGCTGGCTGAACCTGGTCGATGTCTATATGTTCTACCACGTTCACGGCCAAGAACTGACGCCTGCGGAACGTGCTTACGGACTCAGTGAGCTGCACCGCGTGTGGGCGACCATCGACCGCACGCTGCTAGACAGACGGACAACAGCCAAACTGGGCTATCGGCCCTGTCGCACATGGCTACTCTTCCGATTGCAAGAGTGGCTCTATTTTACACTTCGTGCGCCGCTGGGGAAAAACAGATAGTGACTGCGATTACTTGCTGTCGTGAGTGGTGTGCAGGAAGTCGGTGTTCTTGTGGTCGATGTGCAGGAGGTTCTTCAGCATTCGCAACACAAGGCCCGGGATGGAAAGCGCCTTGCCGAAGAGTGAGGCCGAGCGCAGCTGGGCGGGAATGGCGATGATGAGTGCGATGATGAGTACGGCTAAGAGCATCCACCACTTCGTGCTCCAAGTGGGGACGATGATGGTCATGACAATGGAGATGGCCGT
>Ga0310697_10004545_pt1 | contig 13689 bp, 9 predicted proteins | sample 172DNAGHGlowgp2_FD_203883 | JGI IMG/M metagenome (GOLD analysis project Ga0310697, IMG submission 203883) | Sheep rumen microbial communities from Palmerston North, Manawatu-Wanganui, New Zealand - 1728 DNA GHGlow gp2 (v2) (version 2) | ecosystem: Host-associated > Mammals > Digestive system >...
TGAAGGCGAGGGCGATCTTCGTGCGGCCTTCGCAGTCGGCATAGAGGATGCGGGCCTGGGAACCCACGACGAGGTGGTTCCGGCCGGCTTCCTCGATCCAGTGGATGTTGTCGCGCATCTGCCCGGCAATCTCCTCGGGGGCGGTGGCGGCGATCTCGCCGAGCACCTTCACGGCGAGGGCGTCGGACTTCGCCAGGTCCTCCGGCTTTTCGCTCATGCAAACCCAGCGGAACGGACCGAACCCGTAGTCGAAGTAGAGCGGGCCCATGATGTCCTGCACGTAGGACGGGTAGCGGAAGGAACCGTCGGCCTTGAGGACATCGGCCCCGGCGCGGGAACTCTCCAGGAGGAAGGCGTTGCCGTAGTCGAAGAAATACATTCCCTGGTCAGCCAAGCGGTTGATGGCGGCGACGTGGCGCCGGAGCGACGCCTGGACGGCCTCCTTGAAGCGCTCCGGCTCTTCGGCCATCATCTTCTTGGACTCCTCGAGGCTGTAACCCACCGGGTAGTAACCGCCAGCCCAGGGGTTGTGGAGCGAAGTCTGGTCGGAACCCAGGTCCACGTGCACGCCTTCATCGGCAAGCCGCTCCCACAGGTCCACGATGTTGCCCACATAGGCGAGGGAAACGACCTCCTTCGCGGCGACCGCTTTCCGGATGCGCGGGATCAGTTCGTCCAGGTCCGTATGGAGTTCATCGACCCAGCCCTGTGCGTAGCGCTTTTCCGCGGCCTTGGGATTGATCTCCGCCGTGACGCTCACGACGCCGGCGATGTTGCCCGCCTTGGGCTGGGCGCCGGACATGCCGCCGAGGCCTGCCGTCACGAACAGCAGTCCGCCACGGTCGTCGAGATCCCTTCGTCGGTCTGCGACCTCCTCGGGATGACAGGAGGTTGTCATTCCGAGCGTAGCGAAGGAATCTTTTTTCGCCCTCTCTTTCAGAACCTTCCGCGCCGCATTCATCACCGTGATGGTCGTCCCGTGGACAATCCCCTGCGGGCCGATGTACATGTAGGACCCCGCCGTCATCTGGCCGTACTGGCTCACGCCCAGGGCGTTGAATTTCTCCCAATGGTCCGGCTTGGAATAGTTCGGGATGACCATGCCGTTGGTGACGATCACCCGCGGCGCGTCCTTGTGGCTGGGGAAAAGGCCCAGCGGATGGCCGGAGTACATGACGAGCGTCTGCTCGTCGGTCATCGTGGCGAGGTACTGCATCACCAGGCGATACTGCGCCCAGTTCTGGAAGATGGCGCCGTTGCCGCCATAGATGATCAGCTCATGCGGATGCTGCGCCACGCGCGGGTCCAGGTTGTTCTGGATCATGGCCATGATGGCCGCCGCCTGCCGGGACTTCGCCGGATACTCGTCGATGGGCCTCGCGTACATCTCGTAAGACGGACGGAAGCGGTACATATAGATGCGCCCGTACTTGTGGAGCTCCTCGGCGAATTCCTTCGCCAGCACGGCGTGATGCCGCTCCGGGAAGTACCGGAGGGCATTTTTGATGGCCAATACTTTCTCCTCGTCCGTGAGGATATCCTTCCGCTTGGGAGCGTGGTTGATTTCCGGGTCGTAAGGCTTTACTTCCGGCAGTTCCGCGGGGATGCCCGCCAGTATTTCTTCTTGGAACTTGTTCATAGTCATTATGTTGTTATAGATTCCTTCGCTTCGCTCGGAATGACAGTGTTGGTGCTGATTGTCGCATCGCTCGGAATGACAGTGTTGGTGCTGATTGTCATTCCGAACCGGCGAAGCCGGTGAAGGAATCTAGTTGCCGATATGTTTGTTCACCTCATTCAGCACTTCTTCCTGCAGGGTGAGAGCTTCGGCGACGATGGCGTCGGCGCGGGCGAGGAGGGGCTCCGCCGGGGCCTTGTCGGCGAGTCCGGCGGCGTTGATGCGGACGTTGAGGGCGGCACCGCGGATGCCGGCGACGGCGGCGAGGGCTGCGACGCCCGCGTCGGAGGCCGATGCCGGGTTGCCCTTCCGGGCCATCTCGAGGGCCAGCGGAAGCGCCTTCAGGGAGGCTTCCATCGTCTTTAGCGGCACCGATGCGGCGTAGAGCGTCGCTTCTTCCATGGCGGCGGCGCGGGTCGCCTTTTCCTCCGGCGTGCCCTTGGGCATGGAAAACACGTCCATGATACGGTTGAAGGCGGCCGTGTCCTCATCGACCAGGGCGAGGAGTTCCGCCATCAGGGCCTGGCCCTTTTCGGCGACGTCGGAGAATTCCTTCCAGCGGTCGTCCCAGCCGCGCTTGTGGGCGGAGAGGTTTGCGACCATCGTGGCGAGGGCGGCACCGAGCGCGCCCATGTAGGCCGATATGGACCCGCCGCCGGGGGCTGCGGATTCGGAGGCAGTCTCGGCGGCAAAGCCCTTGACGCTCATCCGGACAAGACGCTCTTTCTCAGCAAGTTCGGCCTCGTCTTCCATTAAGTATTCGATGACCTTCTCCTTGGGATTGAAAGGTTTCAGGTCGTCCAGGGACATGGACTTGACCGCGATTTTGATGATCTCCTCCTCGGAGATGCCCATCGACCGCTGCTGTTTTTCCAGGTAGAACTTGCCGGCATCGATGAGCACCCGCTTCGGTACCAGGCCCACGATTTCCACGCCCGTGACCTTGAGCCCGCGGGCGGCAGCGGCCCGGCAGACTTCCTCATAAGCCACATGCAGGGGCACTGCATCGATGTCGGTGATATTCATGGACACCTGCGCGATACCATATTCGTCGATATACCAGCCGATGGCCTTGCAGCCCTTGAGGGTGCCTGGAATCCAGATCTGCTCTCCCTTTTCGTCCTTCAGCAGTTTGCCGGTCAGAGAACCTCCCTCGCGGGCCTTGCGGCCCTTCTCCCGCACGTCGAAGGCGACGGCCATCGCCCGGCGGGTGGAGGTGGTGTTGAGGTTGTAATTGACCGCGATGAGGAAGTTCCGTGCCCCCACGTTCGTGGCGCCGGCTTTCGCGGCAACCTCGTCATAGGCGCCGCCGAAATCCGGTTTCCGGGCCGGATCGGCCATCTTCTCGGGCAGGGCCTCGTATTCGCCCGCCCGGCAGACGGCGAGGTTCCGCCGCTGCGGGGTGAAAGCCGCCGCCTCATAGCAGTAGCAGGGAATTCCCAGCTCCCTGTACAGGCGCTCGGCCAGTCCGCGGGCCAGCGTGGCGCATTCCTCGAGGGTGATTCCCGAGACGGGAATGAGCGGCAGCACGTCGGTGGCGCCGCTTCGCGGATGCGCTCCATGATGGAACCGCATGTCAATCAATTCCTTGGCTTTCCCGGCACCCCGGAAGGCGGCTTCGAGTACCGGTTCGGGCTCTCCCACGAACGTCACGACCGTGCGGTTCGTCGCCTCGCCGGGATCCACATCCAGCACTTTCACGCCTTCCACGGCTGCGATCGCCGCAACGATCTGGTCGATAATGCCTTTATCGCGTCCTTCGCTGTAGTTGGGTACGCATTCGATGATTTTTTTCATAAATGGCTATCAGTTTATCTTTCAAAGATAGCGATTTGTTTTCAAATATGAAGCATCCCCGGGGGACAGAGACACAAAAAGGACGGACCGTCTCGGGATCCGTCCTTTTATCACGTCTCAAGCCAACACTTAGTCGTCCATGCTGAAGAGTTGGCCGGCCTTGTTGAACTTGAGTTCGAGGTCGTTGTTAAGCTCGATTTCGTAGCCGTAGTGTTCCTTGTCAATCTTGACGATGGAGGAGCCGGGGAAGTTCGCCTCCACATAGGCGGCGATAGGCTGGGGGATGAGGACGGCGGGAACCGGTTTGAACTTGCAGTCCACCTTGTCCCAGACACCCTTGCGGGAGAAGTCGAGCTCGGTGCCGTCGTTCAGATGAACTTCGTACTTACGGATTTCCTTCTCGGCATAAGCGATGGTTGCCTCCGGGAAATGCTGCTGGACGAACTGCTGGATGGCAGCGGGGAGCTGCTGCGGGGGGATGATGCGTCCGTCGGCGTGACAAACGGCGGAGAGGGCCGTCAGGCCCAGGATCATGGCGAGGATCAGTTTGATTCTTTTCATGTTTTTAAAGATTTATGTCACAAATATATGTATGATTTTTTTTATTACCTGTCCGTGCGTCGACGAATCAAAAATAATTATGAATTCCGTGCCAGAATTCCGGATCCCCCCAAAAAACTCGTTCGGAGTAAGTTCCTTATCGCTTGAAATGGAACCGGATGTCCGCTGGGATCCTCTCCAGTCCCAGGTTCATGCGGTCGGCGTCGTAATCGGGCGCCAGCTTTCCGTAAAGGGCTTCGAACTGTTCGGCGAAGGCCTTGTCGCCGGTCGCCTGCATCTTGAGCACCAGGGCGGTGAGGTCGGAAAGGGCGGATTCCATCTTCTTGTAATCCAGCGAATACTGCCCCGTGGGCTTGCGCTTGAAGGCGCCCGCCTCCGCCAGGTAGTTGTAGATGATGATGTTGGCACGGCCCATGGCGGTTCCTTCGCCAAAGCGTTCCGAACGTACAAGGGATGCGAAGAACGTGGTCAGGGCATCTTCTTTGGTGAAGAGGTGATGGATGTCCACGTGCTTCTGGAGCATGCCCACCAGCAGGACGCCGGCGGTATTGGCCTTCACCTCCTCCAGGGTGGTCGCCGCGTTCCCCAGCGCCTGCTCCACGCTTGCTTTCCCGTCGATGGTTTCCTTCACTCCCAGTCCGTGGGCCACCTCGCGGAAGACGATGTTCCAGTAAAAGGCCTCGGATGAGAGGTGTTCGGCGTAATCGGGCTCCAGCAGGACCCGGCCGCCGGGACCGACGATATGGTTGTACTTGGTGCGGATGATGTTCTCCAGCAGGATGGTGCGGGTGCCGCGGTCGCGCTGGACGTCGCTGTCGAAAGGCAGGTTCAGGGCGATGACCTTCACGCCGGCATTGGCCTTCCCGGAATAATAGATGGCGTCGCAGGAGAAGATGTTGGAACCTGCTCCGGGCTGGAAGGTCTTGTAGGCCGGGTCGCCGGGGAGGTCCTCCTGGAACTCGGCGAGGCGGGAGACATACTGCATCAGTTCGCGGGTATGCGCCTCGTTCTTGAGCAGAACGTACGCCTCATACGAGCGCTTGAGGCCCATCAGATCATCGTCCGTCACTTCATTGGGGCCGATGACAAGGTCCATCTTGCTGTCTTCCATGTCCAGCCAGGCCAGCGAGCTCTCGTAGTAGCGGTCGGTCCGGAGGGCTTCCGCCTTGCTCTGCAGGTAGGCCCGCACGCTGGGCTTGATCGTGATGTCGGCCGCCGCCTTCAGAAAATGCGATATTCTGTCGATATGCTCCTGGTAGGCATCGTGGTACCAGACCGCTTCGAGCGACCCGTCGGACGTGCGCCGGATGAGGGTGTAGGGGCTGTTCTTGTCCGGATTGTCCCAGGCCTCGAACTCTTCCCGGGTCATGTCCGAGGGATAGAAACCCGCGCCGGGAAGGCGGTCCGGGTAGCCTTCCACGAAAGATTTCCCGGTCGATCGGTCCCAGGGACCGTAGTTGATCTCCGCAAAGGTCCGCTGGGCAGGATCCTTGATTTCGTCCAGAAGACGCTCCTTGTCACCGAAATACTGCTTCCAGTAGATGGCGTCCACTTCGTCGGCGGCAAAGCGGTAGAGATCGAGCACCTCCTTCCCGTTGTCGGTGATGCCGCTCAGGTCGGGAACCTCGATGTCCACCAGGGCGTAGTTCGCCACGTCACGCTCGAACGGAGACTTCGTCTGCTGACAGGAAACGGCGGCCAGCAGCGCCGGGAGCAACAGGATGTGAAAGTATTTCATAGTGTCCGGGTTTTAGACGATGTGCAGCGAACCGGCGGCGAAGAGCACCAGATATCCCAGGACGATGCTGATCAGGCCGATGATGACGCCCATCCGGGCCATGTCCTTCTGCTGGATGAGGTTCGTGGCATAGGCCAGCGCGTTCGGCGGCGTGGAAATCGGGAGGATCATGGCGCTGCTGGAGGCGATGGCCACGCCGATCAGGACGGTGGAGGTGCCGCCCACGGCCGCGAGCTTGTCACCCATGGCGGTGCAGACGACCACGAGGATCGGCATGAGCAGGGCCGCTGTGGCGGAGTGGGAAATCAGGTTGGACAGTCCGTAGCACAGCAGGCCGGACAGGAGGACGATCAGCAGCGGCGAGAAGTTGCCGAAGGGGATGGCGCGGACCACCAGGGACGCGAGGCCGGATCCGTTCATGGCGTAGCCCAGGGCGAAGCCGCCGGCGACCATCCAGATGACCGACCAGTTGATCTCTTCCAGGTCATATTTGCTGATGATGCCGGCCATGGCGAATACCGCGAAGGGAATGAGCGCCACCGTATAGGTATTGATCCCGGTGAAGGTGTCCAGCATCCAGAGGAGGATGGTGATAATCATGGTGACGATTACCAGGGTCGTCTGGCCGCCCCGCTTCATCTCTCCGTCAATCTTGAGCTCGATGGTCTTCTGGGAGAATGGGAACATCTTCTTGATGAGTGTCCAGGCGATGAGGATCATGATGATCACCAGCGGGACCATGAACAGCATCCACTGGCCGAATCCGATGCCCAGGTTCAGGCCTTCCGGATCGTTCAGGTACTTCAGGGCGATGGTGTTGGGAGGGGTGCCGATGGGGGTGCCCATGCCGCCCAGGTTGGCGGCGATGGGGATGCTGAGCGCCATGGCGGTGCGGCCCTTTCCGGCTTCGGGAAGCTGCTTGAAGACGGGCGTGAGGAAGGTGAGCATCATGGCCGTCGTGGCCGTGTTGCTGATGAACATGGAGAACAGGGCGGTCACCAGCATGAAGCCCAGGAGGATATTCTCACTTTTCTTGCCGAAGGGGGTGAGCAGCACCCGGGCGAGGTGGACGTCCAGGCCGGTCTTGGTGGTGGCGATGGCGAGGACGAAACCGCCGATGAAGAGCATGACCACGGGGTCCGCGAAACTGGCCATGACCTGCTTGTAGCTGAGGAGCTGTCCGGCCGTGTCGGGATTGCAGATCCATTTGATGCCGGAATCGGACGTACACAGCAGGAGAAGGACCATGATGGAAACCGAGGTTGCCCAGGCGGGAACCAGTTCCAGGACCCACATCAGCGTGGCATAGACGAAAATGGCGATGATCCGCTGCTGGACCTGCGTGAGTCCGTCGATCCCGAAGGATTCGGTCGGCAGGAACCACAGGATGAGGACGGTGATGACGACAAAGATGAGACCAAGGCTTTTTTTCTTCAGGATGGCGGAGCTGAGCCGGTTTTTCTGACGCAGCCTATGCATTTGTTCAACCAGGTTGAAACCGGTGAAATTCTTGAACATGGTATCGTTATGGTTCTATGGTCTGGTTATTCATAAGTAAAGCGGATGTCCACGGGAATGCCCGCGCTCTCCAGCGAGCGCTTGTCGGACAGGCTCTCGGGGCCGGCGATGCCGTATTTGGTGATCCAGGTGCGGGCCGCGTCGATGTCACCATGGGCCTGGATGCGGAGGATCTCCGCGCCGAGGGTCTCCAGGGCCTTCCAGGTCTTGTCATAGTCGATGCTGTACCGGCCGGAAGGATTCCAGGTGATGGCCTTGCTTTCGAGCAGGTAGTTATACACGAGGATGTTGGCGATGCCCGTGGGGTCCGCCGCGCCGAAACGGGTGGAACGGATGGTATTGGTGACGAAGGTGGTCAGGACGTCTTCCTTCTGGAAGAGGGCGGAGATGTGATAAGCCTCCGCCTCCTGGGCGCAGAGCCAGGCGCCCAGCACATTGGACTTCGCTTTTTCCAGGACCAGGGCCTCATTGGCCAGGGCTTCGGCGACGGAACCCTTTCCGTTCACGGTCTCCTTGACGCCCAGACCCTTGGCCAGCTCGCGGAACACGATGATCCAGTAGAAGGCGCTGGCGTCCAGATGGGGCTGGTAAACCTCCTCCAGGAGTGCGTTCCCCACCGGATGGACCGTGCGGTTGAACTTTTCGCGGATGATGTTGTCGAAGATGATGGTACGGGTACCCAGTTCCTCCTGGATCTTCGCGTCATAGGGGAAGTTGATGCCGATGACCTTGAATCCCGCATTGGTGTATCCGCTGCAGTAGAGGACGTTGCAGGAGAAGATGTCGGAATGCGCGCCCGGGGTGAAATCGTGGTCGGCCGCATCACCGGGGAGCATTTTCTGCAGCTCGGGCATCCGGGCGGAAAGCGCGCTGAGTTCCTCGGTCCGCTGGAGATTCTTCAGGAGCACATACGCTCCGTAGGATGCCTTCGTGCCGTAGCGGGCGTCATCCACCGCCTCGATCGGTCCGATCACGAGGTCCATCTTGCTGTCTTCCATCTCCAGCCAGGCCTTGTAACTGTCGTAATAATCGTCCGTCTTGAGTCCTTTGATCATTTCCAGGAGGTAGTGCCGGACACTCTCCTTGATCGTGACGTCGGCGGCGCGGTTCAGGTATCCCTCCACGTTCGCGAGGGCATCGGCATAGGCGTCATGGTACCAGACGGTCTTCAGGGAACCGTCCCCGGCCCGCTGCACGAGCGTGTAGGGGCTTCTCTTGTCCGGGTCGTCCCAGGCGAGGAATTCCTCTTCGGTCATGTCCGACGGGTAGAAGCAGGCGCCTTCGGGCCGGGCTCCGTATCCCGGAAGGAAGGGTTTTCCGTCGATGCGGTCCCACGGACCGTAGTTGATGCCGGCGTACAGTTTCTCAGAGGGGTCCGTGAGGGAGGCGAGGAAGGCTTCTCCGTCCCCGAAGTACTGCTGCCAATAGATCTTGTCCACCTCGTCGGCGGCTTTGCGGTAGAGTCTCAGGACTTCTTTTCCGTTATCGGTGATTCCCGTCAGGTCCGGGGCGGGGATGGTCACCAGGGCATAGTTTTCCACGAGCCTGCCCGCGTCCGCTCGGTTCCGGGTGCAGGAGACGGCTGCGACCACGGCGAGGAGCGTCAAAACAGCTGGATAGTTCTTCATGTTGAAGTAATTTATGAATAGAGCGGCAAAGTTAGTAAAAAATGTGCCGTAAATGGCGGTTTTTTGATTATTTTTGCAGCTCGAAATACGCAAGCTGATGATGAATAAACGTATAATCGCCTTTGCTTTCGCCCTTCTGGCCGCCTCGCTGGCCTGGGGACAGACCTACAGCGGCTCCCGGGCCTATGACGGGGAACACCGGAACATCATCGACGGGACTCTCCTGGGCGGACAGAATGTGGTAACAGGCTGGTTCGTCGGCGAAAGCGCCGTTTATACCAGGCATCTGACGGACCGCTGGAGCGTATCCGCCGGCGAGCAGGTGCAGCTTTTCAAGCAGCACTATTCGGTGGATGTCATGGGTACGTACCGGCTTCCCCTCGGCAGGGCCAACCTGTATTTCGACGGCCGCTTCCTGTTCAGCCGGTACAACCGCTGGAAGGTGAACGAGCCCGTCGTGAACCTATCGGCCTACTGGGAGACCCATTATGTGGACCTTCGCCTGGGCTGGAGCCTGGTCAGCTACCACAAACTGGGCGTGAAGGAGGAATACCGGGACTATACGACCGCCGGTTATACGGAGCCGCTGGTGATGACCTTCGGGCTGGGCGTCAACATCCGGCCGCGGTCGAACCCTTGGAACCTGGGCCTGTTTTTCCGCAACTTCGACCAGTTCTACTACGAGAACTGGAACATCAACTGGGGCGTCCGGTTCCATGCGACGCTGAATCCCGCCATGGTGCTCTACAGTGAATTCAACGTTCGCCCGGCCGGCAGTATCAGCCAACTGGCCACCCGGTACGAAACTTCCCTGAAACTTGGTCTCCATTATATGCTGTAAGAAGATGAAAAAGATACTCCTCTCCCTCTCCATACTGACGGCGCTCCTGACCTCTTGCGAGAAAGTGAGCCCCATCGGCATCCTCGTGGCCGGAACGGCGGTCGAGGACCGTGTGAAAATGTCAGAATTGTTCTACCGCAACCATTTCAACGACAAGGTCTGGCTGGTGGCCGACGGGGACTACACCTTCCTCGTGGGGGCGGACAGCCATGTGACGAACGACTCGGGCCGCATGGACGAGATGCTTTCCATCGGCCTGCGGGACGACGACCTCTTCTACGCGCATCTGGGGGACATCGCGGATACCAAGGCCGAATACTATGTCACCCTGGATTCCCTCCTGAAGGAGGCCAAGGCGCGCTACGTGGAGAAGAAGTACCGCCAGGTAAACGCCTTCGAGTATGTGAGCAACGACAATCCGGACGAAAATCCCCTCACGTACCTGTACGACGAAATCACCTTTCCGTTCTTCCCGGTGGTGGGGAACCATGACATCACGCACAACGGATGGGCCCTGTGGTCCAATATCTTCCATTCCTCCTTCTACGAAATCGACGTGATCGTGATGCTGGAAGACGGCGATTTCGCCTTCGACCACCTCATTTTCCTGGATTCCGCCAGCGGCACGCTGGGAAAGACGCAGATAGACCTGATCAACCAGGGAATCCTGGACGGCAAGTATGACGACGGTACTTCCATGTATCGCAACACCTTCGTGTTCTCGCATACGAATATTTTCCGCCCCCAGTTCTTCGAATTCGCCTCCACTTTCACGCGGGAGGAAACCTTCTTCCTGCTGGACCAGTTCGAGAAGTGGAACGTCACCGGCGCCTTCTGCGGCCACGTCCACACCTGGGACGAGCGCAACTACAACGGCGTCCACTATCTCACGCTGGACACCATGTGCGAAAAGAACAACCCGGAACCGGGCGATTACCTGGTCCGCGTCCACTGCGATGCCGACGGTGACGTGAAGTGGTCGCCGGTTCACATGGAGACCCGGCAGCGGAAAACGAGGTAAGGCAACCGGTGGAATGACGGTAACGGGCAGGGGAGAACTGCTCAGGGTTGTGGCTTCCAGGGGTTCAGGCAGGCCTTGTGCGCCGCTTCCTTGCAAAGGCGCGCGGTTGCCGGCTCCACGGCGTTCGGATGCCAGGGATTCAGGGTCACGTCATGGCCGGTGAGGGCTTCAAACCAAGTGCATGCGGCCGTGAAGCGGCCATAGGTGAGTTCCAGATGGTAACCGTCCCGGTTGAGGGTGTCGCCCAGGGACGTGCCGCGGGCATTCTGGATGGCTGTCCCGGAAGGGATGACCTGCGAGAATCCGTTCTCTTCCACCGCCCGGCGGCCGGCGTACATGATGGCGGCATACATGACCTGCTGGTTCCTTCCGTAAACGGGGAATTCCGGATGCGGGGCATCGGCACTGTAGGCCCAGGTCTGGTGCCAGACCAGCCGGACTCCATCCCGGGTACGGGCCTTGACAAAGCCGATCAGATCCTTCAGGTAGGGCTGATACGTGTCATACAGACCGGATACGCCGCTTGCCTGCTGCAGGCTCACCACGTCCCAGGGCTCATCGGCCAGGCCCATCTCCAGCGTATAGCCGGGCGTATCGGTCCGGACGCCGTCAACGACCTTGCGGTACCGGTAATCGGGGATGTCTCCCAAACTGTTGTTGTAGTGCCGCTGCAGCGTGCAGCCGCCGATATACAGGTTTCCGATGATGACCGGAATCCCTTCCGCATCGAACAGTTCCCAAAGGTTCTGTTCGATGGCGTCCTGGGAGAAACTGTTCCCGATAGCGAGGATCCGGAGGGTGTCCCGCTGGGCGGCCAGGGCCGACAGGCCCAGGGTCAGGAACAGCAGCGTTGCCGTTATTCTTACTCGAATCATGACGTTCACAGGTAGATCGGATTATTTGAAATACTTCCCGATGACGGGCAATCCCGACAAGGGCAGGTCCTTCTTGATGATATACAGGCCGAAGAGGGCGACCAGCGCAGTGTTCGCCAGAAGTGCCGGCCAGAATCCCAAGTGGCTGTTGGACAGGGTGATGCCGGCGAAAATGACCGCCGCCAGGAGCGTATAGACGGCCAGTTCCTTGAGCGGATAGGCGATCGGATAATACTTCTGTCCCACGAAATACGACAGCAGCATCGCCGTCCCGTATCCCGCGAATCCGCCCCAGGCACAGGCCATGTAGCCGTATTTCGGGACCAGGAACACGTTGATGCCGATGAGGACGGCGCAGCCGATGCCGGAGAAGACGGCGCCCCAGATGGTCCGGTCCGTGAGCTTGTACCAGAAGGACAGGTTGAAGTAGATGCCCATCATCATTTCCGCCGCCATCACGATGGGGACGACGCGGAGGCCTTCCCAGTAGTCGCTCTTGATGATGTAGCGGAGAATGTTCATGTAGGCCATCACGCACAGGAATGCCAGCAGGGTGAAGATGACGAAATACTTCATGCCCTTCGCGTAGGTCTCCTTGTTGTCCTTGTCGCGGGAGGCCCCGAAGACGAACGGCTCGTAGGCGTAGCGGAAGGCCTGGGTGATGAGAGCCATGATCATGGCGATCTTGGTGGCCGCCCCGTAGATGCCCAGCTGGGCGTTGGCATCGGCCCCGGGATACACTTTCGGGAACAGGATCTTGTCCGCCGTCTGGTTCAGGATACCGGCAATGCCGAGCACCAGGATGGGCCAACTGTAGGAAAGCATCCGCCGGCACAGGGCCTTGTCGAATCCATAGCCGATCCCTTTCAGTTCTTTCGCGAAGAAGAAGGTGACGATGGATGTACAGAACAGATTGATATAGAATACGTAACCGACGCCTACGGCCGGGTCGTACAGGCGTCCCCACAGGTCCGGATTCCCTTCGTACAGGTGCGGAAGCAGGACGAAATACACCAGGTTCAGGGCGATGTTCAGGCCGATGAACAGGAGCTTGAGCGCCGCGAACTTGATCGGCCTTTTCTGGTACCGGAGGTAGGAGAACAGGATGGCCTGGAAAGCATCCAGGGCCACGACGATGGCGAGCGACCAGATGTACGACGGATGCTCCGGATACCCCATGGCCGTGGAGACGGGGCCGATGAAGGCGAGGACCAGCGCCACGAACAGCATCGACGTGAAGCCCACCATCCTGAGGATGGAGGAATAGACCATCTTCGGGTCTTCGCCCTCCTTGTTGGCAAAGCGGAAGAAGGTCGTTTCCATGCCGTAGGTGAGGATGACCAGCAGCAGCGCCGTATAGGCGTACAGGTTCGTGATGACGCCGTAGCCGCCGCTGGCGGCCGCGATCTTGTAGGTATAGAGGGGGACCAGCAGGTAGTTCAGGAATCGCCCGATGATGCTGCTGAGTCCGTAGATGGCCGTATCCTTGGCCAGGGATTTCATGTCTGCCATACCGGCTCCTTATCGCTCGCTGACGTATTTGTGCAGGACGCGGCGTACGGCGCCGGGGCCCGCGAAGAGTTCTTTCACCATGCCCTCGATCCGTTCCCCGAGTCCGGCTTCATACAGGTTCAGCCCGAAGACGTCCTTCCGGCTGTAGAGGGCTTTCAGGCAGCTGTAATCCTGGTCCTCCCGGCCGATTTCCAGCGGGGCCACGATGGCCTGCAGCTCGGCGAGCATCGGGTCCGGCGACGGCTCGAAGGGGGTGCCGTCGTCCCGGATGCCCTTCAGGTACCGGGCATAGCCGGCGAGGGTGAGCGGGATCAGGACGAGATTGTCCGTGTCCAGCCCGCGGTTGAGGTACTTTTTGATCGTCTCGCCGAAGCGGATGGACAGTTTCTGTGACGTGTCCATGGCGATGCGCTGCGGGGCGTCGGGCATGAACGGGTTGGGCAGGCGCCGGCCGATGACCGCGCCGATGAATTCGTATGGATTCAGCACGCCGGGATCCGTCACCACGGGCATGGCTTCG
>Ga0310697_10004547_pt1 | contig 13689 bp, 9 predicted proteins | sample 172DNAGHGlowgp2_FD_203883 | JGI IMG/M metagenome (GOLD analysis project Ga0310697, IMG submission 203883) | Sheep rumen microbial communities from Palmerston North, Manawatu-Wanganui, New Zealand - 1728 DNA GHGlow gp2 (v2) (version 2) | ecosystem: Host-associated > Mammals > Digestive system >...
TTGACGGGACGCTCGGTCACTTCGGGATCGACCAGTCCCGTCGGGCGGATAATCTGCTCGGCGACGACGGACGCGCGACTCAGCTCAAAGCTTGCGGGCGTTGCGGACACGCAGACGATCTGCGGCACGCGCGCCATGAACTCATCGAACTTCAGCGGGCGGTTGTCCCTTGCGCTCGGGAGCCGGAAGCCGTACTCGACCAGCGCGTCTTTGCGCGCGCGATCACCGCGGAACATCCCCCCGACCTGCGGGAGCGTGACGTGGCTCTCGTCGATGAACATCAGAAAATCCTTCGGGAAATAATCGAGCAGCGTGTACGGCGGTTCGCCCGGGGCGCGGCCGTCGAAGTAGCGCGAGTAGTTTTCGATGCCGCTGCAAAAGCCGATCTCCTGCATCATTTCAATGTCGTGCAGCACGCGCGAGCGGATGCGCTCGGCTTCCAGAGGCCGGTTGGTGTCCAGAAACATCCGTTCCTGCACCTCCATGTCCCGTTCGATCTCTTCGAGCGCTTTGACCATCTTTTCGTGCCCGGTCGCGTAGTGCGAGGCGGGGAAGATCGCGACGTGGCTGCGGCGGGAGAGTACTTCGCCGGTCAGCACGTTGATCTCCGAGATGCGCTCGATCTCGTCGCCGAAGAATCCGATGCGCAGCGCCTTGTCCGTCCAGTTGACCGGATAGATATCGAGCGTGTCGCCGTGCGAACGGAACGTGCCGCGCTGAAAATCGAGGTCGTTGCGCTGGTACTGGTTTTCGATGAGCCGGTGCATGACGTCGCGCCGGTCGATCTCCATGCCCTCGCGCAAGGAGATCGCGAGCTTCAGGTATTCCTCGGGATCGCCGAGACCGTAGATGCACGACACCGAAGCGACGATGATCACGTCCCTGCGCTCGTTCAGCGCGCAGGTCGCGGAATGCCGCAGCTTGTCGATCTCGTCGTTGACCTCGATCGTCTTTTCGATGTAGGTGTCGGACGCGGGCAGGTACGCCTCGGGCTGATAGTAGTCGTAGTACGACACGAAGAACTCGACCGCGGACTCGGGAAACAGCTCTTTAAACTCGGAGCAGAGCTGCGCGGCGAGCGTTTTGTTGTGCGCAAGCACGAGCGTGGGCTTTTGCACACGCTCGATGACCTTCGCCATGGTATAGGTTTTTCCGCTTCCCGTCACGCCCAACAGCACGGACAGCGGATTGCCCGCTTCAATGCTTTTACTGAGCGCATCGATCGCCTGCGGCTGATCGCCCTGCGGCTCGTACGGGGATACGACCTTGAATTCGCCCATCAGTATTCGAAATCGACCGTCTTGGATTCGAGACAGTGCGCGTGGATGTAAACGCGCGCGGCGTTGTGATCCGGATGCTGATCGTAGATCTTCAGGTCTTCCTTCGTCTTGCAGTCGACGAGCAGCGCCATGTCGAAGCTTCTCGGCGAATGCATAAAGTCCTCGCCGATCTGCATGTGCTGTATCTCGGGGATCTTCTCAACGAGCGCGTACAGCGAGTCGCGCACGACGGGAACGTTGACCTTCGGGTCCTCAAACTTGAACAGAACGATGTGCTTAATCATATTTCCTCCTTATTCCGCGATCGAAAGCGCGATGCGGATCATTTGATCGAATGCGGTCTGACGCTCATGGGGCGTCGCTTCTTCATGTGTGCCGATGATGTCGCTGATGGTGTCGATGGCGAGCGCTTTTTTGCCGTAACGCGCCGCGTTCATGTACAGCGCCGCAGCTTCCATTTCCGCGCCGAGGACACCCATCTTGCGCCATTGTTTCCATTCCTCGGGATCGTCCTCGTAGAACGTGTCGGAGCTTAGGATGTTTCCGACCATGTACCGCGCGCCGACCGCCTCGCAGGCGTCGACGGCTTTTCGTAAAAGTCCGAAGTCCGCGATCGGCGCGAACGTGCCGGGCAGATGGAACTGCGCGGCGAAGTTCGAGTTCGTGCACGCGCCCTGTCCGATAATGATGTCGAACAGCCTGAGATCGGGGTGGTACGCGCCGGCGGAACCGACGCGGATGATGCTCTCCACGCCGAACACGTTGTAGAGCTCGTGCGAGTAGATGGCGATCGACGGAATGCCCATGCCGCTCGCCATGACCGAAACGCGTTTGCCCGCAAAGGTTCCGGTGTAGCCGTACACGTTTCGGATGCTTGTGACAAGCTTCGGGTTTTCAAGATACGTCTCCGCAATGAACTTTGCGCGTAACGGATCGCCGGGCATCAGCACGGTCTTTGCGAAATCGCCTTTTTGTGCGCCATTGTGGGGAGTCAATGTCTGCATAGCCGTTCTCCTTTTCTCAGTGTTTCAACAGGACGGACAGCGTCGCGTCCAGTTCGTTCATCAGTTCGTCGAGCCGGCGCTGCACCGCTTCGTCGGTCTTTTCATGCGCGCCGATGTACAGCTTCAGTTTCGGCTCCGTGCCGCTCGGGCGCACGGTGACCCACGCGCCGTCATCGAGCGTCATGCGCAGCACGTTCGAGCGCGGCAGGCCCGTTTCTTCCGGCTTTTCGAAATCCTCGGTCCTTGTAACCGGCGAGCCCGCGATCGCCGTAAGCGGATGCTCGCGCAGCCGCGCCATCGCGTTTTTGATCGCTTCGATGCCTTCCTTGCCCTCAAGCGTGTACGACTTGACCTTCTCACGGTAATACCCGTAGGTCTCGTAAATTTCCGTGAGCGCGTCGTAGAGCGTCATGCCCTTCTCGGCATAGATCACGCACGCCTCCGCAATGAGCATCGCCGCGCAGATCGCGTCCTTGTCACGCGCGAATCCGCCGGCTAAAAATCCGTAGCTTTCCTCAAACCCGAACAGGAATGTGCGAGCGTGCGTGCGCTCGCAGTCCGCGATCTGTTCCGAGATGAAGCGGAACCCGGTCAAAACCTCCCTGCATTCCACGCCGAAGCGCGCCGAGATCGCGTCCGCGAGCCTGGTCGAAACGATGGAGCGCACGATAAGTCCGTTGTCCGGAAGCTTGCCGGTCGCTTTGTAGCTACTGAGCAGCGAATGGATCAGAATCGCGCCGATCTGGTTTCCGGTGAGCACCGCCCACGTTCCGTCCGTTTTTTTCACCGCAAGCCCGAGCCGGTCGCTGTCGGGATCGGTGCCGATGATGACCGTCGCGCCGACCTCCTCCGCATAGCGGAACGCCAGCGTAAACGCGTTCGGGTCCTCGGGGTTGGGCGCCTTGACCGTCGGGAAATCGCCGTCGGGCGCTTCCTGCTCCTTCACCACGGTCACGTTCGTCACGCCGATGCGCTTTAAGATCTCGCGCACGGGCACGTTTCCGCTTCCGTGCAGCGGCGTATAGACAAGCTTCAGGTCTTTGCCCTTTTGCCGGACGAGTTCGGGCTGCGTCAGAAGCGTCATCGTCTTTTGATAATAGACCTCGTCGACCTCCTTGCCGATCAGCCGGATCGAGCCGTCCGCGATCGCTTCGTCGTACGGTTTATATGCCGTTTTGAAGCCTTCGACCGCGCGGATGCAGTCCGTGATCGCCGCGGCGTCGTCGGGCGCCGCCTGCCCGCCGGTGCGGCCGTAGACCTTGTAGCCGTTGTACTTGGGCGGATTGTGGCTTGCCGTGATCACGATGCCCGCGTCGCAAGAGAGCTCGAGGATCGTAAACGAAAGCTGCGGCACCGAATGCAGGGTCGAGTACAGAAACACCTGCACACCGTGCGCCGCGAGCACGCAGGCGCTCTCCTTCGCGAACAGATCGGAGCAGTGCCGCGAGTCGTAGGCGATGCACACGCGCGGCTGCCCCGAAACGGTTTTTGTCAGATACCGCGCAAGTCCCTCGGTCGCTTTTCGCACGTTGTACACGTTCATGCGGTTGTCGCCCGCGCCCAAAATGCCGCGAAGACCCGCCGTGCCGAACTCGAGCTCGGTATAGAAGCGCTCCTCGATCTCGCGCGGATCGTCCCTGATGGCAAGAAGCTCCGCTTTGGTCTGTTCATCAACGTCGGGACTGTTCATCCACAGTTCGTAGCGTTCGTTTGCGTTCATCGTTTTCCCTCCGAAATAGATTTGAGATCGAGTTTTTTCTGACTCTCAAAGGTTGTTCCGAACACCGTGAGACGCTTATGCAGCAGGCACTGGCAGCGCTTTTTGTACCGCTTGTTCGCCTCGCGATCGCCGTACTTGTCGTCGCCCAACACCGGCGTTCCGATCGCGCGCATCTGCACGCGGATCTGATGCGTGCGCCCCGTAAAAAGCCGGATCTCAAGTAGAGACAGCTCCCCGCGCGTTTCGAGCACGTTCAGCGCAAGCTCCATTTTGAGCGCGCCGGGATCGGTCTTTTTACACAGCTTCATAAACGCGGCGTCCGCGTCTTTTTTCGCGTAATGCGTATAGGTTCCGTTCTCGGGGCGTCCGACGACGACGGCGTGATAGATCTTTTGGGTCTCGTGCCGGTAAAACGCGTCTAAAAGCCGGTCGCGCATCGCTTCGGTGCGCGCAAAGAGCACCAGTCCCTCGGTGTTCGCGTCGAGCCGGTGCACCGGATACAGCGGATCGACAAGCGCGGACAACTCGCCCAAAAGCGCGCCTTCGACCTCCGCACCGGCGTTTTTGTCGACCACCAGAAGATCGTCGTCAAGATACACGCCGCTGCATACGCTCTGCGCGGGCAGGAGCTTGAGCGCCGCGGGATACTCCGTCCACGGCGGGATCGAGTAGAACGTCATCGGCTCGTTCAGCGTCGGATGCTGGATCGAAAGCATGTACGACCACAGCCGGATCTGCGTGCCGGGGCGGGCGTCCGGATGATAGCGCATGTCGCCCTTGATCGGAAGATTCCGTGAGGAAAGCTGAACCCGCACCTGGTGCGCCCGGCCGGTCAAAAGCTCCACGTCTAAGAGAGCCGTGCCGTTCGCCCTTAAGAGCGTGCGGTAGCGGAGGATCGCCTTTTTCGCGCCGTCGGTGCCTTCCGGTACAACGCGCGTCGTGTTGGTCGATTCGTCTTTATAAAGCCAGTCCGTACATTCATCAAACGGCTTCGGATCGCCGTCGACGATCGCGGCGTAGCGCTTGTGCGCGCGCCGGTCTTTAAACTGCGCGGTAAGCCGCGCCGCCGCCTTGCTCGTTTTTGCGAACACCATGACGCCGCCGACGGGACGGTCGAGCCGGTGCACGAGTCCGAGGTAGGCGTCGCCGGGTTTGTGATAGGTTTCTTTGAGGTAGGTTTTTAAGACGGTCAGAAGGTCCGCGTCATGAGAGGCGTCCGCCTGCACGGGCAGGTTTGCGGGCTTTTCGACCACAAGCAGATGATTGTCTTCGAACAGGATGTGCGGCGTATTCATACGTTCGCCCATCTTCCGCTCGCGCCGCAGGGCAGCACAAGCCCGCCGCGGCGGATCGGCAGTCCGATCTCGTCCGCTTCGGCGTGACCGCCGCGCATCACAAGCTTCAACACGTTTAAAAGCACGCTCGGCGCAAGGCCGGTCGTGTAGGAATTGATCAAAAAGAAGCAGGGATCGTCCGACAGCAGGGAGGCGCACAGCTCGACGAGCGGATAAAGATCGGTTTCGATCTTCCACATCTCGCCGGTCGGACCTCTGCCGTAGCTGGGCGGATCCATCACGATGCCGTCGTAGCGGTTGCCGCGCCTCAACTCGCGCTTCACAAACTTCACGCAGTCGTCGACGAGGTAGCGGATCGGCGCGTTACTTAGACCGGACGCCGCGGCGTTGTCCTTTGCCCAGGCGACCATGCCCTTTGCCGCGTCGACGTGAACGACCTCCGCGCCGGCCTTTGCGCAGGCGCAGGTCGCGCCGCCGGTATAGGCGAACAGGTTCAGCACCTTCGGTCGCCGTCCGGTGCGGGCTTCAAACGCCGTGATCTGCTCGCGCATCCAGTCCCAGTTGACCGCCTGCTCGGGAAACAGTCCCGTATGCTTGAATCCGGTCGGGCGCACGACGAATCGAAGATCGCGGTAGCCGATCGTCCACTGCTCGGGAAGCGCGCGCTTGTATGCCCAGTGTCCGCCGCCCGACGCGCTGCGGTGATAGACCGCGTCGGCTCTGTCCTGCGCGCGCGCGTCCATCGTCCAGACCGCCTGCGGATCGGGACGCAGAAGCGTCACGTCGCCCCAGCGTTCGAGCTTGTCGCCGTTGCCCGCGTCAAGGATTTCATATGCGTTCCACAGGGAAGCGAGATACATGTCGGTCCTCCGTTATTCTTCTCCGATGCGCACGATGTCCGCACCGATCGCTTTGAACTTTGAATCCAGGTATTCATAGCCGCGGTCGATATACGCGATGTTGTGCACGCGCGCAATGCCGTTGCTCATGAGTCCCGCAATGATCAGCGCCGCGCCGGCTCTTAAATCGCTTGCGCTGACGTCGCCGCCGTGCAGCGCTTCGACGCCCTTGACGCGTGCGACGCGCTTTGCGATCGAAATGCTTGCGCCGAGCTTCCGAAGCTCCTTGACGTGATTGAACCGGTTTTCAAAGATGTTCTCGGTGATCACGCTCGTGCCGGAAGCGGTGGAAAGATACGCCATCATCGGCTGCTGCAGGTCGGTCGGGAACCCGGGGTAGACCATCGTGCGGAAGCTGACCGCGCGCGGGCGGTCGTTCATGGTCACGCGCAGGAAAAAGTCGCGTCCGTCGTCGCCTTCGATGACGCGCGCGCCGCTTTCCATCAGTTTGGCGGAGATCGCCTCCATATGCGTCGGGATCACGTTCTTGATGACCACGTCGCCGCGCGTTGCGGCGGCGGCGATCATGTAGGTGCCGGTCTCGATCTGATCCGGAATGATCGAATACGAACAGCCGTGCAGCTTTTTGCGTCCCTGGATACGGATCACGTCGGTGCCCGCGCCGCGGACCGACGCGCCCATCATGTTCAGGAAGTTCGCCACGTCGACGACGTGCGGCTCCTTTGCGACGTTCTGCAGCACGGTCGTGCCCTCGGCCTTGGCCGCCGCGAGCATGACGTTGATCGTCGCGCCGACGGAGACCACGTCAAAGAAGATCTCCGCGCCCTTGAGCCTGGTTGCCTGCGCGCGCAGCACGTTGCGGCTCTCGTCCATATAGATCTTGGCGCCGAGCGCGCGCATTCCCTTGATATGCTGATCGATGGGTCTGGGCCCGATGACGCAGCCGCCCGGCAGCGCGAGTTCGATCTCGCCGCAGGCGCCGAGCATGGCGCCGAGCAGGTAATAGGACGCGCGCATGGAGCTGACACGCTCCGACGTCGCGTCGCGCGTGTTGATCGAGGACGGATCGATGCGCATGCAGCCGCCTTCCGTCATATCGACCTTGGCGCCGAGCCCTTCGAGGATCAGCCGGAGGCTTTCGACGTCCGCGATGTTCGGCAGGTTTTCGAGAACGCAGGGTTCGCCCGCTAAGATCGCCGCCGGAATGATCGCGACCGCCGCGTTTTTCGCGCCGCTGATCGTGACCGTTCCTTCGAGCCGCCTGCCGCCGTGAATGCTGTAAAAATCGTTCATGTAGTTCGTTCCTTGCTCCTTGCCGAACGCAAGGCCTTCTTTTCATTTCAGTTTAGCGGATTTTAACCGTTCCGTCAACCGTTGACGCCCCATTCGACGCCGTACTGCGTTCCCCAGGCGGCGAACGTGCCGTCGCGCTGCCAGTCGTAGAACACTTCGTCGCACAGCGCGATCAGAACGGAGTCCTTTTTCGCGATCGCGTAGTACGGGATCTTCCCAAGGGAGACCGGCAGGATCTGCGCGCGCGATTCCTGCCACGACTGCGCCACGGTGCGCGGCACGCAGACCGCGTCGACGGTCCCCGCGCGCAGCATTACGCGCATCGAGTAGTAATCCGCCGCGGGATGCACGACGAGTTCCGGCTCGACCCTGTCGAGGTAGTCGTACAGAAGCGTTTCGCACGGTGTTTCCTGTAAAACCGCGACCGTTTTGCCGTACAGCGAGTCGAACGCGTCATAGCCGAGCAGCACGCACTCGTCGGTAAAGAACGGCACCGCGCCGCGTGAGAATCCCTCCTCGGGGAATTCCTGCATGCTCATGATCGCCAGATCGATCTCGCCGTCGTTCATGCGCCACGGCGCGGCGTAGCGGTCGACCTCGATCGTTGCCACGCCCTCGGTGCTGCCGAAGATCAGCGTGCCGAGCCGGTCCGCGATCGCTTTTTCGTAGCCGTCGCCGCCCCGGTACAGACCTTCGACGCCGGGATCCACGCCGACGCGCAAAACACCCGCGCTTTTCAGAACGTCCAGCTCCGCGCTCGAGAGCACGGACGCGGTCGGACGGTTGATCAGCACCAGCACGGTGAGAAGCAGCACGGCGGCGATCGCGATGAGGATCGGCTTGATCGGCAGCCGCTCCTGCCATCCCGGGCGCAGGAATCGCTTTTTCTTTGGTTTCAGTGATTCGTTAAACTTGGTTTCCACGTCGTCGCGGACTTCGCATCGAGAGCAGCCGTTTTATCCGTTTCACGGAAAAACCGCTGCTCACCCGCTCCGTCGCTCCTCCTTTCCGCAAAAGATCACGCTCGTTTTTCTGTTCGGTTGTAAACGCCCTCACAACGAAAAACATTCGCTGCCAACCTTTTGCGGGTTTCCTGTCAGGAAGATTCTCCTTGCGGAGAACCTTTTATCCATTATAGCAAACAATTCGTAAATAGGAAAGCGGAAACCTATACAAATTCCGCAAAGAATCGTATAATGGGTGTAAGGAAAAAGAAAAGGAGCCGCAGTATGCGTTTGTTTATCGCCGTGCCGCTGCCCAAAGACGTGCAGCGCGCCGTATGGTCCGTACAGGAGGAATTGAGAATGTCGAGCACCGCGGGCCGCTTTGTGCCGCAGGGCAATCATCACATCACGGTCCGGTTCATCGGGGAAAGCAACGCGCTTGCCGACATCGCCGATGCCATGCACGAAGCGGTGAAGGACGCGCGGCCGGTCCTTTTGCGGCTGGGCGGGCTCGGTTCGTTCACGCACGGCGGCGCGCGGACGAGCTTTTTGTCGGTCACCGGCGATCTCGATGAACTCGTCCGCATCAAGGAAACGCTCGACTCGGCGCTTTTCGATCGCGGCATCGTCGGGGCAAAGAACCGGCTCACGCCGCACATCACGCTGGCGCGCGCCGTGGAGCACGGCGACGTAAGCCGCATCCCTGTTCCGAACGCGGCGTTCACGGCGCGATCGATCGTGCTGTATGAAAGCACCAACGAGCGCGGGCGCATGGTTTACACACCAATACACACGGAAGTATTTTAGGAGGGGCAATGCCGTCATTGACGATCTTCCGGGGCGGCGCGCATACCGGAAAAAGCACCGCGCTTTATGAAAAGATCCGCTCGCACATGGCGCGCGGCGAGCACGCGATCCTGCTCGTGCCGGAACAGGCGACGTACGCCGCGGAACGGCGGCTGTGCGACGCGCTGGGCGGACTGTTGGGCGTGGAGGTATACAGTTTCGAGCGTTTTTCGGAGCGGCTTCTGGAGCGGTTCGGACGGGTGCGTCCGTTTTTGTCCGTCGAGGGACGGCATATGGTTTTGCGGCGGGCGGCGTACCGGAACCGGTCGAAGCTGTCCGTGTTTTCGCGCGTTTACACCGCGCGCGGGTTTGCCGAGTCGATGGACGAATGGATCGGGCGGTTCAAGCAAAGCTGCATTACGCCCGAGGACCTGTCCGCGGCGGTTGAAAAACTCGATCCCGATTCCCTGCTCTGTCGGAAACTGTCCGACATTTCCCTGTTATACCGCGACAGCGAAGCGTTCCTAAAGGAGCGCTATCTGACCGCGCAGGACCTGCTTACCGAGGTCCTTGCGGTCCTGCCCGAAGCGGATCTAAGTGACACCTACGTTTACGTTGACGATCTCGACCGTCCGCGCGAGCAGGTCATGCGGCTGCTGAAAGGCATTCTGCTGTACGCAAAACAGGTGACCATGACGATCCGCGCCGAAGACGATCCGAATCTATCTGACCTGTTCCGTCCCGAAACGGACCGCGAACAGGCGCTTTTGGCGTACTGTGCCGAACAGGGCATTCCGTTCTCGGTGCGCACGTTCGAAACGCAGAGCGCAAAGGTCGATCCGGCGTTACGGCATCTGGAGCGCGAGCTGTTTTCAACAGACCCGAAGCCGTTCGGCGCGCCGACCGACGCCGTGACCGTGACCGGGTTCTCGACGCAGGCGCTCGAAGCGGAGGAGACCGCCGACCGCATTGCGGCGCTTGTGCGCGAAAACGGACTGCGCTATTCGGACATCGCGATCGTCGCGTCGTCGATGGAGACCTACGGACCGCTTTTGCGGCGCGCGTTCAGGCTTCGGAACATCCCGCTGTTCTTCGACGCGTCGCGGCCGATCCTCGGACACGCGGCGACGGATTTTGTGCTGTCGTCGGTGCGCGCGGCGACGCGCTCCTTGAACGTCGACGATCTTCTGCACGTGTTGAAGAGCGGCTATGCGGACGTCGACGCGGGCGACGTCGAGCTTTTGGAAAACTATCTGCTGCGCTACGGACTGTACGGAAGCGCGCTTTATGAACCGCTGAAGATCGGCGAGGTCCCCGAAGGCGCGGAGCGCGCAAGAAGCGCGATCGTTCCGCGGCTTCGTGCGCTGCACGAATTGCTATTATTGAAAACCGCGGGGGAAAAGGTCCGCGGCGTGTACGCGTACCTGAAGGACGCCGATCTTCGGACGCAGCTCGAAGCGGAGGCGGAAGCGCTGCGCGCGTCGGGGGACGCGCAGGACGCGCAGACGTACGCGCAGATGTGGAATACGCTGATGACCCTGTTTTCGCAGATCGAGGCGATCATGGGCGACGTGCCGATGGGACTGGCGGAGTTTTGCACCCTGCTTGAGGAGGGACTGTCGAGCTACCGGATCGGGGTCCTGCCCGGCGCGGCGGATCAGGTCGTGCTCGGAGATCTGGTGCGCACGCGGCTCAGCCGAAGCCGGGTGCTGTTTCTACTCGGCTGCAACGAGGGCGTGTTCCCGCCCGCGCGCAGCGACGACGCGCTGTTAAACGACGCGGAGCTATCCCGTATGGAGCAGACGGGGCTTTCGGTGTGGGGCAATACGGCGCTTTTGTCGGCGGCGGACCGGCTGCAGCTCTATACGCTGCTGACCAAGGCGACGGAGCGGCTGTTCTTTTCGTACGCGTGTTCCGGCGGCGGCAGCGATCTGGTTGCGTCCCCGATTATCGGCACGGTCGAAGCGCTGTTTTTGAAAAACAAGACGGAAATACGCGTTTTCGGCGGCGACGCGCTGCCCGCGTCCGAAGCGGTCGGGTTTACGGCGCTGTCCGAACTTTTGCGCGCGTACCGGACCGAGGGATACGTTTCGAAACGGCTTCCGGCGCTGCTCTGGCAGTTTACACACGATCCGGACTACGCGGACGCGACCGCGGCGCTGCTGGACGGACGCGCGGGCACGCGGGCGCAGGCGCAGATCGGAAAAGCGCTCGCGCACCGGCTGTACGGCGACGCGCCGAACATGAGCGCGAGCCGGCTCGAACAGTTTGCGCGCTGCCCGTTTGCGCAGTATCTGAAATACGGACTTCGCGCCGAGGAGCGCAAGGAAGCGACGGAGCGCGCGGACAACGTCGGCACGTTTCTGCACGACGCGCTCGACGCGTTCGTGAAGACGGCGCAATCGGACGGAAGCGATCTGAAAACCATGACGAACGCGGACGCGGACGCGATCCTGGACCGCATCCTGCCGCCGCTGATCGCACAGCACAACGACGGGATCTTCGAGCGCAACGTGCGGCAGAGGGAAGCGCTGATCGTGCGCATCCGCATGATTCGCTGGTGCGTGTATTCCGTGTTGCGGCAGATCCGCGAAGGCAAATTTACGATCGCGGCGACCGAGGCGAGCTTCGGCATGGGCGAGGGGCTGAAGCCGGTTTCGCTGGTTTTGCCCGACGGCACGCGCATCGGCGTGTACGGCAAGATCGACCGCATCGACAAGACTGCGGACGGCGCGATGTTCCGCATCGTGGACTATAAGACCGGCAGGAGCCATACGTTCGATCCGAGCAAGTTCCGCAGCGGCGAAACGATCCAGCTTCCGCTGTATCTGGAAGCGGCGAAACAGCTCGGCGGCGAAGCGGTGGGCATGTATTATATGCCGCTCTTCGCCGATCCGCCCGAGTCGGCGGAGGAAACGCCGATGAACCCGCTTTCGGGGGTCACGGCGTCGGACGCGGACGCGATCGCGGCAAGCGACGAAACCCTCATAAAACAATCCGAACTGATCAGAAAACTCGCGGTCAAAAAGGACGGCGGATACACGGGCGACCTTGTCAGCCGCGAACAGCTGAACGAGCTGAAGGAGCAGGCGTTAAGGACCGCGGCGGACGCGGCGCAGCGCATCTTAAACGGCGAAGCGGACGTGTACCCGACCGAGGACGCGTGCCGGTACTGTCCGTTCGACGCGGTGTGCCGGTTCGACCGTCAGCTCGGCTGTCGCAAGCGCGCCGTGCCGAAGCTGAAGCTCGACGATCTTCTGAACGGGGGAGGTGACGCGCAGTGAGTTTCACACCCGAACAGGAAAAAGCGATCCGGCTCTCGGGCAATCTGATCGTGTCGGCGGCGGCGGGCGCGGGCAAAACGACCGTGCTCAGCGAGCGCGTGTTCCGGCTGGTCGACGAGGGCATGCCGATCGAGCGCATGCTGGTGCTGACCTTTACGCGCGCGGCGGCGGGCGAAATGAAAGCGCGCATCGCGAAGCGTTTAACGAAAGCCGCGAAGGAAGCGAGCGGCGAGAAAGCGGCGTATTACCGCGCGCAGGCGGCGGCGGTGCCGAACGCGAGCATATCGACGATCGACGCGTTCTGCGCGAAGGTCGTGTTCCGGCATTTCTTCCGCGTGGGGCTGACGCCGTCGTGCAAAACGCTCGACGAGACCGAGACCGCGGTGCTGGCGGCGCAGACGCGCAGCGACGCGCTGGACGCGCTTGCGTCGGAGCATGCGGACGCGTACCGCGCGCTGATCGTCGCGTTTATGAACGAGCAGAACCTGCTCGAAGCGATGGAGAGCGTCGGACAGTTTTTATCGGCGCAGCCGGACCCGAAGGAGTGGCTTGAACGCAGCGAAGCGGCGCTGGACGACCCGGACGCGCTGAACAAGCAGATCGCGTACGCGTTCTCGGCGGACAAGGCGGGACTGACCCTGCACATCGAAGAATTACAGGCGGAGGCGGAGCAGCTGCCGCCGTCGTGCGACAAGGTGCTTACGGTCGTGTACGACCTGCTTTCGCGCGCGAGGGGCGCGCTCGTGCAATCGACGCGCGAGGCGTATGCCGCGGCGCTTTCCGCGATCGTGGAAACGCGCGACGCGGCGCGGTTCCCGACGGGATTTTCCGACGCGGACAAGGCGGGCGTAAAGGAATCGAAAGCGGCGCTGAGAAAGCTCTGCAAGGAACAGGCGGAGCGCAACGCGGTGCCGTTTGAAACCCTGCAAGCATACGAGCGCGCGGCGGCGCCGGTCCTGCACGCGTTCTGTACGCTGATGCGCGCGTGGCTCGATCTGTTCGCGGCGGCAAAGCGCGAACGGAACGCGATCGACTTTTCGGACCTCGAGCACATGACGATCGAGATCCTAAAGGACGACGAGATCGCCGAAGAGTACCGCGAGCGGTATCTCTCGATCATCGTCGACGAGTACCAGGACAGCAACCGTGTGCAGGAGACGATCCTGAACCGCATCGCGCGGCCGGGCGCGTTCTTCTTCGTCGGCGACGTCAAGCAGTCGATC
>Ga0310697_10004549_pt1 | contig 13685 bp, 14 predicted proteins | sample 172DNAGHGlowgp2_FD_203883 | JGI IMG/M metagenome (GOLD analysis project Ga0310697, IMG submission 203883) | Sheep rumen microbial communities from Palmerston North, Manawatu-Wanganui, New Zealand - 1728 DNA GHGlow gp2 (v2) (version 2) | ecosystem: Host-associated > Mammals > Digestive system >...
CCCTTATTTCTCGAACTTGATGGTAAAGTAATACAGGTACTCGTTTTCGTCGGAGATATCTCCCTGCTCCAAGGAACGGATATCCCGTGCCCACAGGAAATCCGGATCGCAGGTCAAGGCCAGCAGGCCGATCTCCTCCCCGAATCGGATGGCCCTTGTGTCTTCCAGCCGGACGGAGGCGCGGCCCAAACGCTCTCGTTCCTCAGCATCCTCCAGGATCGGGATCTCGGTGGACAGCTTGCTGCACGCATCCGCCAGGACCATCTTGACGCAGTCATGCGCAAAATCCGGGACCAGAACGACCATTCCTCCCGACGAGGGTTCCAACCGCCCCGCGTCACTCGTGACCAGCGCCTGCCGGTCTGTCAGCTTTCCCCTCCGGTACAGATAAACCGTCACCGTGATCGTTTTATCCGTTTTGTCCGTTCCGTACCGATAGAGGAAAGCGCCGTCCACACCGGAGAGAAGCTCCGCCGTCTTCTGCTCCGGACTTTCCCGATCCAGGGCGGCGACGTAGTTGCTCGGTCCTCTGTCCCGAAAGAGGGCCCAGCCTGTTGCGGCCAGCGCCAGGATGGCCATGGCCAGAAGGATCGCGGCGATTCCCTTCAGCTTTTTCTGCCGCCGTTTTCCCTCTGCGGTCACCTGGATCAGGTTATCCTCGGACCGTTTCTCCAGTTCCTCCCGGCTGATGGGCTCCCCCGCCAGGAATTCATTGATGCTGATGCCCAGAATATCGCAGAGCTCCTGGTACACGGATACATCGGGCAGACAGACGCCGCGCTCCCACTTGGAGACGGATTTGTCGCTCATCCCCAGTTTCTCCGCCACCTGTTTCTGGGTCAGCCCCAACGTCTTCCTTCGCTCCGCGATAAATCTTCCGATCTTCGGCAGGTCCACAGGACAGCCCCCCTTTGCAGCAGGATCGTACCATCTCCGGGAGAAAAAGAACACCCCTTCCGGGTAGAATCCGGCGTTTTTCCGCAGAAAACCGCCCGGGACGACTCTCCTCAGAAGAGAGCTCCCGGGCGAAGCTGCGCGCTTTCCCTATATTCTTGGGCTCAGGTCTTCCTGGTTTCCGTGCCGGGTTCCGCCAGCATCTCCCCGACCTTATAGACGTCCCCGGCGCCTACGGTGAGGAGCATATCCCCCGGCCGGAGCTCCTGCCGGACGCTCTCCGCAATGGAGGCGAAATCCGGATAAAACTCCGCTCCGGGGATCCGGTCAGCCAGATCCTTGGAGGAAATGCCCAGGGTATTCTGCTCCCGGGCGGCGTAGATCTCCGCCAGCCAGACCTTATCCGGCAGGGACAGGACCTTCACAAATTCCTCAAAATGCTGCTGGGTCCGGGTATAGGTATGGGGCTGGAACACCGCCAGAACCCGCTTGTAGCCCATTTTGGACACCGCCTGCATCAGGGCGGCGAATTCGCTGGGATGGTGGGCATAATCGTCATAAATATCCGCGCCGCCGCAGCTTCCTTTGAAGTCGATCCGTCTGCCCGCTCCGTGGAAGTCCTCCAGACCCCGGGCGGCATCCTCCGGACGTACCCCCAGACGGATGGCCACGGCGCAGGCCGCCAGGGCGTTGTAAACATTGTGTCTTCCCGGGATCGGCAGCCGGATATGGCCCCATTTCTCTCCCCGATAGAGCACGTCGAACTCCGCGCCGCGGCCTTCGGAAAGCCCCTCCGGACGAACGTCCGCCTCCGGGGCAAAGCCGAAGGTGCAGATCGGTCGGTCCAGCCCCGCCAGGGCGGATACGGAATTGGCATCGTCCAGATTCATCACCACAAGGCCGTCCGCCGGGGTCCGCTCCGCGAAGGTGCGGAAGGATTTCTTTACGTTTTCCAGGTTGCCGAAAAAGTCCAGATGATCGTCGTCGATATCCAGAATGACGGCGACGGTGGGGCTGAAGCTATGGTACGAGTTGTAATACTCGCAGGATTCCAGTATAATGGTGTCGCCCTGGCCCAGACGGTAACCGGAACCCAGAAGGGGCAGGGTGCCGCCGATCATCACCGTGGGATCCAGCCCCCCCGCAAGGCACACATGGGTGAGCATGGAAGTGGTGGTGGTCTTCCCATGGGTCCCCGCCACGCAGACGCCGTTGCGGTAGTGCTGCATGATGGCGCCCCAGGCCTGAGTCCGTTCAAACAGAGGGATACCCAGTTCCCGGGCCTTCACTTCAGGATTGTCCTCCCGGGCAGCGGCGGTGCGGACGATGAAATCCGCCCCACGCACATTTTCTTCCTTCTGCCCGATGGCTACGGGAATGCCCTTCCGACGCAGGGCTTCCACCGCGGGACTGTCCTGCATATCGGAGCCGCGGATGGTCAGGCCCTTGCTCTGCAGGACCTCCGCCAGGGGAGACATGCTCACCCCGCCGATGCCGATCAGGTGGCCGACCTTCCCCGGCTTCATATAGGCAAAGAAATCGGAAACCGTCATGATAATCCCCTCTTTTGCTCCGTCTCCCCGGAATGGGGCAGACACGGCAGTTTATGCTTCGTATCCATCATATTCCGTTTTGATCGAGATTACAACTCCCCGGGTAAAAAAACTCCCGCTCCGCCCGGAGAAACCAGGAGGTGAAGGGCCTTGCGCGTACTGATCCTCAGCGTCACCGCAGGCGAAGGACACAACAGCTGCGCCGCCGCCCTTCGGGAAGCGCTGGAGCGCCGGGGCCATGAGGTGAAGGTGGCGGACCTGTACCGCAGCTGCGGCATCCCCCGCCGTCTGACCGAGGAAATCTATCTCATCTGTGCCAGGTGCTTTCGTTCAAAGTACAGGCGGGTATACACCCGTATGGAACGGGACGAAGCCTTTCGGCGCAAATGGGAAAAACGCTTCCTCCCGGACTGGCTCTATCCCAGGGCGGCGGCTTTCCTGCAGGGGCAGGAGGCGGACTGCGTGGTGGCCATGCATGTTTTTGCCGCCCGGCTGCTCACGGTCCTGCATCGGCAGGGTCTGATCAGCGTCCCCATCCTGGGGGTGAATACGGATTATTGCCTCCATCCCTACTGGGAGGATTGCCCGGGCCTGGACGGTCTGGTGATCCCTGATGCGGCAAGCCGGGAGGACATGCTCTCCCGGGGCGTACCGCCGGAGATCCTGAAGCCCCTGGGGATCCCCATCCGCTCCCCGGAACGGTATCTCCTGACCCGGAAGGAGACCCGGGGCAGGCTGGGTCTGCCCGAAGGAAAATGCATTCTCCTCATGGGCGGGTCCATGGGTTACGGGCGTATTTTTTCCACCGCTCTCGCCCTGCGACGACAGGAGGCGACCACCGTATGCGTCTGCGGCAAAAACCGCGGACTTTATCTTCTGCTGAAGCCGTTTCAGAACCGCCGGCTGAAGGTGCTGGGCTTTATCCGGAACCTTCCGGAATATATGAGAGCCGCTGACCTGGCCGTGACCAAGCCCGGCGGTCTGTCCCTTGCGGAGCTGGCGGCCGCCGGACTGCCCGTCCTGCTCACCAGGCCCATCCCCGGCCATGAGGAACGGAATCTCCGTCTCTGGACCGGGTTGGGCGCCGCCGCCTCCGCTGCGTCCTGCCGATCCGGCAGAGAGATCGCCGCCCTGGCCATGAGGCTTTCCGGGGACGGAGAGGCTCTGGCACGCATGCGCGGCGCCCTGGAAGGTCTGCGTGATCCACAGGCCGCGGAAAATCTCTGCAGTTTTGTGGAAACCCTTGACAAAGCAGCAGTGCATGATTAAAATCTAGTCGAAACAAAAGTCAGAGTAGGTGCCGCGCATCAAGTGCCGCCGGGATGGGAAGTCGCCCGCGGACGAAAAATCCGGAAGCCGGATTTGTGTTGCGGTACTGCGTCCGCTGACACATAGGGCAAACATCGTTCTCCCCTTCCGGGAGCATCGTGTGTCTTCCTTCTGTGCCGGCGCAGCTTGTGCAGAGAAGGAAGGCTTTTTTTGTGAACTATCAGGAATCTCTGGACTATATCCTGGGTACCCCGAACCCCGGCGGCGTCTACGAGCGCAACGTGATGGAGACCCTCATGCATGAACTGGGAGATCCCCACAAGGATTGCAGGTACGTGCACATCGCGGGCACCAACGGCAAGGGCTCCACTGCCGCCTATATCGCCTCCGTCCTGCAGAAGGCCGGATACAAGACGGGTCTGTACACCTCCCCCTTCATCCAGCGCTTCAATGAGCGGATCCAGGTGAACGGGGTGCAGATCCCGGACAATGCCCTGGCGGAAATCACCACGGAAATCGCCGCCGCCACGGAACGGGTCCAGGCCAAGGGTTACCGCCGTCCCACCATTTTTGAGCTGATCACCGCCCTGGGCTTCTGCTGGTTCAGCCGGGAGAAATGCGACATCGTCTCCCTGGAGGTGGGCATGGGGGGAAGGCTGGACGCCACCAACACCATTGAGCGTAGCGAAGTCTCCGTCATGGTGAACATCGGATTCGACCACATGGAGTTCCTGGGGAACACCCTTCCGCTCATCGCCGGAGAGAAGGCCGGGATCATCAAGCCCGGCGGGGACGTGGTCGTCTACGGTCAGAGCCCCGAGGTGGAGGAGGTCTTCCGGAAGGCCTGTCAGGCGAAGGGCGCTTCCTTCGCCGTATCCGACAGCAGCAAGGCCGTGGTGAAGGAGAACACCGTGGACGGCACCGTCTTCGATTTCGGCGGCTACGAGGATCTGCGCATCTCCCTCCTGGGCAAATACCAGGTCCGCAACGCCTGCACCGCCGTCACCGCCATCCAGCATCTGCGGCGCCACGGCTGGAATATCTCCGACCTGGCCCTGCGGGAGGGACTGTGGGAGACCCATTGGCCCGGCCGTCTGGAGCTGCTGCGGAAGGATCCCATCGTCATCGTGGACGGCGCCCATAATCCCCAGGGGGCCGAGGCGCTGATGGAGGCCATGTCCGCCCTCTTCCCCGGCCGGAAGTTCCGCATCGTGGTGGGAGTCCTGGCGGACAAGGACTATACCGCCAGCATCGAAATCGCCGCTCCCTTCGCAGAGAAGTTTTACGCCGTGACGCCGCCCTCTTACCGGGCCCTCAGCTCTGCGGAACTGGCGGAGGTGATCCGGCACCACAGCGGCACCCCGGTCCAGCCCTTTGACAGCATCCCCGCGGCCATCGAGGCCGCTTTGCAGGAATCGGATAAACAGGATATCCTCTGCATCTTTGGTTCCCTCTATCAGGTGGGGGATGTCCGCCGTTATTTCGGGAGGGACGTATTTTGAATACCCGCATGAACGTTTCCGAATGGGCGACCACGCTGAAGAAGCCGAAGACCCTGGCCGTATGCGCCATGCTCGCCGCGCTCTCCGTGATCTTCGCCCGGTTGATCATCCCCATGCCCAACGCCTTTACCCGGTTCTCCATCGAAGCGATCCCCATCTATATCGCCGGCGTTCTCTTCGGACCCATTGCCGGCGGCATAGTGGGCTTCGTAGCCGATCTGGTGGGCTGCCTGTTTTCCGGTTACGGCTACAATCCGATGTTCTGCATCCCCCCCATCCTCTACGGGGTGCTGCCGGGACTGCTCCGCTTCCTCCTGTTCAAAAAGACAGATCTCTGGCGTATCGCTCTGGTGTATCTTCCTCCGGTGGTGATCGGCTCCATTCTGTATCAGAGCTGGTCTCTGGCCACGGTGTATACCCGGCCTGAGGGTTTTTCCGCAACGCTGACCTATTTTCTCACCAGCCGCAGCATCCAGTTTGCCGTCACCTTCGTCATCGACGCGGTGCTGACCTGGCTTCTGTTCCGTTCCAGGCTGTTTGAACGCGCCGGATTGTGGAAGGCGCCGAAGGAGGGCTCTTCCGATGGATCTGACCCCGCTTGAATTTTTCTCCCAGGAACGCTTCCAGGGCTTCAAACCCGGCTTCGCCCGGACCCAGGCCCTGCTGGACGCCCTGGGGAACCCGGAGAAGCAACTGCGCTTCGTCCACGTGGCCGGGACAAACGGCAAGGGCAGCGTCTGCGCCTGTCTCTCCTCCATTCTGACCAAAGCCGGGTACAAAACCGGTCTTTATACCTCCCCCTACGTGGTGACCTGGAACGAGCGAATCCAGGTCTGCGGCGAATATATCGCCGAAGGGGATCTGGAGGAAGCCGTTTCGGTCATCCGGCCCATCGCGGAATCCATGGAGGACGCCCCCACCCAGTTTGAGGTGGAGACCGCCCTGGCCATCTGGTACTTTGCCCATGTGCACTGCGACATTGCCGTGCTGGAGGTGGGCATGGGGGGCGAGTGGGACGCCACCAACGTTATCCCCGCCCCGGAAGCCGCCGTCATCTGCGCCATCGGTCTGGACCACACCGGCGTGCTGGGGAGCACACCGGGGGAGATCGCCGCAGTAAAGGCCGGGATCATCAAGCCCGGCAGCAGCGTCGCCAGCTACGGCAGCGGAGACGAGGCGGAGGCGGTGATCGAAGCCCGCTGCACCGAAATGGGCTGTCCCCTGGTCCGACCCGATCTGTCCCGGCTGGGAAACCTCCGTCCGGGATTGGAGGGCTGCCGTTTCGACTACGGCGCATATCAGGATCTCTTCGTTCCCCTGGCGGGGACCTATCAGCCCAGGAACGCGGCTCTGGCCGTCACCGCGGCGGAGCTGCTGGTCAGCCGGGGCTGGAGGATCACGGAGGCGCAGATCCGGGAGGGCCTTGCCTCCGTCCGCTGGCCCGGCCGCTTTGAGGTGCTGCGCCGGGATCCCATCTTTATCCTGGACGGCTCCCACAATCCCCACGGCATGGCCGCTACGGCGGAGAGTCTCCGCACCTATTTCGGCGGCAAAAAACTCTGGTTCGTGATCGGGGTCATGGCGGACAAGGATGTTGCGGGCATCGCCCGGCTCCTGGCGCCCATGGCTGCGGGCTTTGCGGCGGTGGAACCCCCCAATCCCCGGGCCATGAAGCCCATCTCCCTGGCGGACCTGCTCCGGGAGGAAACGGGGGCCGAGGCCATCCCCTTCACCGCCATCGAGGCGGGGGTAAACTGGGTCCTGAACAAGGCCGCCCATACCGGGCAGGCCGCCGCGGCTCTGGGTTCCCTGTACTTCTCCGCCCAGGTTCGGGCGGCGGTGGAGAAGTGGTCGGAAGACCGCTGATCCCGTTTTTCCCATTCGGCGAAAAAACCACTTGACACCGGCGGGGAAACCTGCTATATTCACATGGATAAAAGGAAGCAGACGGTTATGCCGTCTCACCCGGCCAGAAGCTGCGCCGCGGTCAACACGGAGCTTATTCCCCCTGGGGGGATCTGTGTGTGCGCGGGCCTTTTGGCCCGCGCACACTGATTTGGAGGTGTTTGAGCATCAGCAACGCGGCATATCAGATCAATGAGGAGATCCGTGACAAGGAGATCCGTCTCATTGGGGATGACGGGGCCCAGTTGGGCATCATGTCCCCTGCGGCGGCTCTGGAAATCGCCATCGAGAAGAATCTCGACCTGGTGAAGATCGCCCCCGGCTCCGAACCCCCGGTCTGCAAGATCATGGACTATGGCAAATACCGTTTCGAGCAGTCCAAGCGGGAGAAGGAGACGAAGAAAAACCAGAAGATCGTGGAGATCAAGGAGATCCGTATGTCCCCCGGCATCGGCCTGAACGACTTCAACGTCAAGCTGAAGAACGGGCAGAAGTTCCTGACGGACGGCGACCGGCTGAAGGTCACCGTGCGGTTCCGGGGACGGGAAATGACCCATACGGAGATCGGTACGGAACTGCTTAACCGCTTTGCGGATGCCTGCAAGGACATTGCCGTCATCAGCAAGCCCGCCAAGCTGGACGGGCGGCATATGACCATGTTCCTGAACCCCAAGGCAGCCAAATGACCTGATCCAGCAATGTAATCATACGGAAGGAGAAGCAATCATGCCCAAGCTGAAGAGCCATAGCGGCGCAAAGAAAAGATTCAACCTGACCAAGAACGGCAAGGTTAAGCGCGCACATGCCTTTAAGAGCCATATCCTCACCAAGAAGGTCACCAAGCGCAAGAGAGGCCTGCGCCACGGAACCTACGCGGACGTCACCAACGTGGCGGCGATCCGGCAGATGATCCCCTACAAATAATCCAAACAACAATTACTGCTTCATATAGGAGGAACAGGAAATGGCCAGAATCAAAGGCGCTCTCATGACGCGCAAGAGAAGAAAGAAGATCCTCGGCTTCGCCAAGGGTTATTGGGGCAGCAAGTCCAAGCACTTCAAGATGGCAAATCAGGCCGTCATGAAGTCCGGGAACTATGCCTATATCGGCAGAAAGCAGAAAAAGCGTGATTTCCGCAGCCTGTGGATCACCCGCATCAACGCCGCCTGCAAGCTGAACGGAATGAACTACTCCACCTTCATGCATGGGCTGAAGCTCGCCGGCATCGAGATGAACCGGAAGATGCTCTCCGAGATCGCGATCCACGATCCCGCCGCCTTCACCGCGCTGACGGAGAAGGCCAAGTCCGCCCAGTAAACCGAGAATATGCTTTAAGGCAGTCTTCCCAAGCGGAAGACTGCCTTAGTTTCTCTGCTCATACCCGGCGCCCGCGCCTGCAGGCGGGAAGGAAACCGGCCCCGTTTCCCGGGGCCGGTTTTCGCATCTAGGGCTGCCAGAAGAAGAAGCCCTCCCCCAACGCCAGCTGCCGGATCATCTGCCGGAAGTCCGGTTCCGGACACCAGACGGTCATCCAGGTATCCTCCGGATCGATCCCGATCATGGCCTTCCGGCCGGGAAACAGGGCACGGAAGTCGGCCTGGGACGGCAGGGCGGACAAGCGGACCGCGAACTCCTCCGGCTCCGGATTCCGTTCCCAGCTTTCCCCGCCGTCGAAGGAGGCGACCATCTCCTGATAGCAGTTCAGCCGAAGGAGGATCTCCGCCTGTCTCCGATGGATGGCTGCCAGCCGCTCCGGCTGCCGGAAATACCGGTCCACCGCAGTGTACTGTCCCCCCGTCTCCGCCGGTACCTGCTCCGGGAGAATGTCCACGATCCAGTACGGCCCCTCCAGCAGTTCCTCTATCCTCTCATCATACGAATTATCCATCTTGATCACTTTTCGTCCTGTTCTCCGGGATTCCCGATGATTCTTCATTATACACCGGATCGGAGACGAATGGGAAGCGCTTTTCCCTTCTCTTTCCTTGCAGAGCAGACGGCAATATGGTATACTATACTATATCAAACACGCGGACGGAGGACACGGTTCTGGATCGGAATGAATGGGATCCCGAGTCCCTGCAGGAGACTCCGGAACAGCAGAAGAAAAAGACGGTTCGGCGGAGAAGGCTGCGCCTTGCGGGCATCCTGGCCTTTATTCTGCTGAACGGCGTCGTGCTGTTCTTTTCCGCCCGTGCAGATTTTTCCAAGAAGGATCTGGGGCTTTCCTTCGATCTCTTCAGTCCCCGCAACCTGTTCAGCTTCACCTGTGCGGTGGGCTGCGTATGTCTGGCGCTGTTTGCTGAGATCTGCAAGTACCTGAAAATGATGCGGCAGCTGGGGGAGCGGGTATCGCCCCGCGCCGCCTTCGAAACGGTGGTCCTGGGCCGGTACTATGACTGCATCACCCCCTCCGGCGCCGGGGGTCAGCCCTTTCAGATCTACCATCTCCATTCCCACGGCTATACCGGCGGCACCAAATCCGCCATGCCCCTGGCCTCCTTCATCACCACCCAGTATGCCTTTGTGATTCTGGCTCTGGTACTGTTCATCTTCAACAACAACACCGCCGAAGTGGTGGGAATCCGGATCGCCGCCTACGTCGGCCTCCTGGCCTACTCTGCCGTTCCCACCATGGTGGCCCTGACCGCCATCTCCCCCGCCCTGTCCGGACGGATCGTGGGCTTCTTCGTGCGCATCGGGGCGAAGCTGCGGCTGGTAAAGGATCCGGAAAGCACCATCGGGAAGGTGGAAGGCGCCCTGCAGCGGTATTCCGGCAGCCTGCGGCTCATTGCGGCCAACCGCTCTCTTCTTCTCACCCTCTTCGCTCTTTCCCTGGTTTACCAGATCTCCATCTGCTCCATCCCCTTCTTTGCCGTGCGCATCTTCGGCGGCAAGTTGGGTTATCTGCAGTCCCTGACCATGTGCCTCTACGTTTACGCCTCCGTCACCATTGTTCCCACCCCGGGGAATGCGGGGGCCGCGGAGGGCTCCTTCTACCTGCTCTTTGACCAGTTGGATACCTCCGGCGTGTTCTGGGCCATGCTCATCTGGCGGTTTTTGTGCTATTACCTGTTTATCCTTCTGGGTCTGGGGATCTACGCATACCGGGCCATTGAACGAAAACGAAGAAAAAAACAGGATCCCTGAATTTTCCAAGGGGACGGCGGCTGAACCGATGCACCGTCCCTGTTTTTTTGCAGAAATACGGATGCGCTCATCCGGAAAGGAAGATTGGAATGAATTACAGAAAGCTGGGCAAGACCGGCCTTTCGGTCAGCGAGATCGGACTGGGCGGCGAATGGCTGGAGCGGCATAATACCGAGGAATGCGCCGCCGTGATTTCCCGGGCTAAGGAGGCGGGGATCAACATTCTGGATTGCTGGATGTCGGAGCCCAACGTCCGCACGAATATCGGCAAGGCCATTGCCGGGGACCGGGAACGCTGGATCATCCAGGGGCACATCGGTTCCACCTGGCAGGACGGGCAGTACGTCCGCACCCGGGACGCGGAGAAGTGCCGGGAAGCCTTTCAGGACCTGCTCTCCCGCCTGGGCACGGAATACATCGATCTGGGCATGATCCACTACGTGGACGAGGCGAAGGACTGGGATGCCCTGGAAGGCAGTCCTTATCTTGACTATGTCCGGGAGCTGAAGGCGGCGGGGACGATCCGGCATATCGGTCTTTCCACCCATAATCCTCTGATCGCCAAACGGGCGACGGAGAGCGGATTCGTGGAAATGATCCTGTTCAGCGTGAATCCCGCCTTCGACCTTATGCCGCCCACGGAAAATATCGACAATTACTTTGCTCCGGAATATGCGGAGGAACTGGCCGGCATCGACCCCGTTCGGGCAGAACTCTACCGCCTGTGCGAGGAACGGGAGGTGGGGATCACGGTGATGAAGGGCTATGCCGGCGGTCGTCTTTTCGATGCGGAGCGCTCCCCCTTCGGCGTTGCCCTCACCCCGGTCCAGTGTCTGCATTACTGTCTGACCCGGCCCGGCGTCTGCAGCGTCATGGTGGGCTTCGATACGCCGGAGCAGGTGGACGCCGCCGTGGCCTACGAGACCGCCTCCTCCCGGGAACGGGATTACGCCACCGTTCTGGCTGCCGCCCCCCGGCACAGTTTTTCCGGCCAGTGTACCTACTGCGGCCACTGCAAGCCCTGTCCCATGGATATCGACATCGCCATGGTGAACAAGCTTTACGATATGGCGGTGATGCAGCCTGCGGTGCCGGCCTCCGTTCGGGAACACTACCTTGCCCTGGAGACCCGGGCGGACGCCTGCATCGGCTGCCGGGGCTGCGAGGAGCGCTGCCCCTTCGGCGTCCCGGTGGCGGAGCGGATGGAAAAGGCCGCCGCCCTCTTCTCCTGAAAAGGGATGGCCAATTATCTCCTCACCGGCGCCTGCGGCGGCATGGGCTCCGCGCTCTGCCGTCTTCTGACGGAAAGCGGGGATCGGGTCTGGGGACTGGACGCCGCGGAGAGCTTAGACGCCTGTCCATGGACGGTACTGCGGGCGGATCTCACTTCCCCGGCGGACCTGGAGGCCGCGCTGGCACGGATCCGGCGGGAGGCCGGCAGCCTGGACGGGATCATCCATATGGCGGGGATCTATGACCTGGACGCTCTGGCGGAGATGGATGAGGCCCGCTTCCTTCGGGATTTCGACGTAAACGTATTCGGGGCATTCCGGGTGAACAGGCTTTTTCTACCTCTGCTCCGGCCGGGAGGAAGGATCCTCATCGTGACCAGCGAGCTGGCGCCCCTGGATCCCCTTCCCTTCACGGGGATCTATGCCATCACAAAATCCGCACTGGATCGCTATGCCGCCGCCCTGCGGATGGAGCTGCAGCTTCTGGGCCATTCCGTCATCGTTCTGCGCCCCGGCGCGGTGGAGACGCCGCTCCTGGCGGAATCCCTTCGGCGGCTGGAACGGTTCTGCAGCGGCACGAAACTCTATCCCCTGCCCGGGGAACGCTTCCGGCGGATCGTGGAACGGACGGAGAGCCGGAGCATTTCCCCGGAAATGCTGGCCCGGGTCGCCAGGAAGGCGCTGAAGGCGAAGCGGCCCCGGCTCACCTATTCCGTGAACCGGAACCCTCTCCTGCTCCTCCTCTCCCTCCTCCCCCTTCGCCTGCAGCTCCGGATCATCAAAAGGATACTCACGAAGTAAGGAACAGCCGCCGGTCTCCCGGCGGCTGTTAGACTGTAGACAAGCCCGAAAATGGAACGAAAACGGGAAGGAAGATAGCGCGAAAGAAACTCAGGAGGGGTGTCTTTCGCGTTCAATCAGAAGTTTTTCGAACAATTTCTACCGTATTTCCTGTTCGAAAAACTTGCTTCAGCGGGGCGACAAGACTTTGTCGACACGCTGACAGCCGCCGGTCTCCCGGCGGCTGTTCGTTCATTTTTTGAAGGTGTCCCATTCCAGCTGCAGGCAGCGCTGGCAGCAGTTGCAGTGCTTCCCGGGTTCCATGATGCAGTCGATCATACCGTTGTAGTAGATGGGCTTATCCCCGTCCGGCATATGATAGATGCCGCCGAAATTCCCCTGCTGCAGCACCACTTCAAAGAAGAAGGGCTTATCCACCCGCATGAAATCCAGCGGACAATGCCAGGTTCCGGCGGGGATATGGATAATGGTGGGCTGGTCCACGCTGAAGGTCTCAGCTTCCTCCCCAAGGCCAAGGGTCATTTCGATATGCACGTCCATATCGAAGGGACTGCCCGGCGCGCCCATAAAGGCCAGATACTCGTCATGGTCATGCTTATGGGGGAAGGGGTCAATGCGCACGGCCTGCTTGGTGAAGCCGCCGCCCAGATAAGCCTTGGCCCCGGGAATCTGGCAGGCTCCCCGGATGCCCACGCCCTCGGTCTCGGTGTTTTCGTGGAACTCCTGACCGAAGTAGCCCTTCGCCCGCTCCGCCACGTTGTAATACACCAGATTCCTGTATTTCCGGGCAGGGTTTCCTTCCCCGGACACGGGCTTGCCTTCCGTCTGCTCCACGGGTACGGCGGCATCCTGCATGCGCATATCCTGGTAGAACACGGGCTTACCCACCCGCCGGAAATCCACGCAGCCGCGCCACACCCCTGCCGGAATCCGCACGGTGGCGGGACGGTCGATGAGGTAAACCTCCGCCTCCTCCCCCCTGCCCAGGGTGACCAGGATCTCCGCGTCAAAGTCTCTCGCGTTCATGGTCTCCGCGCCGAAGACCAGGTATTCGTCCGCCGTCTGCCGCCGGAAGCCCGGATCCCGGATCTGGGGCTCCTTCACCAGCTCATAGCCGGTGGTGAAATCACTGCCCGCCAGCTGGGCCGACCCCAGGAAGCAGGGCTGTCCATCCTCCGGACGGAAACGGTAGACCAGGGTATCCTCCAGTTTTCCCATGCTGTGCTCCTTTCAAAAGCCGCCCGGGAGGATCTCCCGGGCGGCCAGGTTTACTGAACTTGACTGAATTGCGGTCAGCTTACTCGGCCATGTAGTCGTCGTAAGCTTCCTGCACGACGCTGAGCAGATTGCCCAGACCGATGGCATCCAGCTCGCTCCG
>Ga0310697_10004556_pt1 | contig 13668 bp, 6 predicted proteins | sample 172DNAGHGlowgp2_FD_203883 | JGI IMG/M metagenome (GOLD analysis project Ga0310697, IMG submission 203883) | Sheep rumen microbial communities from Palmerston North, Manawatu-Wanganui, New Zealand - 1728 DNA GHGlow gp2 (v2) (version 2) | ecosystem: Host-associated > Mammals > Digestive system >...
ATCGAGAGACGCAAGCGGTCTTTCAGCCAGTCATCGGCCTCTGGCAACAGGAAGCAGGCCAGCTCGAATGGTTTCTGCACCCGGACACATCCATGCGAAAGTGTTCGCCGCTGGTAGTTGAAAGCGTTGCGGTTATTCGTATCGTGCAGATACACAGAGAAATTATTTGCAAAACGGAACACGATACGCCCCAGTGAATTGCCTGCCCCACCCCGCTGTCCGACACGCAGTTGGCCACTTCGCAGTTCACTTGGAGTCACATCATCCGGGGAAAGCGTATCGCCCGAAGCCTTTTCCACAATATAATAGTTGTGACGAGAAAAATATGCCGATTCGCCCCCGTGATGAGCCACTTCCGTCTTCACGATAGTATGCGGGATAATCCAGTCGGGATTCACCTGCATATAACTGAGTTCGCCATCAAGCAAAGGTGTCTTCGTAGGCTGTGCCCCGCAACAGATGCGCATCGACAGCACGGAGTCGGGACAAACCGCCCACAACTGCTGTGCAGCCAGATTGACCACCACCCGTCGACCACTCTCAGCCGGATGCTTGATTCGCCATCTGCATCGCTCCAGATTCACAGCCAACTTACGACGAACATCTTTGTTAGCAGCCGTATCGATACATGCCTGCAAAGCGGCATAGACCTGACCTGACGGATGTGAGGCTCGCAAGAAATCCAATCTGTCGGCTGCGGTCAGTTTCTCCACCGCCGTCTCATAGTCGGGTGCGTCAATCTCATAGTCAAACAGACGGGCATATTCGTTGGGATCTTCCGAATGTGCCTTATGATCCAGCTTGTTCAAGATCTTTTCCGGACGGGTAAAACCATAGCGCTGCCCTACGGCATAGCGGACATAGGCTTTCGACAGGTAATAGTCAAGATGGGGCAACACCTCATTGATGCTCCGCCCTACAGAGTCAAAGGCCAACTGATGAACGACGGCAAGATCGGCCGCTATCTGAGGGATGCCAAAGGCTACTGTGTCAAGGCCGTTACGGGGCAGTTCGCGACGCAGGAAGGCCAGCAAAGTGTCGGCATCGGCAGAAACGCCCATTCGCGATGACCACCTCAGCACGTTCTTATCTGCATAACGCTTCGCAACATTTTTGTCAGCCGTCCAGTTCGACGTGTCATTATCCACTAACTGCCTGATTGTCTGCTGCAAGCGAAGCGTATCCAACGAATCGACATAAACCGAGAAGGCCGACAGATCGGCCTCTGGAGGTTCTCTTCTGCCCTCGAAACAGGATGCCAACATGACGCAGCCTACGGACAGCACCCAAACGAATGTCCGAACAAGGTCTATTCCACCCCTATCTGTCATTCCCATATTATGTTCCCGCTTATTCCTCCATCAGCTTACGATAACGGGCCCGCTTGGGTTCTTCAAGGCCTAAACGCATGGCCTTGTTGGCTTCGTACTCCGAATAGTTACCTTCGAAATAGAAGACGTTACCCTCCCCTTCGAAAGCTAAAATATGGGTACAGATGCGGTCAAGGAACCATCGGTCGTGACTGATAATGACCGCACAGCCGGCAAAAGCCTCCAGACCTTCCTCCAAAGCTCGGAGCGTATTGACGTCAATATCATTGGTGGGCTCGTCGAGCAAGAGCACATTGCCCTCCTGCTTCAGGGCAATAGCCAGATGCAGACGGTTGCGCTCACCGCCAGAGAGCACGGCACACTTCTTCTCCTGATCGGCTCCATTGAAGTTGAAACGTGACAGATAGCCGCGCACATTGACATCCCTGCCTCCCATACGGATGGTCTCGTTGCCCTGAGAGACAACCTGATAGACGGTCTTCTCAGGATCGATGTCCTTATGCTGCTGGTCTACGTAGGAGAGTTTCACCGTCTCGCCCACATTGAATGAACCGGCATCTGCCTGCTCCATACCCATGATGAGGCGGAAGAGCGTCGTCTTGCCCGCACCATTGGGCCCGATGACACCCACAATGCCATTGGGAGGCAGCATGAAATTGAGATCGGAGAAGAGTGTCTTCTCGCCGTATGCCTTTGCCACATGCTCGGCATCGATGACCTTATTGCCCAGACGCGGACCGTTGGGGATATAGATTTCCAGTTTTTCCTCCTTCTGCTTCTGCTCCTCGTTGAGCATCTTGTCATACGAGTTCAGACGGGCCTTGCCCTTAGCATGACGAGCCTTTGGTGCCATACGCACCCACTCCAACTCTCGCTCCAGCGTCTTGCGACGCTTCGAAGCGGTCTTCTCCTCGAGAGCCAGTCGCAGGGTTTTCTGCTCAAGCCAGCTGCTGTAGTTGCCGCGCCAGGGGATGCCCTCACCGCGGTCAAGTTCGAGAATCCACCCTGCCACATGGTCGAGGAAGTAGCGGTCGTGAGTGACGGCAATCACAGTGCCTTCATACTGCTGCAAGTGCTGCTCAAGCCAGTCAATGGACTCAGCATCGAGGTGGTTAGTAGGCTCGTCAAGCAACAGCACATCGGGCTTCTGCAACAGCAGACGGCAGAGAGCCACGCGTCGACGCTCACCACCCGAGAGATTCTTCACGCTCCAATCGCCTGGCGGACAATTCAGTGCAGCCATAGCACGGTCGAGCTTCGAATCCATGTTCCATGCGTCAGTAGCATCAATAATATCCTGCAGCTCTGCCTGACGGCTCATGAGCTTATCCATCTTGTCCGCATCTTCATAATACTCGGGCAGGCCGAACTTCACATTGATATCGTCGTATTCGGCCAAAGCATCATAGACATGCTGCACACCCTCCATCACATTCTCCTTCACCGTCTTCTCTTCATTGAGCGGGGGATCCTGTGGCAGATAACCCACGGTATAGCCCGGACTCCAAACAACCTGCCCCTGATACTGCTGGTCAAGTCCGGCGATAATCTTCATCAGCGTAGACTTACCTGCGCCGTTCAGACCAATGATACCAATCTTTGCCCCATAGAAGAAGCTCAGGTAGATGTTCTTGAGTACTTGTTTTTGGTTCTGCTGAATGGTCTTGCTCACGCCAACCATTGAGAAAATTACTTTCTTGTCGTCAACTGTTGCCATATATCGTTTATGTTTGTATTCATTAACTTTGCAAATATAGGCAATTTAGTTTGAATTAGCGAATGATTCAGTAAAAAAAGTTAATGAAGACCTTTCAGTTTAAACTTTCTTAATTATTACCTTCTATATATATATGATACGGAAACTAAACAGCTCAATAAAAAGATGGTGGCCCACACTTTGCGTCATGACCATGATGTGGTTCACCTTCGGGATTGTTCATGCCCAACAGAAGACAGATACCAGCAAAACCGTTGAGGCCAGAAGAGGTGTTACGGGCAACGTATCAGACCAGCAGAGTCACGAGTGGCTTTCAAAGGCCACCCTACAATTATATAGGATAGTTCGGAGAGACACCACTTTCGTGTCAGGAACGTTCACCGACACACAGGGTAAGTTTCTGTTCAGCGGCATTGGCAATGGGAACTACCTGCTGAAAGTGTCTTATCTGGGATATAAAGAACTGAAACTGACTTTCTCGAAAACAGACCGGCAGGCGACAAACTTAGGCAATCTGGAACTGGCACCCGATGTTGTCCAGCTGAACGAGGCGGTCATCACGGCAAATGTCCCGAAAATGGTCATCAAAGACGATACCGTAGTCTACAATGCCGATGCATTCCGGGTGCCGGAAGGCTCAGTCATCGAAGCTCTGGTCGAAATGCTTCCGGGGGCAAAGGTCGATGAGAACGGCAGCATATCCATCAACGGAAAGAATGTGAAGCGCTTCAAGATGGACGGACGGGACTTCATGACGGGCAACAACGACGCCGTGATGAAGAATCTTCCGTCATACGTGATAGACAAAGTGAAGGCCTACGATGAAAAGAGCGACCTCTCGAAACTGACTGGCATAGACGATGGTAACGACGACTTCGTGTTGGAGTTCGTGACAAAGCGAAGTGCCCGGAACGGACTGCAGATGAACCCCGACGTGGGCTATGGAACAGATCACCGCTACGGCATCCGACTGACGGCCATGAAGCCTTTCGGCGCCATGAGATATACTTTCATGGGAAACGCTAACAACGTGAATGACAGGAACTTTTCCGGACGAGGAGGACGCGGCAGAGGCAACAATAACGGGCAACGACACTCGAAAGCGGCTGCATTTGACATCAGCTATGAGAACAACAAGGGGCTGAAAGCAAGCGGACGCATCACCTGGAACCACAACAATGCCGACAACTGGAACCGAACGGGATCAGAGAATTTCGTGAAGACCCGGGGAGGCGCATTCTCGAATAGCGTCAGTCAGAGTTTCTCAAGGTCTGACAGCTGGACAGGCAACATGAACCTACAGTGGACCATTGACTCCCTGACCACCCTTTCGTTCCGTCCCAATGTCAGCTTTTCAACCAATGACGGACGGGGGTTCTCGTCATCAGCCTCATTCAATGTCAATCCTTTCGACCATGTTACCAATCCATTGAGCAAAGAGAGCCGTGACTATATGGATGCACAGGGACTGATTGTGAACGGACGCGACAACAAGTCACTGAGCTATAGCAGCAACAGTAACATCAGTTCACAGCTGCAGATCTTCCGGAGGCTCAGCCGCACCGGCCGGAACATTGCTGTCAACACCAATTTCAATTATCGGCCTGGCAAGAACCGTAATGCCAACCTCTCGGCCGTCCGGCTCTATCAGACTCCGAACCAGCTGGGAGAGGACTCCACCTACCAGACCAACCGCTACACAGAGTCACCTTCCAACAACATCAGTTTCTCAGCAGGTGTGACCTACACCGAACCGCTATACTTGTTCAAGATGAAGCCTCAACCGGAAGACTCTATCCGACAACCGTTTGCGAGGGGACGGAACAGGCGCAGGAACACAGGGCTTCAAGGCATCTTCCTGCAACTGAACTACCGCTACAGCTATTCCCACCAAAAGAACGACCCGTCGACATACGATTTCCCCGACTATACTGACGATGAGTTTCAGCAGGTGTTGCAATCCTATCGCGAATGGAACCAGCTGTTCGGTTTTCTGGACAATCCCTACGAGAGTTACCTTTCCGACCGACTGAGCCGTTACTCTGAACGAACAGAACACGGACAGGACATCGACTTACAGTTGCGTGTGGTCAGAGAGAAGTATAACATGAATGTGGGTATTACCGTCCAGCCCCAGCATTCACACTACGTGCAGCAATATCTGGGCAAGCCCGTCGACACCGTGCGCACGGTGGTCAACCTGTCGCCCACCCTGAACATGCGTTTCTGGTTTAATCAGCAGACCAACCTGCAAGTGACCTTCCGGGGAAGCACGTCGCAACCCTCCATCACACAGCTACTCGACATCTACGACGACACCAATCCCCTCAACATCTCTATGGGTAATCCCGGACTGAAACCATCGTTCACGACCAACCTGGGCACTAACTTCCAGATGCAGCGGCGGCCTGAATACGTAGAAGACAGCTTAGGATTCATGGTGCCTAAGGCGCAACGCCACCGGAGCTTTCAGGCAAATGCCAGCTGGCAGCGCACCAGCAACAGCGTCGGTAACGTAGTGACCTACAACGAGACTACCGGCGGCCGCATCAGCCGCCCTGAAAACATCAACGGCAACTGGGGAGCCAACGGAGGCGTCTCGTTCAACATCGGCCTCGACACCCTCAACCGCTGGGATGTGAGTGGTGGCATCCGAGGAAGCTACAACCACCATATCAGCTATGTCAATCTGAACCGTACGGCCGTCCCCGACCGCAATGTCACCCATACGTACAACCTGTCACCATCGGTATCGCTGAGTTTCCGCAACAAGTGGCTGAGCATCTCCCTCAATGGGAGCACCACTTATGCCGACACCCGGAACGAGTTGCAAGCCTCCCGCAATCTGACCACCTGGAACTTCAATTACGGTGGAAATACAAAAATCACTTTCCCATGGGAAACGAACCTCTCTACCGACATACACATGTACAGCAAACGAGGCTATAGCGACGAGACGCTTAACACGAACGAGCTAATATGGAATGCGCAATTGTCGCACAGTTTCCTGAAAGGCAGGAAACTGACCATCATGCTGCAATGGTACGACATTTTGCGCCGACAAACAAACTTCTCACGCACCATCAATGCCAACGGCTGGACAGACCGTGAAATCAATGCCATTACCAGCTATGCCATGCTGCACGTCAGTTACCGCCTGAACTTCTTCGGAGGGAGGAACAACGAGGGTGGCCGTGGCAACGGGCGTGGCAGAGAAGGTGGTGAAGGCCGCCGAAGAGATAGGGGAAGAGGCAGCAATAATGCTACCTTTCCCCGTTTCCGATAGACTCTGACTTCCTCCGATAGATGATGACACCAGCTATCACCAGGCAAATCACAGCCATAATTTCCAGCAAATCCATATTTGTCAGAAAAGAGTGTCTTTATAACAAGTTGTCGCGCTCAATATCCTTGAAGTAGCGATAGGTGCCGACCTTCAGTTCGTCACAAGCAGCGTCGTCGGCAACGATAATACCATGCTGGTGCATCTGCAGGGCAGAAATCGTCCACATGTGATTCACCGATCCTTCCACAGCAGCCTGCAAAGCGCGGCACTTGGCATGACCATTCACCAGAATCATCACTTCCTTCGCAGCCATCACCGTACCCACGCCAACGGTCAGCGCCGTCTTGGGCACCTGGTTGATGTCGCCCTCGAAGAAACGGCTGTTGGCAATGATCGTGTCGGTGGTCAGCGTTTTCTGGCGGGTACGACTGGTCAGCGAAGATCCCGGCTCGTTGAAAGCGATATGACCATCAGGACCAATGCCGCCCAGGAACAGGTCGATGCCTCCGGCTTCCTCAATCATCTGCTCATAATGAGCGCACTCAGCAGCCAGGTCGGGCGCATTACCGTTCAGGATGTGTATGTTCTCCTTCGGACAGTCAATATGGTTGAACAGGTTGGAAAACATAAACGAGTGATAGCTCTCAGGATGAGATTCGGGCAAGCCCACATACTCGTCCATATTGAAAGTGAGTACATGTTTGAAAGACACACGTCCTTCCTTGTAAGCCTTCACCAGCCCCTGATACATGCCAATAGGTGAAGAGCCCGTCGGCAATCCCAGCACGAAAGGCTTTTCTGCGGTTGGCTTTGCAGCATTGATGCGGTTTACCACATAATTGGCTGCCCACTGAGACATCAGCTCATAGTTCGGTTCAATAATTAATCTCATAGTTTTTCAAATTTGTGTTTGTAATAAATAAAATATAATGTGTTGCGTTTTTTATCTGACTACTTTCCTGACTTTTCCGTTGGCCTCCCTGACCACATAGAGGCTGGCACGTGAACGCCCCTGCAGCTTCCTGCCGGCAAGATCGTATGACTGTTGCCGGCCTGCAGCAGCCTGCTGTTCCAAGATTCCCTCCACAGCCGTAACCTCTTCCTTACCTCCCATGAAGTCGAAAGAGATCAGACCGTCCTCCGACATAGTGATATTGGTAATCGGCTTTCCAAACACCAGACTTCCTTCGCCGTTGGGATAGTGCATCGTGGCAGCAGGCACAGAAGTATCGGTGAGCTGATCATTCACAGCCAAAGAAGACTCGTCCGTCCACGGATAGGGCGACTGGCTCAGATGCCAGTTGTTCATCATCGTCCCGTTCTGGTAGTTGCTGGTCTTGCCCTGACGGTCGAGCCAGTCATCCCAGGCGTCATAGTCCCTGTTGTCGGCATGCACCAGATCGTAGCGGCGCTTGGCAGGGTCGTTGTTCACGGTGTTTCCCGACCAGACAGAACCATCATAGTTCACGTGATAAATGACCAGTCCCTTCCCTGGCGCTCCGGCATCCCATCCTTTCTGCTGACGGTTTTCTAAAAGGAGCCATTCGCTGTCGGAATGCTTGATGCGATAGAAGGCGCCGCCGTCGGCCGATGGTTTCAGGTCCTTGATGCTGGCCGGCTCTGTCAGTTCTACCGGCTCTGCCCATCCTAAGAGCATTTTCTCCAACGGCGTGTAGCAGGGCGGGCACCATCCGTAGTTGGTGAAGTTACCGCCATCCATCAGGTCCCACTCGTCTATCACAATGTCGCCGGCATTTTTCACTGTCGGATAAAGGTCGGGCAGACCCAGGCAGTGGGTAAACTCATGGCAGATGGTACCTATGCCGCACGAAGCCTTGAGGGTCGTAGGCCAGTGCTCACCGCTGCAGGAATAGCTGCTGATCACCTTTCCGTCGTGCGTAGGAAGCGAAGTGAAAGTACTCGTGTTGGGCCAGATGCAGCCATAGGTCGTAGCACTGGAGTTACCCGGCGTACCGGCGTAGACATAAATCACCTGGGTTACCGCCCCCGTGTTGTACCAGTCGTAGGGCGAAAAGTCCAGCCCTGGGTTCTCGGCCAGGAACTGTTCTGCGGCCTGACGCAGATTTGTCCGTCCGTAGTTGCGGGTGTTTTCGTTGGGGTTCGCGTAGGGCTGTGCCTTCCCGTCCACCTTGTAGGGGCCGTAGACGTCAAACTGCAGATTCAACAGCCCGTTCGACTGGTCACGGAAATAGTCTGCCACACATCCCTTTCCCATACGCTGGTTATACCCTTTCTCGTTAAACAGCTTCTCGTAGGTCTCCTTTGAATTGGCCTCTTGGAAATCCACATCAGAGAACGACACCAGAATCACCAGCTGGCGATAGACCCGGGTGGAGTCCCACTGCTTGTGGATTGCCGGCAATCTACTCGGCCTGGCTGCCCGTGCCGCAGCCGTTTCTGTCCCGACCGCGAGGTCAGGCATACAGTCGCCCCTTCTCACCTCGAAGTCCTGCGCGAATGCCGACATCGAGATCAGAAGGGCGACGAGTGTTGCTGTTACTTTGCGCATGGTGTCCAGGGCTTCAGTTGTTTGAAGAAGTCGTTACCCTTATCGTCCACAAGAATGAAGGCGGGGAAGTCCTCGACCTCAATCTTCCAGATGGCTTCCATGCCCAGCTCAGGATATTCCACACACTCGATGCTCTTGATGCTGCTTTGCGACAGCACGGCAGCTACACCGCCGATCGTACCGAGATAGAAGCCGCCATGCTTCTGGCAGGCCTGCGTCACCACGTCCGAGCGGTTGCCCTTGGCAATCATCACCAGCGAAGCACCGTTGTCCTGGAACTCGTCCACGTAGGGATCCATGCGGTTGGCCGTCGTCGGCCCCATCGAACCGCAGGGATAGCCCTCGGGTGTCTTGGCCGGTCCAGCATAGAGTACAGGGTATTTCTTGAAGTATTCGGGCATACCCTCACCAGCATCTAAGCGGGCCTTCAGTTTGGCATGGGCAATGTCACGGGCCACGATAATCGTACCCTTCAGGTTCACGCGGGTAGAGACCGGATACTTCGACAGCTCCTTGCGCACGGCGTCGATGCCCTCGTTCAGGTTAATCTCAATGCCCTTGGCCCCCTCGCCAGGCTTCGCATATTCAGCTGGGATCAGTTCGCAGGGGTTCGCGTCCATCTTCTCCAGCCAGATACCATCCTTGTTAATCTTCGCCTTGATATTTCGGTCGGCCGAGCAGCTCACGCCCATGCCGATGGGACAAGACGCACCGTGACGAGGCAGGCGCACCACACGGATGTCGTGAGCCAGCGCCTTGCCGCCGAACTGAGCGCCGAGACCTATCTTGTGCGCCTCCTTCAGCAGCTTCTGCTCCAAGTCGATGTCGCGGAAGGCACGTCCCGTCTCGTCGCCCGCCGTGGGCAGCGAGTCGTAGTATTTGATTGAGGCGAGCTTCACCGTAAGCAGGTTCTTCTCTGCCGACGTGCCGCCAATGACGAACGCAATATGATAGGGCGGGCAGGCCGCTGTGCCCAGCGACTTCATCTTCTCCACGAGGAACGGCAGCAGGGTGCCTTCGTTCTGAATTGTGGCCTTCGTCATCGGGTAGAAGTAGGTCTTGTTGGCCGAGCCGCCACCCTTAGCCACCATCACGAAGCGGTATTCGGCACCCTCCGTGGCCTCAATATCAATCTGTGCGGGCAGGTTGCACTTCGTGTTCACCTCGTCATACATGTTCAGCGGGGCATTCTGCGAGTAGCGCAGATTGTCCTGCGTGAAGGTATTATAGACACCACGGCTCAGGGCTTCTTCATCCTCAAAGCCAGTCCACACTTGCTGACCTTTCTCGCCGTGGATGATGGCGGTACCCGTATCCTGACAGAAGGGCAGGATGCCTTTGGCAGCCACATCGGCATTGCGCAGGAACTGCAGCGCCACATACTTGTCGTTCTCACTGGCCTCGGGATCACTGAGGATAGCGGCCACCTGCAGGTTGTGCTCGCGGCGCAGCATAAACTCCACGTCGTGGAAGGCCTGCTGGGCCAGCAGCGTCAGGGCTTCTTTCGAAACCTTTACGATCTCCTTGCCTTCGAACTGGCCGACGCTGATGCCTTCCTTGCTCAAAAGCCTGTACTCGGTCTTGTCTTCGCCCAACTGAAACATCGGGGCATACTTGAATTCTACTGGTGTTGCCATACTGTTACTTTTTTATTGTTTGTTTGGTTATATCATCAGAAAAACATCATCGGTATTGTGTTTCGTCGTTTCTGTTCCATTCCCCTTTTCATCCGTCCGATAGCTACGCGGAAGAAAAAGCTAATCAGATGCTCGTCGGTTCCTTCGCTCCGTATCTTTCTGAGTGCCGTAATATACTCGCCGCGGCTTTCCTTTTCTATCACCAACAACGGATGGCCGGCGCGAAGCAGGATGAAATTAGAAAGCAGACGACCTGTCCGTCCGTTCCCATCGCGGAAAGGATGCAGATACTCATAGTAGCCATGCCACCGGGCCGCTACAACCATCGGATGCTGGCCATCGGCTAAAGCCCGTTCGGTCGATGCCATCAAGTCTGGCACTCGGGCTATGAGCTGCTGGTGGTCGCCAAAGAGTGTGTCGCCCGCAGCCATATCTTCGGTTGTATATTCGCCCGCCACGGCTTCCGGCACACGATAGGCCAGCGTGTGTTCCATGACCAGACGGTTCGTCTCTTTCAACAATGCCTCATCGAAAGGTGCCCCCAGCCGACTAACCATATAGTCGAACGCTCGGAAGTGGTCAGCCATCTCGGCACATTCCAGCAGGCTATGGCCTACGGGTACCATCGCCATGCCTTGCTCCCGGAGGATACGGGTGTCGTCGACCGTAAACGTATTTCCCTCAATGGCACACGAATGGGCAGAGAACAGAATCTCGTTGTATTCCGTCCACTGCCGATGCCCCATCCTGTCGGCTATATCCCGCTGATAGTCGGCCCTGATACGTTCATAGTCTTCTATTTCCCTTTCGAACATGATCATTCTTTTCATAGCCGCTTGCAAAAGTACAATAAAAAAACGAGACCCGCAAGAAACGAGACCCGTTTTTTTCGAAAGCGATTAATGAACCAGAGGGCTGTAGGAGAAGGGGAAATGTTATTCCAAACGTAATATGCTACCCTGTTTTATTTTTCGTACCAAATTGCGATGTAATTCAGTACGAATTGCGGCCTAATTCAGGCCAAATTAGACCACAATTTAGTACAAATTATAACTCACTATAAACCAGCGTGTTATAAAAGCATCATTTAACCATCAGTTAGACAATCCACGGAAGCGCACAGCTCTTGTCACTTCATCCATTATCGCCAATCATCTGAAGCAGTTCGCGGCTGGTAAGACGGTGGCTCTCGTTAGTTCCTTGAAGCATTGCATCGGCGAGATTACGCTTGGTATCATGAAGCCGCAGTATTTTTTCTTCGATAGTGTGCTGGGAGATGAGATGATAGACGGTGACATTCTGCCGCTGGCCGATACGGTAGGCACGGTCTGTGGCCTGCTGCTCAATGGCTGGATTCCACCACGGGTCAAGGTGTATCACATAGTTGGCACCTGTCAGATTAAGCCCCAGCCCGCCTGCTTTCAGGCTGATGAGGAACACGGGGTGCTCGCCACGCTGGAACGACTGCACCAGTTGTTCGCGCTTCTTCATGGGCACGGTGCCGTCGAGATAGATATAGTCGGTCTTAGCTTTATCGAGGGCATCGCGAACGAGGGTGAGGAACGACGTGAACTGGCTGAACACAAGCACGGCATTGCCGCCACCCACTATTTCCTCAAGCAGCGACGTCAGTGCATTGATCTTCGAGCATTCGCCCTGCCACCCCTTTTCGGCCAGCTGCGGTGAACAGGCGGCCTGCCGCAGCCGGGTTATCTCTGCCAGGGTGTTCACGCTGACTGCCCCGCCCTGCTCGTCTTCCAAAAGCTTTTTGGCCCGACGGCGTATGACTTCATAGACTGACAGTTCGTCGTCCGACAGCTCGATGGGCATGGTTATCTCCGTCTTGTCGGGCAGTTCCTCAATCACCTCCTGCTTGGTGCGCCGCAGAATGAAAGGCTGCACAATGCGCTTCAACTGCTTCGAACGTTCCTTATTGTCCTGTTGCTCAATGGGCACAATATATTTCTGCTGGAACTGTTCGTAACTGCCCAGAAGACCTGGATTGATGAACTGATAGAGGTTCCACAGTTCTCCCAGATGATTCTGTACCGGTGTACCCGTAAGGACGATGCGGTTCTTGGCCTGTAGCTTCATGACTGAGGCCGAAGTCTTCGTCTCACGGTTCTTCACCACATGGGCTTCATCGAGACAGACAGTGTTCCACTCTTTCTGGAGCAAATCATTGCTCTCAGTGACAAACAGGCCATAGGTAGTCACTATCACGTCACCCTTCGTTGCCTCGCTGATAGCAACATGGCGATCGGCTGCAGTGTTCAGCACAACCACATTGAGTGACGGGGCGAAACGCTCCAGTTCATGCCGCCAGTTGGGCACCACCGAGGCTGGTGCTGCCACTAATGCAGGACCATCATCAGCAGTATGCAGGAAAAAGGCAATGGTCTGCACGGTCTTTCCCAGACCCATATCGTCGGCCAGACACACACCTGCTCCCCACCCCGTCATACGGGTCATCCAGAGGAAGCCATCAATCTGGTAGTCGCGCAAATCAGCCTTCAGCGTCTTGGGGATAGCTGGCTGCTGCGCCATACTCTTCTTGATTTTATTTCCCAGCTGCTCTATCTTCTTGTCGTGCTTCACCTCTATCTCACCACTAAGGGCTGTACCCAGAAGCGAAGCATGCAACTCGGATATCTGCAGATGACCGTGATGGCTGACGGCAAGGCTTTCCAAACGTGACAGTTGCTTGCGCAACTTGTCTGTGATGGAGAGGAACTCGTTGTCACTCAAACGAATAAAACCAGATCGCGGAGTTTCTGCCACAAGCTGTAACAGTTGTTCAGCTGTAAGTACGGTCTCATCATCAATCGGAATCTCACCTTCTATCTCGAACCATCCGTTCTTCGATTTCAGCATGATGTTCCAGTTGGCAGGCTGCGAAGTCTTCAGATGCAACTGTCCACCTTCAGGCCATTCTATGTAAAAACGGTCGCTCTGTTCTCTGACAAACTCCATCATTGAAAGCAACTGTTCAGGAGTAAGCCATACGGGCTGAAGATCACCGAATGGAGCCGTCATGTCAAACTGCCCTGCATCATCGGCCTGTTCCAAATAGGTACGGATGATGCCAAGATTCTCACGCTCAGCCTTGATGTCGCGAGTCACTTGGTAGCGCACTCCGTCAACCTCGGCTACACAGGGGTTCAGGC
>Ga0310697_10004557_pt1 | contig 13659 bp, 14 predicted proteins | sample 172DNAGHGlowgp2_FD_203883 | JGI IMG/M metagenome (GOLD analysis project Ga0310697, IMG submission 203883) | Sheep rumen microbial communities from Palmerston North, Manawatu-Wanganui, New Zealand - 1728 DNA GHGlow gp2 (v2) (version 2) | ecosystem: Host-associated > Mammals > Digestive system >...
GACGGTGCTCTTGATGCTCTTCGCCAGCTCCGTATCGTTCCGCTCCCCCAGGATCTGGGAGATCGTATCCCGGAGCATTTCGATGCCGGACTTGATGATGACCAGGGAGATGACGGCGCCCAGCCAGGCCTCCAGGGAAACGCGGAAGATCAGGAAGACCGCCGCCGCCACCAGGGTGGAGGCGGAGATGATGGAGTCCAGGGTGGCGTCCTCCCCGGAATTGACCAGGGAATCGGAATTGACCTTCATTCCCACGCCCTTGACGTACCGTCCCAGCAGGATCTTCACCACCACGGCGACGCCCACGATCACCAGGGAAACGGCCGTATACTCCGGCGTCTCCGGATGGAGGATCTGCTTGACGGATTCCACGAAGGAGGTGATGCCGGCGTACAGCACGATCACGGAGATGATCATGGCGCTCAGGTATTCGATCCTTCCGTAGCCGAAGGGATGCTTCTTATCCGGCTCCCTGCCGGCCAGCTTGGTCCCGACGATGGTGATGAGCGAGCTGCCGGCATCGGAGATATTGTTGACCGCGTCCAGCACGATGGCAATGGAATGGGTCATGAGACCGATGACCGCCTTGAACGCGGCCAGGAACACATTGGCAACGATCCCGATCACGCTGGTTCTGACGATGGTTTTTTCCCGGGATACTTCATTTCTGTCCATGGTTTTCTCTTTTCACGCCCGATTGAATTTTTCCTTCGGCTGCCTGCACCGGGGGCACTTCCAGTCCTCCGGCAGATCCTCGAAGGCGACGCCGTCATGCTCGGCGGGGTCGTAGACGTAGCCGCAGACGGAGCAGACGAATTTGCCGCTGGCCCTGCTTTCGGAAAAATCCACCTGGGCCGGGACGGTGGGCACCGGATGCTCCAGGTCCATCACCCGCTTCGCCTCCAGGTTCTCATAACCCTGGGGCGTGTGGGTGCCGCAGTAGACCGTGGGATGGGTGCGCACGAACTCCCGCACCCGGTCCAGCGTCTCCCGGGCGGCGGGCAGATCGTCGTACACGGTGGAGAGCTTGTTTTCGTACAGCGCCTCGTCCACATAGGTGACGTCCCCGTGGAACAGATAGAACAGGCCGCCGTCCTCCGCGATGACGAGGCTGTTGCCCCGGGTATGCCCCTTGGCCTTGATGAAGAAGATCCCGTCGGCGATCTTCCGGCTTTCCGGGAAGTTGGCATATGCCCCGTCGGTGAAGTCCACGGGCACCAGGTTTGGGATGCCCTTCAGCTCCTCCGCATCCAGCTCCTCCCGGTTAACGTAGATCTCCGCATTGGGGAAGGACCGCAGCTCTCCGGAATGGTCGCCGTGCCTGTGGGTCAGCAGGATCTTCGTCACCTGCTCCGGCCGATACCCCAGGGCGGCAAAGGCTTCCATATAGCTGCAGATATCCCTGCCGGTGAAGATCGGGCTGGTCTCGTCCGGGGATTCCTCCGGCGTTCCGGCGGGGATGCCCGTGTCCACCAGGATGACTTCCTTTCCGGTATCGATCAGATAGTTCTGCAGGCTGCCGCGATAGCGTACGGAGGGATCGTATTTCTCCGCGCCCTCTTCGCCGCCGAAAACAAAGGGCTGAGAATAAAACCCGTCCCGGCGAAACTTTACCGCTTTGAATTCCATGCTGTGCTCTCCCTTTCCCTTTTCTGTGCTGGTGATGCTCCGTCTCCGCCGCCGTTTTTACAGCGCGGCTTTTACCTGGGCCCGAACCTCCTCCATATCCACGGTGGGCTCGAACCGGGCGATGACTCTGCCCTCCCGGTCCACCAGGAATTTGGTGAAGTTCCATTTGATATAGGCCTTGTCTCCGAAGGCCTTGTTGTTCATATCCGAAAACTTCTTCAGCGCCGCGTTCTTCAGGCCCTTCCCGAAGCCCTCGAAGGGCTTTTCCGTCGCCAGGAACGCGAAAAGCGGATCCGCCGTCTCCCCGTTCACGTCGATCTTGGCAAACTGGGGGAATTCCGTGCCGAACTTGACCGTGCAGAATTCGTGGATCTCCTCGTCGCTGCCCGGGGCCTGGTTGGCGAACTGGTTGCAGGGGAAATCCAGGATCTCCAGCCCCTGCTCCTTCATCTCCCGGTACATGGCCTCCAGGGGCTCGTAATGGGGGGTGAACCCGCAGCCGGTGGCGGTATTCACGATCAGCAGGACCTTTCCCCGGTATGCGGAAAGGCTGACCTCCGCGCCGCTTCTGTCCTTTACGGTGTAATCATAGACGCTCTTCATTTTTCTGCTCCTTTCGATGATTCGATAACGGACCGGGCAAAGGCGGCCGCCGCTTCCAGATCCCCGGCATTCGGCCTGCCCTTGTGCAGTCCCTTGAATTCTCCCCTGCAGTGGAACTCCCGTTCATCCACGGGGATCCCGACCCTGTCCGCCTCCGCCTTGACCTTCTTCCAGGTGGAATTCAGCATGGCCGCGGAGCCGAAATTGACGATCCGCCCCACCTTGTCCGGATCCAGGCCGCGGATAAACTCCCGCACCTCCGGGTCGATGCTGAAGGCGTAATAGGAATTGCCCAGAAAGAGCAGGTCCGCCCGCTCCTTCACCGGTTCGCTCAGCGGGAGCGCCTCCACCCCCAGGGCCTTCGCCACCGCCTCCGCCATGCGCTTCGTGTTTCCCGTTTTTGTGTAGTATCTGACTGCGACGTTCATTCCGCACCTCCTGACTTCAGGGCTGTTCCGGCTGTCCCTTTGCCTGCTCCGCCATCCTCCGGATGATCTCGTTGAGCCCGTTGGTGAAATGCACGTAGTATTCCCCGTCCCCCGCCACGGGGATCCAGAAGGACTCCGCCCGGATATCCCCCGCCGGATGGCAGACCGATTTCGTCTCTCCGGACTTCAGGGCGGCCTGGGCCTGGCAGCCCCGGTGCATTTCCGCCGGTCCCACGTTGCAGTGTACTTCCGTCTGCCCGCCTGCGCCGATATAGGCGGGATTCCCCGCCACCACGCGATAGTTCCTGTCAATCAGGCGCACCTGCTCCGGATAGTTGTCCCACATCAGGTGAAACGCTCGCACCGTCTCTTCTTCGCTGAATCCGGCCATTCTGTTTTCCTCCTTTTATGCTTATTCGTCCCCCAGGATCTCGTAGAGCAGCGCGTACAGGGCCCCGGCCTTTTCCGGCGCAAGCCTGACGCAGCTCCCGACCTCCTTCGGGATATCCTTCGCGGCTTCCTGCAGGGCGGCGCCGGCCTCCGTCAGCCGGATCTCCACCACCCGCTCGTCTTCTTTCGTCCGTGTCCGGAGGAGATAACCGGCTGCCTCCAGCTTCTTCAGGAGCGGGGAAATCGTTCCGCTGTCCAGATAAAGCCGTCGGCAGAGCTCCCCCACCGTGATCTCATGATGCTCCCACAGAACCAGCATAACGATATACTGCGTATACGTCAGGTCCAGGGGCTTCAGCCAGGGGGTATACAGCCCGGTGATCTTCCTCGCCGCGGCATAAAGGGGGAAGCACAGCTGGTTTTCCAGCTTCATTGCCTCGTGATAATCGTATTCCATGTCGGTTCCCCTCCGATCATTGTTTTATACAATTTGATTTTATCAAATATATTTACCGCTGTCAATCCTTTTTTCCTTTTTGAAAGGGGATGGGCGGACTCCCGGGCCGTTTTCCCGTTCCAACGCGCGTATCAGCCTTCCGTCAGCCTTCGGATCTCCTCAATAAACAGCCGGACCGCCGGGGAGAACACCTGATACCTTTTCCAGATCAGGTTTCCCGCGTTTTCCATCCGGGGAACCAGGGGTCTGACGCAAAGCCGGCTGTCCCCCGTGGTATTGATGAGGCGGTCAAAGCAGATGGCGTACCCGAGCCCGTCCTCCACCATCAGGGACGCGTTGTAGATCAGATTGTAGGTCGCCGCGATGCTCAGCTTCTTGTCGGCAAACAGCGGCTCCGACGCCCGGGAGACGATGAGCGGTAAGCCCCGCAGGTCGGAAATCCGGATCTCTTCCATCTCCGCCAGGGGACTGTCCTTCCGCATCAGCACGGCAAAGCTGTCCTCCGCCGGAAGGGGGATGGATTCGTAAAGGGAATGATCCACGTCCGTGAAGATCACGGCAAAGTCGATGAGGCTGTCCGCCAGCTCGTTCATCAGGTCCCGGGTATCGCCGCTGGTGATATGAAACCGGATATCCGGATGCTCCGCCGCCATGTTCGCCGCCGTACGGGACAGATAATGGAATGCCCGGGATTCCCCGGCCCCGATGCGCACCGGGCCGGACACATGGTTCTTCACCCGGGAGATCTCCTCCTCCGTCATCTGCAGGAGCCGCACCATCTCCTCGGCCCGTCTGCGCAGGACCGTCCCCTCCGCCGTGAGGGTGATCCTGCGGTTCCCGCGCACGAAGAGCTCTGCCCCAAGCTCCTTCTCCAGCTCCTTCATCTGCCGCGAAAGCGACGGCTGCGCCACGTGCAGGGCTTCCGCCGCCCCGGAGATCGTCCCCTCCCGGACAACGGCCAGATAATACTGCATGGACCGGATATCCATCGAACCCCTCCCCTGTGTTTCCTATACAAATTTAGCATAGGAAAGCATAGAAAACAAGCATTTGATTATATCAGCGCAGCCGATTACAATAGAGTCAGAAGGCTGGGCGCCTGCCGCTCCGCCTTGTCCGGGGAGCGGGATACCCGGCATCCCCGGGCGGGAAGCCGGTTCATCCCCCGGGGAAAGGGAGAAGCGAAAATGGATCTGAAGGAATTTCTTGCGAAAATGGATACCGGCGAAGAGATCGAGGCCGGTTCGGAATACCACCTGTTCATGCACGCGCTTTCTCAGGAGGCGCTGCGGATCACGGCGGAGATGAACAACGCCTACCACACGCCGGAGGAGCTGCTGGCCCTGATGCGGGCGCTGACCGGCAACCCGGATTTCCCCGCCTTCGGGCTGTTTCCGCCCTTTTATACGGACTGCGGGAAGAATATCCATTTCGGGCGGAATGTGTTCGTCAACTCCGGCTGCCGTTTCCAGGACCAGGGCGGCATCTGGATCGGGGACAACGCCCTTATCGGCCATAACGCCGTGCTGGCTACGCTGAATCACGATCCCGACCCGGCCAGGCGGGCCAATCTGATCCCCGCCCGGATCGTGATCGGCAAAAACGTCTGGCTGGGGGCCAATGTGACGGTGCTGCCCGGCGTATCCATCGGCGATGGGGCGATCATCGCCGCCGGCGCCGTCGTCACGAAGGACGTTCCGGCAAACACGGTGGTGGGCGGCGTTCCGGCAAGAACGATCAAAACCATAGAAGCCGACCGGGGGTAAGCTCCCGGTGATGACGTCGGACCGGGCTGGCCATACGGTTCCGCTCGGATCCGGGAAAGGTGCGAAGATGAAACGAACGATCGCGATGATTCTGATGCTGTCCCTGCTGATCATGCCGGCGTGCGCGGCAGGCGAAACGAAGTATGACGACGTGCCCTCCGACGCCTGGTACGCCCAGGCGGTCGCGGAGCTCCGGGAGATGGGCGTGATGGACGGGGTGGGCGGCAACCGCTTTGACCCCGAAGGGGTCTTTACCCGGGCGCAGCTGGCCGCCGTGCTGTACCGCCTGGCGGGAAAGCCCGGGGTGCAGGGGGAAGATCCCTTCTCGGATACGCAGCCCGGGGCATGGTACGCAGACGCCGTGCTGTGGGCGTCCCAAAACGGGATCGTGGAGGGTTACGGCGGCGGTCTGTTCGGCACGAACGATCCCACGACCCAGGAGCAGCTGATGGCGATGCTCTGGCGCAGCGCGGGCTCCTACGTCCTGGGCAGCGAGTACGCGGATCCAGAAGGCGCGGAAAACGCCGCCGACGCCTGGGCCTTTGACGCGGTGCGCTGGGCCCGGGTGGATGGGCTGCTGACAGACGCCGTGCCCTGTGAGCCGACCCGGCCTGCCCTGCGGGCCCAGGTCGCGGACATGGTTTATCGCTATATCCGGCTGTTGGAACGGTTTTCCGACGTGGACGCCGTGAGCGGCGCGACGCCGAAGGCGGAGAAATCCTCCGGGGTGCTGGTCGTGTATTTTTCCTGCACCGGGACCACGGAACGCATCGCCGGGTATCTCGCCGATGCCCTGGGGGCGGAGACCTTCCGGATCACGCCCGAGACGCCCTATACGGAGGAGGATCTCAACTATGGCGACAGCGGGTCCCGGGCGACCAGGGAGCAGAACGATCCGGATGCCCGCCCGGCGATTTCCGGAAGGGCGGAGGATCTGGAGACATATGACGTCATCTTCCTCGGCTACCCCATCTGGTGGGGACAGGCGCCCAGGATCCTTTATACCTTTATCGAGAGTTATGACCTGGGGGGAAAGACCATCGTTCCCTTCTGCACCTCCGGAAGCAGCGGGATCGGCTCCAGCGCGGAAAACCTGCGCCGAAGCGCGCCGGACGCGGTCTGGCTGGAGGGCCGCCGCTTCGGCGCCGGCGACGGCAGAGAGACGGTGACGGAATGGGCCGGCGGACTTGACCTGGGGAGAAAGGAAGAGAGAATGAAGCTGAAGATCGGAGAACGGGAGGTACCGGTCACCTGGGAGGACAATCCTTCCGTGGCGGCCCTGGCCAGGCTGCTGCCCCTGACGATCCGGATGTCCATGTACGGCGGCTTCGAGCAGGTCGGCCCCATCGGGCAGAGCATCGAGAGAAACGACGTGCAGATGACCACCGGCTGCGGCGATATCGTGCTGTACGCCGGGAATCAGCTCGTGATCTTCTACGGCTCCAATTCCTGGGCATACACGCCCCTTGGCCATGTGGAGCTGTCCCGGGAGGAAATGACGGCGCTTCTCGGCGGCGGCGACGTCTCCGTCACCCTCTGGACGGACTGACCGCCGCCGGAAGCCGTCCCGAAGCCGGGGACGGGCCAGCCGAAAAAGCCCGGGACCGGGTTGATTTTCCCGGAACCGATCTCTACAATAGCAGAAAACGAGGAAAACCCCATCCACAAGGAGATTGAGGAGGAAAAACATATGCTGTACAAGGATTTTCAGGGTCTGAAGCTCTCTGCGCTGGGCTTCGGCGCCATGCGGCTGCCGGTGATCGGCGGGGACGACGGGAAAATCGACGAAGCCGCGGTGATGAGCATGGTGGATACCGCCATGAAAAACGGGATCAATTATTACGACACCGCCTGGGGCTACCATGGGGAGAACTCCGAGCTGGTCATGGGCAAAGCGCTGGCCCGGTATCCCCGGGAAAGCTACTGTATCGCCACCAAGTTTCCCGGTTATGACCCCGCCAACTGGGGAAAGGTTCGGGAGATCTTCCCGCGGCAGCTGGAAAAGCTGGGGGTGGACTATTTCGATTTCTACCTGTTCCACAACGTCTGCGAGATGAACATCGACGCCTATCTGGACGACGGGAAATACGGGATCTACCGTTACCTGATGGAGCAGAAGCGCAGCGGCCGCATCCGGCATCTGGGCTTCTCCTGCCATGGCAGCCTGGACGTGCTGAAGCGCTTCCTGGACGCCTACGGCAAGGATATGGAGTTCTGCCAGCTCCAGCTGAATTACCTGGACTGGACCTTCCAGAACGGGCGGGAGAAGGTGGAGCTTCTGGACCGGTGGGGGATCCCCGTCTGGGTCATGGAGCCGCTTCGGGGCGGAAGCCTTGCCAAGCTTGCTCCGGCGTATGAGGCGGAGCTCAAGGCGCTCCGTCCGGAGGAGGATATCCCGGCCTGGGCCTTCCGCTTCCTGCAGAGCCTCCCCTCCGTGAAGGTGATCCTTTCCGGAATGTCCGACGCGGATCAGCTGGAGAAGAACCTGAAGACCTTCTCCGAGGAAAAACCCCTGAACGATGCGGAGCGGAACGCCCTGCAGGCCATTGCCGAAAGGATGCTCTCCGCGGGCACGGTGCCCTGCACGGCCTGCCATTACTGCGTGAGCCATTGCCCCCAGGGGCTGGATATTCCCGGTCTCCTGGCGCTGTATAATGAGCACGCCTTTACCGGCGGCGGGTTCATCGCGCCCATGGCCCTTTCCGCGCTTCCGGAGGAGAAGCGCCCCCAGGCCTGCCTGGGGTGCCGGAGCTGCGAGCAGGTCTGTCCCCAGCAGATCCGGATCTCGGAGGTGCTGGCAGACTTTGTGAAGAAGCTGGGCTGACCGCCTCCTCCCGGGCGGCAGATCTGCGCCGCCCGGACCGTCGGCCCTCATGGGTTATATGGACTGTCCTTGGAAATACCGCCTTGTCCGGCATTCCCGGGATATGCGCGTCCGTCAGGGAATCCTCCCGGCGGGACGCGCTTTTTCTTTCGGATTCGGGGATCCCCGCCCGCACCCTTCCCGATGCCCCGGACCGCAGAGGGAAGAAAAAAATCCGCCTTTAAAGTTCGATTAAGTTTCGCGCCTTATGATGAAGCCGTAAACCAAGAGAAAGGGGGCGCTCAGGATGGAAACCACCTGCGTTTTCAAACGGGTCGAGAAAAAGTACCTCCTGTCCGAGGAAAAGTACGAAGCCCTGTTCCGCAGGATCGGATCGCATCTGAAGCCGGATGAATTCGGCCGCAGCACGGTGCTCAGCCTCTACCTGGATACGCCGGACTTCCGCATCATCCGCGATTCCATCGAAGCGGTAAACTATAAGGAAAAGCTGCGGCTTCGCAGCTATGGCACGGCCGGGGAGGATTCCGAGGTATTCCTGGAGCTGAAGAAGAAATATAACGGCGTGGTGTACAAGCGCCGGGCGGTCATGACCCTCCGGGAGGCGGAGGAGTATCTGGAGCAGGGCGTCAGACCCTTTGACAGCCAGATCCTCCGGGAGCTCGACTGGACCATGAAGCGGTACGGCCGGCCGAAGCCGGCGATGATGATCGCCTGCGAGCGGGAAGCCTGGTTCGATGAGGCGCATCCGGACCTTCGCCTGACCTTCGACCGGGGCATCCGCTATCGGAGGCAGGAGCTGCGGCTCAGCGCGGGCAGCGTGGGGACCGGCCTGCTCCCGAAAAACACAGTCCTGCTGGAGATCAAAACCGGCGGCGGGATGCCGCTGTGGCTGGCGGACGCCCTGGACGCGGAGAAGCTCCTCCCGGGCAGCTTTTCCAAATACGGAGCCGCGTATACCCGCTGCCTGGAAGAGGCCTCGCGGCCCAAAGCCCTTTTGGAAGGAGGCACAAAACATGTCGTCAATCTTTAACAGTATTCTGACCGGAAGCTTTTCGGTGGGGACCTATCTGCTCTGCCTGCTGTTTGCGGGGATCTGCGGGGGGATCACGGCGCTGGCCCTGCGGAAGGAGAGCACCGCAAGCCGAAGCTTCCTGCTGTCCCTGGTGGTCCTGCCCATCATCGTCACCACGGTCATCCTCATGGTGAACGGCAACGTGGGGACCGGCATCGCCGTGGCCGGGGCCTTCTCCCTGGTGCGTTTCCGCAGCGCGGCGGGGAAGGCGAGAGATATCACGGCCATCTTCCTGGTCATGACCGCAGGCCTGGCCTGCGCCGCCGGCTACGTCGCCGCGGCACTCCTGTTCACGGTCATCGCCTCCGGCGTGATCCTCCTGCTGAACCGCATCCCCATGGGCTGCGAGCGCGGCATGGCGCTGCATATCACCGTTCCGGAATCCCTGCATTTTGCGGATGCCTTTGACGATCTCTTTGCCCAATATACGAAGTCCTGGAAGCTCGTCAAGGCCAAGACCTCCAACATGGGAAGCCTGTATAAGCTGGATTATCAGATCGAAATGAAGGACCCTGCCGCGATGCAGGAATTCCTGGACGCCCTGCGGTGCAGGAACGGGAATCTGGAAATCGCGCTTCTGAACGTCAACGAAGGAGGAGACGAATTATGAAGAAAAAGGCTCTTGCGGCATTCGCTGCCGCTTTGCTCATGACCCTTTCCCTGCTCACCGGCTGCGGCTCTGTCGTCGCTGCCGCTCCGGAGGAAACCACCGCCCTGGTCACGGCCCGGAACGACACTTCCTCCGGCTCCGGGACCGCGGCCCCGGAGGTCGTCTCCGCGGCGGAGGCGGAGGTGGACGTCTCCGTATCCGACCGGGACGCCTCCGGCGAATACGACGCCTCTTCGGCGGTCAGCCTCACCCCGGAGGATGACCTCACCATCACGGAGGCGGGGGTCTATCTCCTCAGCGGGACCTACGAAAACAAAATGCTCGTGATCGAAGTCGGAGACGAGGACAAGGTCCAGCTGGTGCTGGAAAACGCGGTACTGACCAACGAAAACGGACCCGCGATCTACGTCCGCAGCGCGGATAAGGTCTTCATCACCGCTGCCGAAGGCACGGAGAACGTGATCTCCGACGGGGCGGATTACGCGGTCACCGACGGGGATACGGAGCTTGACGCGGCGGTATTCAGCAAGGAGGATCTCACCCTCAACGGCGCGGGCAAGCTCACGATCAACGGAAACTGCAAGCACGCCGTCGTCTCCAAGGACGACCTGGTGGTCACGGCGAAGGCCCTCACCGTGAACGCGGAGAACGCGGGTCTCTGCGGGAAGGACTCCGTGCGCGTCTCGGGGGCATCGGTGCAGATCACGGCGGGGAGCGACGGCATCCGCTCGGACAATGACGAGGACGCGGAAAAGGGCTATGTTGGCGTGACGGACTCCTCCCTCACCATCGTCTCCGGCAAGGACGGCATCCAGGCCGAAACGGTGTTCACCTCCGCAGACTCCGCCATCACCGTCACGGCGGGCGGCGGCAGCAGCGCCCGGAGCGCGGACGCTTCGGAATCCTATAAGGGCATCAAGGCCGGCACCGCCCTCACCGTCTCCGGGGGAACGATGCAGATCGACGCCCTGGACGACGCCCTCCACACCAACGGATCCATCCTCATCGAGGCGGGCAGCTTCACCCTGTACAGCGGGGACGACGGCATCCACGGGGACGAGCTGGTGGAAATCGCCGGCGGAACCTTCCGCATCGCCGCCCATGAGGGGATCGAAGGGACCTACGTTCTCATCCGCGGCGGAGAGATCGACATCCAGGCCTCGGACGACGGCATCAACGCCGCCCGGAAATCCACCGCCTGGACGCCCACCGTGGAGATCTCCGGCGGCACCGTCACCATCACCATGGGCGCCGGGGATACCGATGGCATCGACTCCAACGGGAATATCCTCATCACCGGCGGCACGATCTCCGTCAACGGCAGCTCCGCTTTCGACTATGACGGCACCGCAACCTTTACCGGCGGCACCGTGTACGTCAACGGGCAGCAGGTCACCACCCTCCCCAATCAGATGATGGGCGGCGGCATGGGCGGCTTCGGCGGCCAGGGCGGTTTTCCCGGCGGTCAGGGCGGAGGCCCCGGCGGTCAGGGCGGTGGTCCCGGCGGCCAGGGCGGATTCGGCGGAAAAGGCGGCGGACGCCCCTGACCCGACGGACGGCCCCTGAATCCGGGGAACGATCCCGGACTGCGGCCCGGAGCGGATCCAGGCCGCAGCCTTTTTCCCCCGGCCGGAGGGCCGGAAGGGGAACGCTTCCCAGAATTCCCGCCCCATCCGGCGTGTTTTTTTGTAAAAAAAGCCCTTTGCAATCGGATGGATCCTGCGGTATCCTAAAGAAAAGCGAGCAGCAGATTGCGTAAGTCCGGCTTTATCCGGCGCAATCTGCTGTTTTCTTTTCTGATTTCCGGAGGTGATCCCCTTGGAGGAAAAGGCCAACCGTTACCTGGAAACCGAACCGGTGGGCGTGCTGATGCGCAGATATGCGATCCCCTGCGTCATCTCCCTGCTGGTTGCGGCGCTCTACAACATCGTCGATCAGATCTTCATTGCCAACGCCCCGGATCTGGGGTCCTGCGGCAACGCGGCGAACACGGTGGTGTTCCCCCTGACCGTCGTGGCCCTGGCCGTGGCGGTGATGATCGGCGACGGCGCATGCGCCTTCGTCAGCATCCTGCTGGGCCGGGGCGAGCGGGAGGACGCGGGAAGGACCGTCGGGAACGCGGTGGTCCTCTCCGTGGCCGGGGGCATCCTGGTCATGGTCCTGTATCTGGTTTTTGCCGACGGGATCCTCGCCCTGTTCGGCGGCACGGTGAACCCGGAGACCTTTCGCCATTCCCGGGAGTATTTCTTCTGGATCACCCTGGGTATCCCCTTTTACATCTTCGGCCAGGCCATGAATCCCATCATCCGCTCGGACGGCAGTCCGCGATTCGCCATGGTCTCCACCCTGGCCGGGGCGGTGTTTAACCTCATCTTCGACCCGATCCTGATCTACGGCCTGCACTGGGGCATGGCGGGGGCGGCGGCGGCCACCGTTCTCGGGCAGATCCTGACGGCGGGCATGGCCGTCTGGTATCTCTTCCGGATGAAGGCGGTGCCCTTGACAAAGGGCGCCTTCCGCCCCAGGGGATCCCTGATCCGCCGGTTCATCCCCCTGGGTCTCACCAGTCTGCTCTCCCAACTTTCCCTGGTGGCGGCCATGGCGGCGATCAACAATATGATCCGCAAATACGGCGCCCTGGATCCGGTTTTCTCCCAGACCGCGTATGCCCAGATCCCCATGGCCGTGGTGGGCATCGTGATGAAGTTCTTCCAGATCGTGATCTCCATTGCGGTGGGCATGGCGGCGGGCTGCATCCCCGTGGCGGGCTACAACGTCGGCGCGGGGCGGCGGGACCGGGCGAAGGCCCTGTTCCTGCTGCTTCTGAAATGGGAAGCGCTGACGGGTCTCCTTGCACTGGCCGTGGTGGAGCTGTTCCCGAAGCAGCTCATCGCGCTGTTCGGGGCGTCCAGGGAAAGTCCGTACTATACTGCCTTTGCCCTTCGGTCCTTCCGGATCTACCTCTGCATGATGGTCCTGGCCACGGTGAACAAGGGAACCTTCATTTACCTGCAGGCCATCGGAAAGGCCCTGGCCTCCACTCTGATCTCCATGGTCCGCGAAGTGGTGTTCGGCGTGGGCTTCGCCCTCCTCCTGCCGCTGTTCTTCGCACTGGACGGCGTCCTGTTTTCCATGCCCGTTTCCGATTTTCTGACCTTTATCCTGGCCGCGTTCATCATCCGCGGGACCCTGCGGGAGCTGAGCGCCCCGGAGGGAAAGGAGGGGGAGGTGCTGTTATGTTCCGCCCCGGAGAGCTGATTTTCTACGGGCGCACCGGCGTCTGCCGGGTGGAAAAGGTGGAGGAGATCGGCGGCAGGCCGTTTTACTGTCTGCAATCGCTGTATCAGCGCTGCAGCATCCGTATCCCCGTGAACGGCAAGGTCTCCATGCGTCCGGTGATGTCCCGGGGGGAAGCGGACGCCCTGATCGACCGGATCCCGGAGATCCAAGTCCAGCCTGCGGAGACCCGCGTGCTCCGGGAACTGACGAATCGCTATCTCGATTCCGTCAACAGCTGCGACGCGGTCCGGCTGCTGAGCATGACCATGTCCATCTACGCGAAAAAGCAGCAGGCGATACAGGACAGGAAAAAGCTCGGCGCCATCGACGAGCGCTTCCTGCGGGAGGGAGAGTCCCTGCTGTTCGGAGAACTGTCCGTCTCCCTGGGCATCCCGCCGGAGACGGTTCCGGCGTATATTCAGGCTCGGCTGGAGGAGAGGCGCTCCCCCTGACCTGCGAAGCGTATCGTAAAGTGAACAGACCCGGACATCGGTCCGGGTCTGTTCAGCGTGTCGACAAAGTCTTGTCGCCCCGCTGAAGCAAGTTTTTCGAACAGGAAATACGGTAGAAATTGTTCGAAAAACTTCTGATTGAACGCGAA
>Ga0310697_10004558_pt1 | contig 13658 bp, 19 predicted proteins | sample 172DNAGHGlowgp2_FD_203883 | JGI IMG/M metagenome (GOLD analysis project Ga0310697, IMG submission 203883) | Sheep rumen microbial communities from Palmerston North, Manawatu-Wanganui, New Zealand - 1728 DNA GHGlow gp2 (v2) (version 2) | ecosystem: Host-associated > Mammals > Digestive system >...
GCATCTGGTCGATGGAGCGCAGATAGTCCTGACCTATTGCTGCCTTCTGAGCATCGGTCATGCGGTTGTATTGCATGGTCAGAGCCTCGATGGTGCCCTTGTAGTCGTTCATCTGCCCCTTGGCGGTCTTGGCTGTAGACTCAAATCCACCCATCATCTGGACGAACTTCTGCATCTTGTCGCTATCCTTACCGAGTGCCTGCTGTAGTCCGCCATTGGCATCGGTGAAGCTGTCGAGGGCCGACTTAGCCTTCTTTAGACCGGCATCCCATTTACCGGTTTCGACCGCAAGTTCTAGTGCTGATTTTGCCATATATATTATCCTTCTTTAAATGCTTTTTCAATCCATTCTTCTACATATCCAGTCAGTGTCTGTCCCAGCTGCTGTGCCGCCTGCTCCATGTCGCTGCTCATGCTGTGGAAGAATGAGCGCGGAGCAATATTGCCGCGAGCACCCCACGAGGCTGTTGATCCGCGACCAGTGGGACCGAACGATTTGGCTGTGCGCACGTCGGTACCAAACTCTAAGAATCGCAAGATGAAAGATCGGTCGGGACCGAAGTATTCGTTCAACTGACGGGTGCGGGCTCCTACGTGTCGGGGTCTTACTTGTCCTGGTTCATATAGTCGGCGGCGTGGGCTTATGCGTCCGCGATTGCCGCCGATGTTGATATTACCTGCATACTCATTCTTATACATTCGGCGAAGCACGCCACTCCTTGCGCTGCCTGCCTTGGCTTGTGTGTCGGCCTTCTGTACGGCGCGGGCTCGCATAATTGCAAGCACCTTGCCCAGTTCCTGACGAACTACCTCGCTGAACCATCCGTCGAAGTTTTCGCGGCTCATTTTGCCACTGCCCACCATCGCCACTTGTTGTCGCACGTTGTCCTTCAGAGCCAATCGGTTGAGTACCGAGCTGATGGCTTTGTCGAGTTTATCTAAACCCGAGAAGTCGGCTCGCAACGCATCTATGCGATTGTTGGTAGCACTGAGTCCTTTAAATCCTGTTATAAATTCTGCCATACACATCTCGCGCGTTTTTCGGTCAAGGGTTTACTTTTGGGCACAAAAAAAATAGGCTCGCCGCTGCGAGCCCGTGAATCTAACTAAAACAATAATTATTCACTAATAATCTAAAAACCTATAACTAAAAACCTAAAACTATAAATATTAATACTACTAACGTTACGATATAATTGATTATGATAAAACTATTTTTACTCTGCGAACCTTGCAGCCTCCCAGATGCGGCGGGTGACGAGTCCTCCCAGCTTCTTGCCGCCGGCAGTTACCCATCGCAGGAACTGCTCTTGGATTTCCCAAGTTTTGCGACCGCTCTCGATGTACTTCTTCAGCGTGCTCGAGTTCCAATTAGCAGGGCCGCAGTTGTAGATAAAGTCGAGCACGGCATCGTATTTGCCCTGGGTCGATAGCATCTTGCACTTGTTGGCGTAGGGCTCAAATCTCGCTATGTCTTCCTTCAGGAACTGCTCGGCCTGGAATGCCGTTATCTTGTCGCCACGCTTCACTCCCTGGGTGTGGCCGTAGCCGATGGTCCACACTCCCGCGCTGTCTTGATAAGCCTGAAGCACGCAGGCCTCGCTCCGCTTGATGTGATCTATTAGTCGTTGACTTGCTTTCATACGCTACAGTTCGTTATTGGGTTCTATCTCTGCGGGTTGTTTCTTCTCGCGTGCATCCACATCTTGTAGATCGTCTTGGAGAAGCGAAGTGTCGACATCAAAGTGCCTCGCGGTCTTGTCGATGAGCACCTTGGCCAGCATCTTCCACACTCGGGCGTGCTTGTCGCCTGGCAGTCGGCAGCTGGCCTTGTTCTCAGCTATCGAGAGCATCTGTTCGGCGCACACCACTCCGGCGGTGATGTAACTGATGGGCACGTAGACATCCACGAATATCCACCGCTCCACGCAGTAGGCCAGAATGATGATGACGAAGCGCTCGATGAGCGTGGGAATGACCTGTCGGAACTTGTATGACATGAACTTGGCCTCCTCGCGCTTCCGCTTGGGGTACATGATATGCACGCGCTTGTCGAGCTCGTAGGCGCTCCATGCATCGTAGAGTACGAAGAGGGTAGCGATGATGATGAGCGGGAAGGCTGGCTCGAATCGTCCCACTATCCATCCAATGATTCCGCCAAACGTGAGTGAAAACCACTCGAATGATTTTATTGCCATGATTCTTATGTTTTTATTGTTTGTGATTATTCTCCAGTGAGTGCGCCGTTGCCCACGAATGTGAATGTGCCTTGTATCAAATTTCCGCGGGTGGCGGTTATCTTGCATGTGCGCAGTATGGCCGTGCCTTTGAGGGTAATTGGCTGGTCGTAGTGGCTGGCGCGATTCATGAATCGCAGTGTGTAGCTGTTTCCCACCAGTAGTGCGTCGGTCAGGCTCGCATTTGGATAGGTGAACATCGTCTGGTATGTGGCATACATCAGCAGATAGTTCACGGTGACCTGCCACTGCTTGCGACCAGTCAGGTACTCTCGGTATGCGCCTTGAATGGCGCTTGCTATCTCGATGAGTTCGCTCTCCACCTGTATCTCAGTGGTCTTGGTGCCGGCTATGGTGTGCCCGTCAAGCTGCACAAGTATTATGTTTCCGTTTAGTGCCATATCTTTACTTCATTAATGTGAATTTGTAGTTATCATTTCTCAGGTCGAAATCCACTCCCACTTGTCGCCATCCGCTGCCGTAGCCGGTGATGCTGAAGGTGTCCATATACTCATCGTCGTCGCGGGTCGAGTTCTGGTTCTTCAGCGTTATATTCATCTTCTTCACTGGGCGGAACATGTAGGCGTAGTCGAGCTGTGCCGATAGGTGTCCGCCTATTATGCGATTCGGCGTGTCCACATAGTCGCTTATCAGCATGCTGATGGTGTCGGTGTTGGCACGTGCCTGCTGGCGGATTATGCGGGTGGGGTCGGTGCGTGTGCCATAGTATTTAGCCAGTCCTATTACGAATGATACTAGTTGCAGACTGGTGATGTGGTCACCCCAATATGACGGACCGTAGCCCTTAGGTATCAGCATAAAGGTGACGGGTGCGGTGACTGCGGGTATCTGGTCGAACATACTATCAGCTTCGCCAATCATATAGTTTCCGTCGTCGTCGGCATTCAGGTCGATGTAGGTCTCACTTGATACCCAGCTTAGATCGCCTGTAATTGAGTTTTTCTGCAGATACTTTCCGTCGCACATCACCTTGCAGCGGTAGCTGTAGGTGTGGTTCAGCGTGGTCATCTTTATCAGGAATTTCTCGCGCGGCCACTCGCTGAAGGTGTATTGCCACAGCACGGTGTTGTCCTCGATGGCTTGCGGCTGGCGGAAGCTCAGGTCTATCATGGTCTGACTGCCGGTGCCAAACACTCGCACCATGTTGCCCTGATTGGCCTGGCTGCCGTAAGGTACGGTGCTATTGCTCCACAGATTGCTACTGAATCCGCCACCGTCGGCCATACTGACGGGTTGGAGGTATGCCACCCTGCCGTCGATGCCGGTGATTCTACTTTCGCCAAGAGCTGTGCCAAGGTCGAGATTCATTTCTACATTGTCTATATACTCGCCGTTCTCTATGTTGAGCTCGTCGAGTGGCAGTATGGTCGACACGTTGGCGTGGCGATCGGCTGCGGTGTAGTTACTCAGCAGTGCCACCTGAGTAGGTGTGTGTGTGTCGCTCTCACCCCATACGTCGTAGGCTTTATAGTCGCCCGAATAGTCGAACCGGGTGAAGAATATGGCCTTGCTACCAAGGTACACACCGTCGTGGGTGATGCATCCGAACAGATTGCAAATACCCTCTATCACCTCCAGATAGCTGATGGGTCGGAATATGTCGTTGGCCCCGTAGTTGTAGCTCTCGTTGTACGGACTTATTATTCGGTTGCCGATTTTTAGCGACGCAGGGTCGGCGTTCGACTGGAGTATATTCTTCGGCAATATATACCATGTATAACCCAGCGCAGCGAAAATCTCGCTCAGCAAGTCGCCGATGGTGGTGCTGCCTGCGCTCTTGATGGGGTTGAAGTATAGTCCAGAGATCACTCCGATGGGCGACGTGATGGGGATGCTCACCTCGCGCACGCCGTTCTCCATCGCCGTGTCGAACGATTGCTCCTGTAGGTAGCCGAAGAACACCAGCTGACCGCCGTAGAACACCTCTACGTAGCGGTCGGTCGATGTAGTGGGGTGTAGGTCGTCCAGTTCGCCTGCCGTCTTCTCTATCATGCTAAGGTAGCCCGTCTTATGGCGTATCACCTCCAGCAGGTTGTCGCTGTCGGTCTCGCTGAATGTCAGCGGACTCGATGCGCCCGTGAGTGCGGTCACGCCATTCTCAACAGCGAATGGCACGTCGGCACCCGTCTTCGAGGTGTCGGCGCTCGACGATGCCCCGTCCACGTACACGTTGACGAGGCACCCCGTACCGTTCAGGCTCTTGAATTGCAGTCTGTATTTGATTGCTCTTGCCATTTTCTTGTTCTTTTAAATATGCAAGAAAATGGGCTGTGGGTTTACCATAAGTAAAACGCTGCCAAGGGGACGGGTACGTGGCATCAGCAGAAGGCTATACCATGTACCTGTCCCCTTGGCAGTGAGGGCGCAAAAAAAAAGAGCCCGCGGAAAGTAATAAAAACCGCAGGCTCTTCAAGATTGTATTCATTAATAAGTGTCGGCCCTTCGCAGGGTGGATCATAAAGCCTCACGGCTTGATTCTTGACTTTACATATAATATTATCAACATTATAATGGCGGCAAATATCGCTATATTGCCAATGTAGATTCTTGTCTGTTGCCACCACGTCAGGCTGTGTTCGCTGCCAGGGGGACGGGTACGTGGCATACTTGTCTGCCATGTACCCGTCCCCACTGGCAGCGCTGGGATGGTGTCGTGCACCGCCTGGTAGATGGTGTCCAGCAGCAGGCGGTCGCGCCAGCGGGTGTGCCATCGTTCTATCCATACGGTGTCGCCGCGCTCGTGGATGTAGGTCGAGTCGTGCACGTATATTGAATCGCGGTGGTTCTTGGTGATGTAGGTGGTGTCGGTCTTGTGCTCCACCACCGGCACATACTCGATGGATTTGCACCCAGCGAGCGCCCATGCCAGTAATAGGAATAATAGCCACGCCAAGAGCCCCATAATGCTCCATGCGCATCCCTTATAGGCTTTGATTTTCGTTTCGTGTCTCATACTCTCTTTTTGTTTAACGTTCGTTTTTCCGTTTTCGGTTTACCTGGCCATGTGCGGATATTCTTTCATTACCTCCAGAGCGGCATCGCTACCGACAGCGTAGCTGGTGACGCTCACCTCGCGGAGTACCTCACTCAGCTGTTCGGTCGTCATCCCCGTGCAGAGCGGCGCAATCCTCTCGCGCCACTCGCTCAGGGTTTCATCCTTTCGTTTCTTCAATTCTCTCTTCATAATGCCATCAGTCGGTTACTTTTTCAAAACGTTTTCTATCACTTCGCAAAATTCACCCACGCTGTAGGTGTTCAGCTTGTAGAAGTCATCGTCGGGAATCTTTATGCCGAACTCCCGTTCAGTCTCCATCGAGAGATCAAGCAGGTCAAGCGAATCCATACCCAGAGAGTCGGTCATGAGCGAGGTCGTGACTATCTCCACGTCCTGCTGCACCAGCGCCTCGTTTTTCATAATGTCGCAGACTTTATCAAAAATCTGCTCGCGTGTCATCGGCGATACCATCGCACCGCCTCCTAATTCCATGTCCATAATTTCCTTGTCTTTTAATTAGTTGATAAAACAAAGGGAGCAACCAATCATGCTCAGTTGCTCCCCTCGTTGGGTTTGAATGTTCTTTCGATGTCTTTACGGTGTCAGCCGTTTCAGCGGTGCCAGGTCTTGCAGTGCTGGGTCGATGATGTCAACGGTCATGCCGAGGGCTTCGGCTATCTGCTGGATGGTGACGTAGGCCACGCTCACCAGTTCGCCCTTCTCAATGCGCCCGATGTGCTGTCGAGTCAGTCCGGCACGATCGGCAAGCTCCTGCTGGCTGATACCCTCCATCTTGCGCAGGGCGGCGATACGCTGCCCCATGCGCTGTGCTGCTTGTTCCTTATTCATAGCTTTGCAAATACAATTTCATTAAAATAGTTGTTTAAAGTATTCCATATTGACGGCCTTGCGAAGCAGGTATGGCATCTTCAGGCGCATGATGTTTTCAATGTCGGTGGTGTCAGCATCGCCCTCATTCCAATGTTCCAGTACCTCGCGGACATGCTTCATGAGATATTTCATCAGCAGTTCACTCTTCAGGTTGATGTTACGGTCGATGTCCGTCTTTGCGGTTTCGATGGGGAAAACCACATGAGTGTATCGTTCATATCTGCCTACCTTGAAGCCCACACCAATGGCCGCGTTGGTCATTTTGATGTCTACTATCTCCGCCACGAAGCCTGTTATCTTTGCTTTTCTCATAGTTCCTTACTTTTGGTTTTCCTTCATGACAGTCGTGAACTCATGTGCGAAGCAGTCCCACACCATCAGATATGCCTCGCTGTTGATGTCGGCGTGGACATGCTCCAGTAGTTCCTGCTTCTTGGGGTCTTCAACGTAGCCGTACATATCGTCCTCGACGGTGATGTTCTCCACTTCCACCTCGTCAGGCTCGCAATTCAGGATGCTTGCCATCTCGTGAGCGATGATTCTCTTCTGTGCATCCTCTTTCAAATCCTCGAAAAAGATTGCGGTTGTCTTTCTCTTTGCCATAGTTCCTTATGCTTTTAGGGGTTTGACTTATTGTTGAAGGGTGGGAGCGGTCGCCCGCTCCCGTTGGTTGTTATGCTGCCTTATGCCATGTTACGATGAAGGCTATCTTGTTATTGCCCTCTTCCAGAGTGCAGTCGAAAATTTCATTGTCGAAGAGTGACTTCTCTGTAATGACACCACCACCAACCTCGTCGCGTATCATATTCATGTGGCTTTCTGCCTCGGCCATTGCCTTGTCGTAGTCGTTGTAAACTCCCATGATGCGTGAATCCATCATTTCGTAGTAACCAGTGGTGTTTCTTCTGTAGAACTTCTTGGTGAAAATATAAGTCTTCATAATCTCTCTGCCCTTCCGGGACTTGGGGTTTAATTTGTTATTTGTTTCTTTTTCTGATGCAAAGATACGACAATTATTCTAAATGCACAAGTATTTGCGCACTTATTTCGAGTCAAAGCGCAACTTTTTGCGCTTTTTCTTGTCTTTTTGCATAAGATAGCCCCAAATCGTAAAGCTAGAGATTACAAAATAACCCCTTTTTGCATAATTACTTATTCATTGGTTATGTAAAGTCCGCCTCGCCGTCTATCGTCCCGTCGGGTACATAGTCACTGCCCTGCGTTACGATGATGGTGGCTATCTCGCGGCAATATTCCTCTGCCACCTTGTGCGGGTCTTCGCCACCTGGTTCTCCCAGATGCATCAGACGTTCCTTCCACTCTGGCTTTGCCTTCTGTAAGGCATCCTCCGCCTTGAATACCGCTGGGATGATCTGCTCAGCCCAGCGGTCGATTGTCTCTTTGTTTGTCATAATTACTTATTCGTTTAGTTCATTTCTTCGTTGATGACTGGTGATGTGGGCTGTGGCGGTTCTCCGCTGAACATGGCGGCGAGGTCGTCGGGCAATAGCCCGCGACGGGCTTGCTCACGTCCCAGTATGTCCTCCAGTCCGTGGCATAGTTGCCGCAACAGCACCAGTTGCTCGTCGCTCATCTGCTGTGGAGTGAGCGGTTTGCCGTTGAACCTGGCTTGCAACTGCATGTTGTTCGATGCGCCATAATACACCATGCCGAAGTGCACGCGCACCTTTCTCAGCATCTTCTTGAATTTCTCTTGATTAATCTGTTTCATAGTTCTTTATTCTTTATTATCTGCCAGGGGACAGTCCCCTGGCAGGGTGGGGTGGGGGTTAGAGGTGTGTCTTTTTGCTGAATATACGCTGCCAAAGATTGCGATGCATAATACGCTCAGATGCTTTGCGATAACGTTCCATCCATTCTTCGAGTCTCTTGATCTCTGCTGACATGCGCACAAACTCCTTTTGGATTTCCTCGCCCTTCTCGTGGCTGTCCTCACGAAGTTTGTGGTAATACGGCATGGTGCGATGCTCATCGAGTTCTGCCTTGATGGTGCCAGGGCGTTTTCCCCGCTCTTCCTTAATCTCGTTAACGATACGCTTGCGATACTCAGGACTGCTGTCGGGGCTCTCGTACATTTCAACGACCATTAGCTCCATCTGATCGCGACGGTCGGCCACTTCTTTGAGATAGAGGCAGGCCGACTCGTTCATCTCCTTGTAGTATTCCACGTCTGCTACCACCGCAGCCATCAGCAGTCCGTTGTCTCGTATCTCCACGTCCTGCTTGTTGGTGTAGTACATACTTTCTACTTGGAAAATGTTCTCGCTGTGGCCGTCCTTGAACGTGATAACCACGAATCCGTGCTTTTTGTTATGGGTTACAGATTGCACCTCGCTCTCATTCACGAATTTGCCGCCCTCTGCTGCCTTAATGATAATCATAGTTCTTTTACTTTTAAGTTAATAATAATTGAATATGCCAGGGGTATGTCCCTTGGCATCGTATAATAAGTGATGAGTGGCTACCGCTTCTTTAACGGTTCGACTCTTCTTACCTTGATGAAGTCGGGCAGTTCAACGGCTAACTCCTCGCGGTCGAACAGCACCATTTCGCCTGTCTTGAAGTCAAAGAAGGCTGGGCACATGCTGCTGTAATGTCTGAGCACTCCGACACGCAGATATGGGTACATGGTCTGCTCTCCTGCGATGATGGCTCCGTAGCGTTCCGATGCAATCTTCAGTGCACGTTTGCGGCTGTCGCTCTCCACGTAGATGTCGAGCGTCTTGCGGTTATTGAAGTAGCGACCGCCGATGTGTATCGTGTCCTTATAGCGAACATCCCACGTCGTTCTGACGCTCCACACCTTCTTCTTATCAAGTTCAAAGCTGATTTCGTATATCTGCGTCTTGCGCTCAACAGGCTCGTCGAGGTCGAACACCTCCAGCGTATATTCATCGTCTTTCGTGTCGAGGAATTCCAACGCTTTCTTGCGCGTGGAGAAAACGCGGTCGATGCTGTAGTCTGAGTATTCGCCGCTTGTAACGACAAATACTTTGTTCTCGTCTTTGTTCATACGTCAGTCCTTCATTTCGATTTTTATAGTTTCTTTTATTTTAAAATGTTATTAATGATTCTGTCCTTCGTATTGCGTCAGCAGGCCCATTGCCATACAGACGCACTGAATTGGGTCTACCTTGCACGAATCCGAGCCGGGGTTGCGCTTCACGGGCTTCTTGTTGCCTAAATCCATATCCGCGCTGGCTCCGCCCTTGCCATCTATCGAGAGCACCGTATTGCCGAATAGCCACGGCCACATGGGGTTCGCGCTGAAGGTGATGTAAGGTATCGGCGACTTGATAGCGCGGGCGAGGTCATCGGTCGGGGCATTGAACCACGCATTCCTCTGCGAGACGGGTAGCACATACTTGTCTGGCTGGGCCACGCCCTTCTCCTGTAGATAGGCCTTCAGCGTGTTAATCGGGTCTTTGCTCTGGTAGGGGTCGTAGCCGAAATACTGGAACTGGCAGCCCTTGTTCAGCAGTTCATCAAACCGCGTGACAAAGAGCGACGGCTGGAACACCGCACCAGGCGAGACGTGCAACCACCCCTTCGCAATCCATTCCTCATAGAGTGGTCGTATCGACGACTTCTCCAGCACGTCCTGCTTGATCCACGCATCAAAGTCGGCAAACAGCTCGTAGCCGTGGCCTGAGTGGTGCTTGCGGGCTGCCAGATAGCCGGCCGTGTGAAGGTCGTCGCCCTGACTGAAGTCGAGTCCTGTAAAAATGACCCAACCGCCAGCACCCGTGTACGAGTCGATAGTCTGGTCGTTCTGTAGCAGTCGGATGACCTCTGGGCGAATCCACTCATGTACCCGCCCCGTCTGATACACATTGAATAGCTTGGCCACGCACTCGGCGAACTTCTGACCGCCTTCCTTGCGGGCTTTGTCCATCTCGCGCTCGTAGAAGTCGTATTGCACCACCAGTCCGAGCATGGGATTGATTTTGCGACGGAGGGCGTGACTTGTCAATACATATTGCTCATCTTCGCGCTCGTATTCGTCAGGCTCCAGCAGCAGACACATCGTGCCGTCCTCAATCTGTGTGGGCGTTTCCTTGCCCGATTCATAGTCGTGCTCTCGCTCCAACATACTATGCAGCACCTCCAACTTCTCGATGAACGGCCCCGTGGTGATGGTGCCTGCGGTCGTTGTGCCGAAGGTGAGCGGCTGGCGACGCTGACCCATCGACGACTGGCAGACGTTGATGTGGGCTTGCATGTCGCTCTTGCCATTGGTATATGGCGACGAGCCAAGCTCATCCCAGTCGAGCAGTTCGGTGTTCGTACCGTCGGGAGCCTTGCCGCCACCCGTCAGAGGCACTATCTTCGAGTTGCGCACTTCCTGCCGATACTCTTTCTTCCAGTCCACTATCTTCTCCGTCATGCGGAACCGCTCGCGGCCGTTCTGGTCTTTCGCCAACTGAGCAAGCATGAACTTCGTGCGGTCGAACAGGATTTTACTCTGGTCCTGCGTCATGGCCAGCGAATAAATCTCGCTGTTGAAGTCGCCAAACAAGAAGAATATCACCTGAATGTATGACGATAGTCCCGTCTTGTCTATCTTTCGGGGGCCGTACATGATGAACTCCGTAATCAGCCGACGGAAATCCCATATCATGCCGTCGCGCTCCCGTTCTGAGGGCAGCAGGTCGGGCTTAGTGCCGGCTTCCACATGAGTATTGAACCATGCCTGGAATCCGAACACCGAGGCGAGCACGAATATCTGGAACGGTTGCCACCGATAGACTTTCGCGCCTGCCGTGCTTGGCAGCTTCAAGCCGTTTTCGACGTACCGACACATCTTGCCTTGCTTCTTCCACGTCCCTTCGCGCAGCCAAATGATGTACTTCACGAATTTGGTGTTGAAGTTGTAGGTGTTGAACAGTCGGATAAAACGTGCACCACACAGCACCTCCATTCGGTTGTGCTTGTCGTTCTCGTCGCCAAACTCTATGCCTACATCGGTTGTCAGGCTGTCGAAATACTCAGCCAGTCGGTAGTCGATAGCGTCCAACTGCTCCCTTACTTCAGGCGTGTATCGCTTGCGCAGCAGGTCGATGTCCCGCTGCTTCGCTATCTGTGAATCTTTTAAGGGTTCTTCCATAATTCGTTTAATTCATTACAATGTCACATCGCTCATCCGCTTGCTATAGCGTCCACGTCGGCGGTTGGGGTGCTCGGGGAAGGCCACGTCGGGGAACATGGTGCGGAGCCGCGAGAGGCAGTCCTTCTCGATGGCGATGATCTCCTGCTCCTCGGCTTCTGCCGATTCGTAGCTCTTTCCCTCGATGTCGTAGTCACGGCTCAGCTCGATGTAGGGCCACAGGCTGCCAGACTGATATTCGCCGTTGGGGTAGCAGGGCACCAGCTGAGCCGTTGTCTCGCCGTGCCGCTGGCGGATATAGAGGCACATCACCTGACCGTCGGTGCGGAAGTAGAACTCTATCTGAGACGGGCAGTAGATGATGTCCTCCAGGAACTCCATCACGGGGTGGTTCTGCTCCAGCGGTTCCGTGCGCCTTGCGATGCGCCTGGCTTCGATGATTTCCATTGCCGTCATGCGAGGGTGCTGCTCCAGCAGCGACGGGTCGATGCACACATCCGGCAGCGTGTGGGGCTTGGGGATGGTGAACTGCAGGGTGTGCTCCTTCGGTATCAGCACGTCGGGCACGGCTGCGGGCTTTATCACCTCAGCCAGAGCCTCTTGCATTTCCCTGGTCAGCACCGTTTCGCCGCTCAGCGGCCTGTCGCCACCGCTCTGAGTGTTCACCCAGCCGCCAGTGGCAAAGGGTATTCGTTTCTTTTTGTTGGGCATGGGTTGATTGGTGTTTTATTATTCGAAATACTGACTGCACTTGAAGCCCTTGCGAGGCTCGAAGCCGAGGAAGTCCATAGCCTTGAAGAGCCATGCGCGGTTTGCCCATCGTGCGATGTCCTTCTCATACTGCGACGGCTTGCGCTGGTTCTCATAGTCGCGGAAGGCTTGCACGAATGGGTAGATGCCCAGACGTTTCAGCGTCCGCAGCCGGAAGAGGTCTTGCTCGCGTGTGGAATTGAAACCGACCAACACGTAGCACACTATCTTGTATGCCTTGATGTACTTGGTCATTGCCTCCAGCCTGTCGGTAAGGTCTATCTGCGGCAAGTCCCAGGCGATGTGTACGCCGTTCTTCAGCCGCAGGGAATTGAGCGCGTAGGCTTGCTCCTCGTCCATGATGCGGACATCCACGCCGTGAAACTTCACGGGCTGGTTGCATTTGCGAAGATGATCTACTGCCTCACGCCATTCGGGATTGGCGAAGAAATTGTTGTCGAGCACCTCAATCCATTGCCCGTTGGGGTTCAGTTCCATCGGTTCCACGGGGTAAATCTTGCCCTCCTTGTCATATACCAGGCAGAAGGGACAATGACGGATGCAACCGCGTGAATAGAACTGGATGCTGAACGGGTGCTGCGGATAGAGCGAATAGTCAGGTCGCCGCCAGCGGTCTATCTCGTCGGGCAGTCTCGACTTGATGTCGTAACCCGTGCCGCCCTTGCGAATGTCGGGGCACTGATAGGCGGTCAGGTCGTCGGGCGTGAACGTGAACACCTTCGACTTGTAGATGCGGTCGTATTCGTTGAATGCAAACGCCCACTCGGTCATGTCGCCCTGCTGCTTGTGCCATCCCGCAATCTTCATCAATGCCAAATTCGGGAAGTTGTGCCCGTCAACGTCTATCAGTCCGATTTTCATTCTCAATTCTCAATTTTCAATTCTCAATTTGCGCCTACGGGCGCACCAGCCCCCATTCACTGAACTTTTCAAAGCCTCCGACGGTCAGAATATACAGTCGCGCCATTTCCACCACGTCGCGGAACGTCACCTTCTCCGTCTTGCCGCCGGCGTACACAAACGTCACCTGCTCATCACCTATCGAACAGCAAGCCGTCACCGTCTGCCCAGATTGCACAGCCTTCAGGTAGCACACGATGTTGATAGAAACATCACCCTTGCTCAGGTCCTTCCCATGCAAACCACCTCCTGTGACACCCTCGCCCATGTCCGAGCCCAGCTTGCGATTCGTAGCACCGCAATCCACATCAGGACCGCCCGTCCACGGGCCCAGGGGGTTGATGTAGAATCCCCACATCTGCTCGCTCTTATCGTCGGGAATCAATATGCAACACTTATTTTCGTCCACACTGATAGCCCCGTTTTTATCGTCACCGATAAAATGTCCACCTTTCTCTTTGGCGATTTCTTCAATAAAAGCAAATAGTTCATCTTTTTGCGCATTACTTTGGCAGATGGTAAAGCCTTTGATATTCCTTTCAGATGCAAAGGGCAGCGGTTTGCCTGTGGCTTTGTCTGTCAGTTTGGCAACGGTGTCTTGTATGATATACTTCCCGTCATACGGCCACCGCTCGTAGATGCTTGCCGCAATCGCCGTGAGCACCTTCTGCTCGTAGGTAGGCGCACAGCCACGGAAGATGCCGTTGTCACCACA
>Ga0310697_10004559_pt1 | contig 13656 bp, 17 predicted proteins | sample 172DNAGHGlowgp2_FD_203883 | JGI IMG/M metagenome (GOLD analysis project Ga0310697, IMG submission 203883) | Sheep rumen microbial communities from Palmerston North, Manawatu-Wanganui, New Zealand - 1728 DNA GHGlow gp2 (v2) (version 2) | ecosystem: Host-associated > Mammals > Digestive system >...
GTACGCCTTGTACTATGGTAGTAAGTGAAAGGAGGCAACATATGAGAGAGAACATAGAGGATTACCGTCGCCGGATGTGGGAGACATATTTGATCGAGATTACGGACGACTACGAGTATAAAGGATTTATACGCCGGGGCGGAACATACAAGGCCGTGATACCGGAGATCCGAGACGATAAGTACGTTGTAATCAGTAAAGGATTCACTCCTACTTATGTTATACACGCAAAATACGCTCAGGAGTTACAAAGCAAACTAAACACCTGGTTACGTGAGCATGAGTATATCAAGGCGATGTTGAGTCAGTGGAGGGATAGGATAAAATGATGTATTGCGAGTTTACAGCCAAATTATTAGAATTTCAAAGAATATACGGTAACAAGTTTTCCGAACCTATCGTATCATTCTATGAAAATGTTATCGAGCCGGTGTATATGTATCACCCACTACAATTTAATAAGGACGAGATGGCAACACTCTATTGTATAGGAGGTCCGGCTTTAATGAGAGAGCTTAATGATAGAGCGATATACTTCCGAAATCTTGAGGACGACGTTAACGCTGCCCAGACAAGACTTAACGAAGCAAAACAGGACCAGGAGTACGCACTCAGATGTTATCTTCATAATGATAATAAGTAGCTTACCGGCCAGCTAGACCGGATCACATATACCATTGATATAGGAGGATAAAACAATGGCAAAAGGTAACACAGCGAACGAAGCAAAGAAAGACATGTTAGTATCTGGAGTATGTGAGTTCTACGGACAGACTGACAACTACGACGGTGATGGCAAGGAGTACAAGCTCTGTATCGTTGATCCCGTGTTCAAAAATCTTGACTGGGACGTTATAGAGAGCTGGTACACTGACAAAAAGGGCAACGTCAAGCTGCCTAAGATGTACAAGGATCTTAAGGACGGCAATATACCGGCTAAGGTATATTTCAAATCTTCTAACTATCCTATCACCCGGGTATCGGTGTATAATAAGGAGGACAAGACTATCAAGTCGGTAGAAGTCAGCAATCCTCAGCTCAAGGATATGACAATCCTTATGAAGCTGAACAAGCTCTACATCGGAGCTATTATGACAGACGCTATACCGGAGGAGTTTCACCCAACAGCATTTGCCGATGCTGAAGAGCTGGGCGATGATCTTCCGTTCTAGCTTTACCTTATCTTTCAGCGGGGCCGGCGCTATATCCGGCCTTATAAGGAGGAGACATGACACGGATAAACATTAAGATCTTTAGCGGAGAGGTAGGAGCTTTGATAGGTTTCTTTCTGGGAGGAGTTGACGGACTCCTCAAAGCTCTTATTATCTTTGCTGTAGTAGACTATATCACCGGAGTATCGGCTGCCGTGATAGAGCACAAGCTAAACTCTGAGATAGGCTTTAAGGGTATAACAAAGAAGCTCCTACTATTTTGCATAGTAGGGATCGCTCATATACTCGATATCTATGTTCTTGGGACAGGAGCTGTTTGCCGTAGTGCCGTTGCACTGTTCTACATAGCGAACGAGGGACTGTCTATCATAGAGAACTCCGCAAGATGCGGACTGCCGATACCAGATAAACTAAGGGTTATTTTAGAGCAATTAAGAGAGGATAATAACAATGACGGAACTGGAAAAAGTACTACGGACTCTAAATGATATACGTATGGATATGGTAAATCATAAGAGACAATACATAGGCAAAGTAAAAAGACAGGAGGCTATCGGAGCTCTAGCGGTCGCATGTATAGCGATTTCTCAGATAATCAATTATACTGATGAGAAATTCGAAGCTGTAAAAGCTATAGGTATTGAGCCTGGACATGTTGAGTATATAAAGGATAATGAGGAGATAGAAGATGAGAGCGAATGTGATTGATGTCAGCAAACATAACGGAGTTATCGATTTTAACCAGGTAAAAGAGGCCGGGTATGAGGGAGTCCTGATCCGTGCCGGATTTGGTAAAGACGGTGTAAAGCAAAAGGATCCATATTTTGAGATCAACTATAAGAGCGCTAAGATCGCCGGACTACATGTAGGCGCTTACTGGTACTCATATACTGAGACAGTAAAGGGCGCCAGAGATGAGGCTATGGCTTGTGCACAGGTGTTAGCCGGTAAGAATTTTGATCTGCCTATCTATTATGATATAGAAGAAAAGAGACAGATCGAGCAGGGCTCGGAGTTCCTGGCAGGAATTATCACAGAATTCTGTTCATATCTGGAGAGACTCAACTACTTTGTAGGCATATACATGTCAGCAGCATATCTAAAAGCCGTACCTATGAGAGTACTTGTAAAGTATCAAGTATGGGTTGCACAGTGGCACAAAGAGGGACAGGCTGAGAAGCTCACCTACAATCTGACAAGACCCGGTATGTGGCAGTATTACAACAAGGGACTCGTTCCGGGTATAGCCGGTCATGTTGACCTCGACTATATGCTGATAGACTTCCCTACAATAATTCGTAACGGTGGCTTTAATGGATACAGCAACACTTACGACTTCGACGTTATGGAAGCAGCTATCCAAAATGAAAAGGACTTGGAGATACTCTACGAGTGCAAGCGCTCGCTCGAGATCCTGAGGGACAGATACCTATAAGGAGGTAGGATCATGTTACAAAAAAGGTACATCGACATAGGCGGAGCTACTGTAAAAGAGCTTAGAGCCTACATAGCAAACGAGGGTAAGAGACTTAACCAGCAGTTAGTCGAGATCCAGAAGCGAGGACTTACGGAGAGCAGCTTCGGATATCAAGCACTCGTTGACTCGAGCAAGAACAGACAGTTTCTTGGACTGAGTAAGTCCGGCAAGGTTAAAGTTAATCTGAATACTCGAGGCCTTGACAGATACGAACTACAGAAGCTGGCCGGAGTGATCAACCGCACGACAGGATATCAGACGATCACTACAACGGGTATAAAAGAGTACTACGGCTCTGTTTTCGATACGCTACGCAATAAGCCGGGGTATGAGTCGCTTAAGAAGTTTGACGACAATCAGCTGGCCGATATATTAAAGACAGAGGGCTGGGAGTCAATGAAAAGAACAGTCGGATCTGAGCAGGCGTTCAGAATGGTAGGTAGTGTCGACAGTGCCGATAAGATAATGGGCTGGCTAGACAGAAGCGGAGGAGGACAGTCAATAAGCAGCTATGTCAAAGATTTTAACGAGTTCACGGGATCGGGTTACGAGTGGCAGCCGGCGACCGCTGTCCCGTTCTAGAATAAAACTAAATCGACCGGGTGAGTATTACATCTCCCCGGTCTCTCATTATAACTATACTGATATTAACACGGTAGTAAAGGGAGCACAAACAAAGCACCCGACGAAGTACTACCAGACTCCACTCATACTGGACACTGAGACGAGTCATAATCATTCAGACTCAGATCCTATAGGCTGGATATACCAGTGGTGTATGGAGTGGCACGGTGAATATTGCATCGGGCGCTCTGTAGATGAAATTATTAATACCCTCAAGTGGGTATATGATAATTATAAACTATCTGACGATAATAGGGTAGTAATTTATGTACATAACTTAAGCTACGACTACTCCTATCTATCCGGCTTTTTATATGAGGAGTTCGGGCCCGGTGAGATCCTGGCGCTCAAGAGTCGCAAGATCTTATGTGTTCGACATGGTGGCTTAGAGTTTCGATGCTCATATCTTCTATCTAATATGTCTCTGGCTGTATGGGGCAAGCGTTTACAGTGTAACATAACAAAGATGGTCGGAGCCATAGACTATAACGAGATCCTATATCCTGACAGTGAGCTTGATCAGACAGCCTGGGAGTACATGATCAACGACGTAGCAGCTCTCAAGGAGTGTATCTATCGAGCTATGTATTATGATAAGGATACGATAGCGACTATACCGCTCACGAGTACGGGCTACGTAAGACGAGACACCAGGAGAGCGACTCGAAAAGATAAGAAGTATCGAAAGTGGTTTTATCAATGTAGGCTGTCAGTAAGAGCATATCAGCTGGCAAGGTGGGCCTTTGCCGGAGGACTTACACATGGTAATAGATTCCTGGGCGGAAAGATAATAGAAAACGTCGGACATATTGACTACAAAAGTCATTATCCCTCAAGACAGCAGCTCGACTATATGCCCGTGTCAGCATTTAAATGTTATTTTGATAAAAGGGAGGACAGCTTCCTGGATCCCGAAGTGTTCCATAAACTACTGGAGACTCAGTGCTGTCTGATCCATATTATCTTTAATAACCTAAAGCTCAAAAAGGGAGTTACTCTACCGGTCTTAAGTAAATCTAAAGTACTCTCGTATATGATGTGTAAATTCACAAACGACTGGGACGTTCCGGGAACTGATAACGGTAAGGTTATAAATTGCTACGGTCCGGCTGCTCTGGTATGTACCGAGCTCGATCTTAAGTGGATCCTTGACCAGTACGACACAGATGGATACGAAGTACAGGAGCTCTACGTTGCTGAGCGTGGCCGAGTGCCTAAGTGTATCCGGGATGTTATAGACAAGTACTTTACTGATAAGGAATGTCTGCCGGACGGAATCTTTCGAGACAAACAAAAGAACAGGCTCAACGGCATCTATGGCATGTTTGCTACAGATCCGATACGTATAGAGGTAAAATACGACTATGACAAGATGAGTTGGAGCGAGGAGCGAAACCTTACACCTGATATGATATCGGACCAGCTCGACAAGTTCTATAAGAACGGGAATAACTTTGCATATTATGCTCACGGCGTCTGGACGACAGCTCATAGCAGAGATAAGTTAATGACCGTTGTCAGGGATGTCATAGGTTATCAAAACTGGATATATGCCGATACCGACTCCGCCTTTTATATCAAGTCACCTGAGATAGAGGCTCGGATAGAAAAATATAACAAAGGGATAATAGAGCTTAACAAGTCCCTGGGCTTAGGTGTAGAGAATCGAGAGCATAAAATATCATATTATGGAGTGCTCGCTCATGAAGATGACTGTAAGACGTTTAAGTTCTTACATAGTAAGTGTTACGGATATACTGACGATAAGGACAAGCTACATATAACAGTTGCCGGAGTGACAAAAGACAACAGGCTGCCTAAGTCGGATCCGAATTATATAACACGTGAACAGGAGCTTGGCTGCTTGGATAATCTGGCGGACGGCTTCATATTTAAGGAGTGCGGAGGAACAAGATCTGTCTATGTTGACTATCCGCCGACAGAGACAAACATAGACGGCCACAGAATATTGTACTCCGGCGCTTGTATCATTTTAAACACAACTAAGGAACTCGGAGGCACTGTCGACGGCTTCGAGGTTATGGAGGTAGTATGATCGTACATTTTATAGACGATAATAAACGGGAGGGTTACAGATATGATAATGTAATAGATATGCATATCGGACCTAAACAGACAATGTTAAAAATCAAAGATAATACCGGTAAAATATTTACATTAGTTGTATTCGCTGAAGAATACACACAGATAATTGTAGGAGGTAATTATGACAACAATAGAACAGAAATTAAAAGATAACAGAGTAGAGTGTGATATCTGTCTTAAACTGTTTGATGAAAGAGGGTTTAAGCCGGACCAGTACGTAAAGACTAAGAGAGGCTCGGAGCTGTTCTTCCATACAGCCTGTCTGGAAAGTTTAAAGAGGATGAACGATGCCTATAAAAATTAAGTACTTTGACAACGATCCTCAGCACGGTATCATATACGACTGGGATCTGATCGAAAAGGAATACCGGAAGCTCTCAAGACCTAAGAACGCTTACAACCCGTTTGACGTTCATACGATATCAAGCGGACGCTGGATCGTAGATCTTTCCGAGCGTAACACGGGTAAATCTACAAACTGGCTCTTACTGGCTATGGTGATGCACAAGCTCTACAATATAGAAGCCGCATATATCAGAGAGATAGTAGACATGATAATGCCAAAACATGCTATGGAGATGTTTAATACTATCCTATCGTGGGGATACGTCCAGGAGCTGACGGACGGTCAGTATGACTCTATCGTGTACGAGTCGAGACGTTACTACTATATAAACAGTGAGACGAGAGAAAAGGATCCTAAGCCGTTTTTGGTGAGTCTGTCCTTAGATGAGAACGAACTGAACAAATCGAGCTTGCAGCTGCCGGATACAGACATCATAATGTTTGATGAGTTTATCAGCCGTCGTAACTACTCCGATGAGTTTCCGCTGCTATGTGATACGATAAAGACCATAATCAGAGAGCGAGACGCTCCGCTGATAGTTTTAATGGCTAATACTATACAGCTGCACTCGTTCTGGTTTAAAGAGCTGACCATATATGATGATATCCAGAACATGATCCCCGGAGACAGACGAGAGCTCGTCACGATGGACGGGACAGGGACGATAGTAGACTTTGCTTTGATAGGTAATAAACCCGAGGAGATGACAGAGCACAAGAAGAAACATAACGCCCGTTTCTTTGGATTTCCTAATCCGAAACTTAACTCTATACGAGGCGGAGGCTGGGCGATCAGAGTATATCCTCACCCTCCCAGGGACAAGGAGCTGACGACCGTATGCACAAACAGATATATAAGACATAATGGATACATCTTACAGCTCGAGCTCGTATACTCCGAGCGCATGGGATATTATGTGATAGTACACCCGGCAAATCAGTACTACGACGACAGTGTTATTTACTGCCTGGATATACAGCTCGAGGACAGACGCTTCAAGTTTAAGTGGGGCTTGACTAAATTAGATAAGAAGTATCTTGATCTCTGGAAGATAAACAAGTGGTTTTATGCTACAAACCTGGACGGGACACTGGTAGACGACTACATGCGAAATATGGAGATAAAAAGAGTTTATGATTAAAACAAAAGAGGAGGCTTAAAGCCTCCCCTTTGTTTATTTGGGAATTTTAGGGGTTGAGAGGATATTTGCTCTCACCTGTATTGTATCACATCTTATGGAAGAATTACACCCTGTTTGAGCTGAGCTTCTATCATAGCCTTTTCAGCATCTGTAGCTCTGGGCACATCTATGTAACACTCCCTCACCCTTGTAAATCCGTGTAAGTTCTTAAGCGTTGCCGTCACGCTTGCCGGGTTGCCGTAGTACTGATCGTAAAGGATCGGATCAGCCGGGATAGCTCTATGTATCAAGATATAAGGAGTCTTATATTTTGTGAGCGCTCCGGCGTTTGCACTAAATCCGTTTGACTTCTGAACTCCTCCGAAAGCTCCGCTTACTGCTCCGACTGCTCCGCCTAAGACTGCTCCGGCTACAGCTCCGCCCGGTCCTCCTATAGCTCCTGCTTTTGCTCCGCCTACGGCTCCTGAGATGAGACCGCTTAAGAGTCTTGATCTGTCGGCAGCTGTGATAGGTAATTGTACTCCACAGTTTCCTGTGAACTGGTAGCAGCACTCCGCATTGTCTCCGACTTTAGGGCTCAGTGTTGCGACACATGTCCCGGTAATAACGTCCATCGTATATTCAAGTGTTATCTTACAGCCTATAACGTCTCTCGGATCAAGATCCATAAATCCTATAAAGGGAAGATTTACTGAGACTTGAGTCTCTGTAAAATCTCTATAGTCGTTAAAGTATCGAGGTACGTCAATGATACCAAAGTACTTTGTTTTCTTAGGATTTGTTACTACCGGTACTCCGCTTACTCCTGTCTTGTAGTCACCCAGATAGATATAATCGGTATAAGCTGTATCGGGCTCAAGGAATACCTGAGACCAGCTGATTATCCCGTCCGTAGGATTTACAAATGTTTGTTTCAATATCTGTATAGCGTTCTGATTCCAGAGCTCCGCTCCCAGCTGTCCCATGTGATAATCTGACGGTTTGTATATCGTCCAGAAGCGGTTACTTCCGGCTGTAGGTGTCAGAGGGTTATCTGTGACCGGTAATGATACGCTGGGTATAGTCGGATACTTTATTATATCATTGATAGGGTTTACTATCTCGGGTATCTGTATATCCGGCCAATTTACTTGTCGTGGATCTTCAACGCTAGGTGTTACCGGGTAATAATAATTGTTGACCGTTGTGTTTGATACAGGGTCATATTCAGGCACCGTTATTTTGTTATCCGGCCAAACCGGATCTTGTTCCATTTGCACGATTATGTCAGCGATTGAACTATCAACTGTGATTTTTAACGCGTCGTCACGTGTTTTTTCACAATATGGGTTCTTTTGTGTTATTGAACCGTTGGCAAATATGATATATGTGTTGTTCAGTAATTGCGATGCCGCAACTTCACCGATTTCGGTAATATAATCTGTGAAACGTTCCTGATCATATATCATTAAAAATTCATTTGGCATTGTGTCGTCGCCACCGCCACCCCATGTCGATGTTGCTTGTGTAAAGTTTCTATTGTAACGGCGCTGGTTGTAATAGGTGCCTTCTATATGTAAAAATGCATAACCACGTAATGGGTAGTTTGATATTATACGCGTCACGTGGTCAGGACTTAAATATGTACCCCACATGCAAACAAAATCATTATTACCCGTTGTCGAATGTGTACCATATCGACACGCCCAAAAATTGACATGTTTATGCACGTTTGTAAACACGTTATTGTCCAAATAATCCGCAATGTGTGTTGTGCTATTTAAAACGGTGTAACCTTCTTCCCATTGTTGATCTGTTGGAAAAGCACAAAACAAATTAGTAAATAACGCCATTGCCATTGGCTTGATAAACGCTTGTAGCCAATCGGTGTCAAATTCTGAACCGTCACGATTTCCAACGGGTGTCAACGTGAAAGTATCACCAGCGTTTAACGTTCGCATAATTGCCTTTGTTTGTTCGTCATCAACCATTATTTCACCAACGTCAGTTAATCCGACTTTAGCGGCAGCCTTTAATAATTTTGCGATCTGATTGTCTTTTGCGCCCAACCACGGGTGTTTTATGTTCGTAAATTCGGCTAATTTCATCCACATGATCGCAACGTCTTTTGTGTCAAGGTTTAGCGCGTCGATTACTTCATCGTCAATTGGTAGACCACTAGACGATGTTATCAAACCGATCGTGTCAATTATATTTCCTTCATTTTCGTCGTCGCCATAATATTCTTCCCATAATTGATTGATCAATTCGGGCGGTACGTTATCGTTTATGTTATACCCGGCGGCCTTCATTGTATTTTTTAACATGTCATCGGATTTTATGTATATCGTCTGACCGCCCGGTAACGTGTCTTGACTTCCACGCGGAACGACTTTCATGTCAATGACAACATTGTCGGGTGTAGATTTTTCCGCGTTATATTCGGGAACCATAAACACTTGAACCTTTTGTGACGTTGAAAATTTACCCGGTTCAGTCACTGACATAATTGTGTCTTTATAATATCCGATCGGATTGCCGTTGACATCATAAACCGTTTCAAGTGAACTATCCGCAATCTTATCCGCAAAATTATCAGCCGTCACGCCTGATATTTCTATCGGGTCAACTGTCATTTCGGCAGCTGCCATTGCATTTTCATATGCCTGATTATTATCGGCCATGTTTTCACCTCCTATTCATCAGACGGAGCAGGTCCGCCTCCGGCACATATCAATATATTAACTCCTGTCCCCTCGAAGCTGTCGTTCCAGTCTATACGCTGGATAAATCCGTTGACCTGACATGTCTTAGAGCCGTCGTTTATGTCGTTGTTCTTTTCGTCGACCTGAGAGCCGATGACACATGTCAGATTAAGTATTGCACTCTTAAAGCTCATAATAGGATCTACTTCGCCATAAGCAGTATACAGTCCGTTGTTACCCATTACGAGACGAGCGTTATAGAATCGGCCGAGATCCTGTATATACATATAGTTGACCTTGCTTATGTTTTGAACGCTCAGATCGGACAAGATGAGAGTAGGACTCTCTACCGATATAGACTCGTAGGGAGTCGCCGTAGCGCTCCCTATCACTGTCAAGGACTTGTCTAATACTTCCGGATCTGATGCGTTATTGTATAATACAACTTGCATATAACCTCCTAACTGTAATAAGGATACGTGATAGTATCTATGATATCCTTATACACTGTGTTGATATAGTCCATGTTTGCTATGTCTCTCTCTTCCCGGATCATCTGCTGGGTTGTGGTCGTGCCCTGGTTCCCTCCCTTGACCTCGGTTATAGTATCCGTGTAAGTGTTCGCTGTATCTCTGTCTGTATACGTTTCCGATGTATAGCGGTCTGTCTTAGCGTCCGCTGTTGTCTCGTTCTGGCTCTGATCTCTGACTGTAGAGCTGTCGTATGGAGCCTGTCTGTTATCACTTACTACGTGACTCTGGCCCAGTATGTTAGATGAGTCCCTGGCTCCCTTGATATGACTTTCATCTCTTGCGCCTCGTACTTCGGTGATAGTATTTGTCCCGTCGTAGTTCCATATCGGGTTATATTCCAGATCAAGTGTATTAAATAATGTTTTCCACTTGTAAGCATTTGCGAGCAGCGCAACCTCTACCAGATCGAGCAAGTTACCCACGTTGTCATCAAGACATGTTAGAGTCCCGTATTTATATCCGAGATAGTAAGCGTTCAGCGTGTCCTGGTTGTCTATGATAGACTGTAGCCAGTCCTCTTCATGAGTCGCTGCTATCAGCTTCGTTGTCGGAGTCGTCGCTTTCATCGCCTCCCATAGTTCCTTGATCCTCATTATTAAGTACCTCCTCTGTTAATTCTATCGGGTTGTTTAAATGCTCCCAGGCGTCGTTATATTCGACACCACACTCAAACCCGAGTATGTCTGTTATCTTCTGACACCATGCCTGACGACACTGGAGCATCTCTGTAGGCATTATCCTAGAGTATGTCTGATATCCCTCAAGCTCCATTGTAGAGACTTGAGCCATCTTAGAGCCAGAGCTTAAGCTGTGTCCGTACATAGTCCAGAAGCGTCTGAGCATATCGTCGTAGAACTTGCTCAGATACTGGATACGCTCTGTATATTTTGGATCCGTAAGCTCAAGCATCGTTATAGGTTCTCTACCCTCCACGAGCTCGTCAATTACACCGTCGTACCCTACTATGTCAGTCTCTCCGTCGTCAATCTTTTTAAGCAGCTCTCTAACAGCCTTTTCAAGTTTGCTGTCATGTGTGATCGGGATCGGTAATACTCTTGACTTCTTAAGAGCTGTCTTGAGTGACTTGTCAGTCTCTGTAAAGAAATCAGCATACATACCGGCTGTCAGCTCGGGGAGTCTTGCCTTGTTATTATAGCCTATTACTATGCTTTCATCTATTACGCCGGTGAACTCGTGCCCGCCACGTGTTACGAGTGTCGCCTTTGCTCCGGGCTTCGGAAGTCCGTATGCGTCTATCTCTTGCCACGCTACAGAGCCGATGTATAGCTCACCGTCGCTCGGATCCTTGCCGGCTGCGTTGTATCCCCATGAGAGTAGGGGCTTCTCTATAATATCTATAAGTATCTCGTCCAGCTTGCCTGTATAGCGGAACATACCCATAAGCTGTGTCAGTAAAGTATAAAAGTTCATGTTTAGAGCATACTTTGTTGATAAGCTCGTGGTATATTCAGCGTCGAAGCGCTGGGCCCTGGCTTTAGTCTGAGCCATAATGTTATCCTCCTATAATATAAAAGGGAGAGCCTGAGCCCTCCCTTAATAGTACTTTGTGCTCATGTGGTGTAGCACGTTGATAAAGACTATGATCCACTTAATCATGGCTTAGTCAGCTATAAAAGCTACCATAGCATAAGATGGATCAAAGACAGCATTGTATAATGCGTGATGCCACATGTTCCAGAAGTCGGCGCTTCCGGTGTATGAGCTTGTAACTTTGTTCCTCATGAGGCCAAGGCCGAGAGCTTTTCTATCGAAAGCAAGACCGATGATCCCTGACTGGCTGTAAGCTCCGGCCTGTCCTATCTTCTGATTTGTTGCGTCAGCAGCGATCGAGATAGAGCTAAGAGTATCGATATCATAGTAAGCATGTACCGGAGTTGATCCGCTTGTGTCGGGATCGTCTATAGCCTGCCAGCTGTTTATAGTATCATAGTCACCAATGCCGATCTGCTCGGGGTTAAAGGTATTAGCCTTAACTCCAAACTTAGCACGAGTTACGAACTTCTTTAAGAGAATAAGTCTAGGTCTCTCGTTAGCCCATGTAGGCATTGAGCCATCGTTAAATGCTACAGACGGATCTCTCATGTATCCCATTACATCATCGATACGCTCTAAGCAGTAAGCGATCCATTCGGGGTGCTGGAGTGCTTCCTTGAATGTAGGATTCCTCTTTGCGCTGGGATCTGCCTGTGTAGGAGCTGCTATCTGTTCAAGTACTCCGTCAGCTACAGCATCTGTGATAAGATGTACGGCTGTTCCGGTAACATCTGAACGAGCGATAGCACAATTTACAAGGCCTCTCTTAAGAGCCATAAGAGCCAGAGTAAGTGTAGCCTGGATCTTTGTCTGCTTAGCTGAGATGTATTCGTCCATCTTATCCCATGACAGGAAAGCATCTTTTAACATCTCACGCTCGATAGAGATAGGACACATGATAGGCTTGCCTTCTTCAAAGATACGAGACTGTACGTCCTGACCAAAGTATGTATGCTCAAGTTCAGCATAGCTTGAGCCGGCTGTCTTAGAGAACATAGGATCGGTGAGGATCTCGCCGAGTCCAACTCTTGTACGCTCCATGAAACCACCCCACTCCTGAGGATCTACGTCGATAGAGGGTAGGAAGTCGTCAAGGCCACGAGCTTCGATCTCGTGCTTTCCGAGACGAGAGATAAGACCGTTTACAAGATTTGTTATTGTTGTCTCACCTGTTACGGCTTTTCCGATGTCAGCCAGTGCCTGAGAGTCGAGGGCAGCAAATGCCTCATTAGAAATTGGCTGTTGTGTTGTAGGATCAATTAAGGGCTGGAAGTCGTCGCCCATTGTCTGAGCTATGGTATCTATAAGGATACGAGCTGCTTCTATTCTTTTCATTTTAATTCCTCCTATTTAGATGTTTTTTTACGTGTTGTTTTTGCTTCGCTTGCTGCTTTTGTGTAATAAAGCGTGATATAAGCGTGATATGATGAGCTGTCTCTTTGAGTCTCTACCGTGACATTTGTAGCATTGACTGAAATACCGATATTGTAATTTTGTGCCGTAGAGTAGAACGGTAAAGGTATCACAACTCCGTTTGAATCAATAGCGATAGCTTTAAATGCCTTGATAGTATCGGTAATGCCGTGTGCGTACTGAGTTGAAGTTCCGGTTGACGCAAGGGCTGAGATCTCGAATGTCTTACCATATAAGACATCATCAAACCACTTGCCGGCTACAAACTCGCTAGAACTATAGATAAGTCCGCCTTTAGAATTGACCTCATTTATAGCGCTTTGTACGTTGGTAGCAACTAAGCCCGTGCCGGTATTGTCAAAAGATACCTGAGCAGCCGTAGACGCTCCGCCGGATCCTAAGCTCTTGATTTTTTTCTCGAGGAGCTCGATCGAGTGTTGAATAGTATAACCTTTCATAAGTTGGACGCCCTCCTTTCCTAACACCAAAGTATCATATTTGACTATTTAAGTCAATAGTACAATTTATTGGACAGTAGGCCCAGTTCGGATCCAGGGCGCCGGACAAAACGTGGGAGCTCTCGGGGGAGAGGTGGCATGAGATCCC
>Ga0310697_10004560_pt1 | contig 13655 bp, 10 predicted proteins | sample 172DNAGHGlowgp2_FD_203883 | JGI IMG/M metagenome (GOLD analysis project Ga0310697, IMG submission 203883) | Sheep rumen microbial communities from Palmerston North, Manawatu-Wanganui, New Zealand - 1728 DNA GHGlow gp2 (v2) (version 2) | ecosystem: Host-associated > Mammals > Digestive system >...
GGACCTTGAAAATGAGCTGCACGCCGGCGGTGTGCTCGGGAACGGGAGCCTCGAACTGGAATTTCTCGCCGTTGGCCTTATATTTAATAAAGGAATCGGGCAGACCGATCTTCTCGATGCCGCCACTGGTGATGACCGAGCGGTCATCCATATTGTACAAAGCGTATTTTATACTGCTGCTTCCGCAGTTAAGAACAAGAATTTTCATTTTGCATCCATGGCCTGACAGGCAGTTATAGCGATTAAGTAATAAATATCATCGACGGAGCAGCCGCGGCTGAGGTCGTTGACGGGACGGGCGATGCCCTGGAGGATAGGACCGATGGCGATGGCACCGGCGAGACGCTGCACGAGCTTGTAGCTGATGTTGCCCACCTCGAGGTTCGGATAGACGAGGACGTTGGCATGTCCGGCAATGGCGCTGCCGGGTGCCTTCTTCTCGCCTACGCCGGGCACGAGGGCGGCATCGGCCTGCAGCTCGCCATCCACCTTCAGTTCGGGACAGCGTTCCTTGGCCAGACGGGTAGCCTCGACGACCTTATCGACCACTTCGTGCTTGGCAGAGCCCTTGGTGGAGAAACTCAGCATGGCTACGCGGGGATCGTCGAAGCCTGCCACGCTCTTGGCGGTCTGTGCGGTGCACACGGCAATCTGTGCCAGCTGGTCGGCATCGGGCATGGGGGTCACAGCCACGTCGCCCACGACGAGCACGCCATCCTCGCCGTACTCGGGTTTATCTGTAATCAGGAGCATAGCGCCGCTGACGCAGGTGATGCCCGGTGAGCACTTGATAATCTGCAGTGCTGGACGCAGCGTCTCGCCCGTGGTCGAGAGGGCACCGGAGATCTGACCGTCGGCGCCTTCGGTCTTGATGATCATGCAACCGAGGTACAAGGGATTCTTGACGAGCTCGCGAGCCTGCTCGATGGTCATGCCTTTGCTCTTGCGCAACTCGCAGAGCAGCTGAGCCAGTTCCTCGCTGCGCTCGTAGTTCTCGGGGTCGATGAGCGTAGCCTCGCCGATGTGGGTGAGACCGTGCTTCGCAGCCAGAGCCTGCACCTTGGCAGGATTACCGATGAGAATGATGTTGGCCAGTTTGTCGGCCAATGCCTTGTCGGCAGCGATGAGCGTGCGCTCCTCTTCAGCTTCAGGCAGTACGATGCGCTGGGGATTAGCCTGCGCACGTGCAATGATTTTTTCGATTAATGACATAATTTAATTTGACTATTTTTACAAATTACAAATTCACAATAAATGGGGCTCGTAGGGCCTATATGGCTCATAGGGCCTATAACTATGGGATCACGCGACTTTTGCTTTCATGCTGGCCTTGACCACATAAAGAATGAGGAGGAGGTAGGCAAGGATGGAGAGGACTTCGGACAGCGGGTTAGCGAGCCATGCTTCATTGAAGAGGTCAACACCCAGGAAACGGAGCAGAGCCGCCACGACGCCCATCAGCGCGCCACCGGCTATGAAGCCGCTGGCCAAGAGAGTGCCTCGTTCGCCACGCGCCGTGTTGACAGCGGCATCCTGAGAACGCGAGGTGACATACCAGTTGACAGCACCGCCTACGACAAGAGGAACATTCAACTCAAGAGGAATGAACATTCCAAGGGCAAAGGCCAGCACAGGCACGTCCAGCACATTCAGCATCAAGGCCAGCATGGCACCCACGCCATAGAGCAGCCAAGGTGCCCCCTGCCCCATCATCAGGGGCTCGATGACAGCTGCCATCGCGTTGGCCTGCGGAGCCACGAGGGCGTGTTCACCCGTGAAACCATAGGTCTTATTCAAAATGATGATAACACCGCCGACGGTAGCTGCCGACACCAATGTGCCCAGGAACTTCCACGTCTCCTGCTTGGCAGGTGTCGTGCCGAGCCAGTAGCCTATCTTCAAATCGGTGACGAAGCCGCCCGCCATAGAGAGAGCGGTGCAGACGACACCGCCGATGACCATACTGGCCACCATTCCGCTGGTGCCTTGCAAACCTGCAGTCACCAAGACCAGGGATGCGATGATGAGCGTCATGAGGGTCATGCCGCTCACAGGGTTACTGCCCACGATGGCTATGGCATTGGCAGCGACCGTCGTGAAGAGGAAGGCAATGACGGTGACCACCAGCCAGGCCACCAGCGCCTGCAGGAAGTTGTGAATCACGCCTGCGTAGAAGAACACAAACACGACCACCAATGCCACCAAGACGGCAATGGACAGGAAGCGCATACTCAGGTCGCGGTCGGTGCGTAACGAGGCGGCTGCCACGGCTCCGGACTTGCTGCGCAGCTCGCGCCCTGCCAAGCCGACGGCACCCTTGATGACGCCCCAACTCTTGACAATGCCGATGACACCCGCCATGGCGATGGCACCGATGCCGATATAGCGGGCGTAGTTGGTGAAGATGAACTGTGGATCAGCCTGCGACAGCATCACCGAATCGGTGGTTGTCATTCCCAATAGTGGGATGATAAACCACCATACGAAAAGCGAGCCTGCACAAATGATGCACGCATATTTCAGACCTACGATGTAGCCAAGTCCCAACACGGCAGCGCCGGTGTTAATGGAGAAGGTCAGCTTCACACGCTGGGCAATATCCTCGCCCCACGCCGTCATGCGAGTGGTCAGGGTCTCATGCCACCAGCCAAAGGTTGAAACGACAAAGTCATAGAGTCCGCCGATGGCAGCAGCCCAGATGAGAGGACGTGCCTGGTTGCCGCCCTGCTGCCCGCTGACGAGCACCTGAGTGGTGGCCGTTGCCTCGGGGAAGGGATACTTGCCGTGCATATCTTTTACGAAATAACGGCGGAAGGGTATCAGGAACAGAATGCCTAAGCAGCCACCCAGAAGCGACGACAGGAAGACCTGGAAGAAGTTGACGGTAATCTCGGGGTATTTGGCCTGCAAGATATAAAGCGCCGGAAGGGTGAAGATGGCACCAGCCACGATGACACCCGAGGAGGCACCGATGCTCTGGATAATCACATTCTCGCCCAAGGCGCCCTTGCGCTTGGCAGCGGTGCTCAAACCCACGGCAATAATGGCAATAGGGATGGCAGCCTCGAAGACCTGTCCCACCTTCAGCCCCAGGTAAGCTGCGGCAGCTGAAAAGATGACAGCCATGAGAATGCCCCACGAGACGCTCCAGGCGTTGACCTCGGAATAGTCGCGTTGCGGACTCATAAGCGGCTCATAGGCCTCGCCTGGCTGCAACTCGCGGAAGGCGTTGTCGGGAAGAGAGGACTCTACGAACCCACTCCCCTGCCCCTCAGGGAGGGGAGTCGTATCCTTTGTCATTTGGTTGTTTTTCATTATTTTTATTATTTTCGTTATTTCAAGATGTCGTTTCTTCGTTATTCCGAAATTTCGTTATATCGTTATATCGAGATGTCCATTTTTCTTTAGTATCTATTCCCCTCACTAAGGGAGGGGCAGGGTCCTCCTTAGAACGCATCCTCCGTCAAGATTCGCTCCAGGTCCTCGGCGCTCACGCGGAGTTGGAAAGAGCCGCGGAAAGCCACGGAGATAGCCCCCGACTCCTCGCTGACCACGATGGCCAAGGCATCGGTTTCCTGCGAAACGCCCAACGCTGCGCGATGGCGCAAGCCCAGTTCCTTGGGCAGATTCTGGTCGTGGGCCACAGGTAGGATGCAACCTGCTGCCGCTATTCTTTTGTTGGCGATGACCATGCCGCCGTCGTGCAATGGGGAGTTCTTGAAGAAGATATTCTCAATCAGGCGTTGGCTGATTTTTGCATCAACATACTCTCCCGAGCGGATGAAGTCGTTGAGCGGCAGCGACCGCTGCATGACGATGAGCGCACCCACCTTCTGCTTGGACATGGACAGACAGGCCATCACAATGGGCAAAACATCCTCGCGGGTGTGGGTCTGCTTCTTTTCACCACTGAAGAACCGCACGGCGGCACGCACGCGATGATGAGTACCTATGGAATAGAAGAATTTGCGGATTTCATCCTGGAACAGAATCAACAGCGCCAAAGCACCCACGCTGACGACGCGGTCGAGCAGTGTGCCCAGCAGCCGCATCTCAAGAATTTGCGAGACAAACAGCCAGAAGACAATGAAGATGAGCACGCCGAAAAAGATATTCAGCGAGCGCGATTCCTTCATCAGCCGATAGCTGTAATAAAGCAGGATAGCTACCAGCAGGATATCGATAAAGTCTTTCAGGCCAAAGTTGAAGAACACTGCTTATTTAAATTTCGAGTAATAGTTATCAATCTTTCAACATCTCAATCATCTTGACTGCTTCCACCGCCTGGCGTACGTCGTGCACACGGAGAATGCGGGCACCAGCCTTGAGAGCAAGGGTGTTCAGCACCGTCGTTCCATTCAGGGCTTCCTCTGGGTGGATATCCAGCAACTTGCAAATCATGGACTTGCGCGACACGCCAATCAGGAAGGGGTTGTCTGGGAAGACGCCAACGATGTCCTCGAGGCGCTTCACAATCTGATAGTTCTGCGCCAGCGTCTTGCCGAAGCCGAAGCCTGGATCCAGGATGACATCTGCCACGCCCTGTTCCCACAGTCTCTGCAAACGCTCCGCCAGCCAGCTGCACAGCGACGGGACATATTCCTCAGCAGACACGTTGCCGTCGATGGCATCGTCGGCAACGCCTCCGCTGTGTGTCAACACATACGGCACCCGCAAGTCTGCCACGGTCGCGAACATCATCGGGTCCTTGCCGCCGCTGACATCATTGATGATGTCCACGCCAAAATCCTTCACACAGCGCTTGGCCACCTCCGCGCGAAAAGTATCCACGCTGATGACGCACTCAGAAAAAGCTTCGCGCAGTACGGACAAAGCCAGTTCCAGACGCTGCCATTCCTCGGCCTCGGTGACCTCGGTAGCACCAGGGCGCGTGCTATAGGCACCGACGTCTATCATCTGTCCGCCCTCGGACAAAATCTGCTCACCTCGCAGACGAATGGTTTCTCTTGCCTGAACGCGACTGTCTGCATAGAACGAGTCGGGCGTCACATTGAGAATACCCATTACCTGCGGGGTGTCGAAATCCAATAGTTTGCCTTGGATATTGAGTGTCATGACGGCGCTAATGCCTATTTTTCGGGACAAAGATAAGGAAAAGTTTATAGTTTAGCGGCCTAAATGGAAAGTTTTTGCTATTTTTGCACCAATTTTATAAGAAAGAGTCATGACAGACACTGAAAAACTATACGAAATCTATCTCAAACACCCTGAGGTGACGACCGACAGCCGACGCTGTCCGGAGGGAAGTATGTTCTTTGCGCTCAAGGGAGAGTCGTTCGACGGGAACCGCTTTGCCAGCAAGGCTTTGGAGGCTGGTTCGGCTGTTGCCGTGGTGGACGACGAGACCGTCATCCCCGAGGGCGATGAACGTTATGTGTTAGTCGCCGATGTGCTCGAAGCCCTGCAGGCACTGGCCGCCCACCACCGCCAGCAGTTCCAGGGACCTGTCGTACAGGTCACGGGCACGAACGGCAAGACAACGACCAAGGAGCTCATAGCCGCTGTGCTCAGTCAGCGCTACCGTGTGCTCTACACACAAGGCAATCTCAACAACCACATCGGAGTGCCGCTGACGTTGCTGCGCCTGCGCCCTGATGAACATGAAATTGCCATCATTGAGACGGGCGCCAACCATCCGGGAGAAATCAGATTCCTCACCCAGATTGTGCAGCCCGACTACGGTCTCATCACGAACGTAGGTCGCGCACATATCGAGGGTTTCGGCTCCTTCGAGGGGGTAAAAAGCACAAAGGGAGAGCTCTACGACTATCTGTGCAAGAAAACGGATGCCCACGTGTTTATCAATGCCAGCAACGACGACCTCTGCGGGATGCTCCGCCAACGCGGCTTCGAACCAAAAGACGACAAATGCATTGCCTATGGCCACACAGAGCAGGCGCCTGTCTGCATCTGCACAGGTTCCGTCATTGACAGCAATCCCATGCTGAGGATGAGTTGGCAACACGGTAACAGCGAGCCGAAAGAAGTGCAGACACGCCTCATCGGAGCTTATAATATAGATAATGTGTTGGCTGCGGCTGCCATCGGGCTCCATTTCGGTGTTACACAAGAGGTCGTCAGCGCAGCACTGAGCGACTACCAGCCCAGCCTCGGGCGCTCGGAATACCGGCGAACGGCTGGCAACGAGCTCATCATCGATGCGTACAATGCCAATCTCACTTCCATGCAGGCTGCACTGGACAACTTCAGCCACATCAGTCATGCTCATAAGATGGTCATCCTCGGCGACATGAAAGAACTGGGTGCCGTCAGCGCAGAGGCTCATCTGAAAGTGGCCGAACAGGCGCTCGCTACACAACCTGAAGCGGCTTGGTTCGTCGGCGACGAGTTCGCCAAGGCTTTAGCCACTTTGGCGCCTGCCACAGAGACCGACATCCGTTGCTTCCCCGACGTTGCAGCTGTTCAGGAGGCTATTTCCGCACAGCGTCCCTCTGGGTGCCTCATCCTCATCAAGGGCTCCAACAGCACCAAGCTGCATCAGCTCCCGGAGTTGCTGTAGAAGGAGGCCCCCAAGCCCCCTAAAGGGGAGTGTAGGAAGCCCCCAAGCCCCCTAAAGGGGAGTGTTAGGACGAATAAAGAATGAAGAATGAAGATTGTAGTTGACGATAAGATTCCGTTTATCCTGCCGGCACTGCACGAGCTTGCTGACGAAGTGACAGCCAAGGCTGGAAGCGAAATACGACCTGAGGATGTTCGCGATGCCGACATCCTTGTGGTGCGCACTCGTACGCGTTGCAATCAGGCTCTGCTGGATGGTAGCCGCGTAAAACTCATTGTCACGGCTACAATCGGCTTTGACCACCTTGACACAGCCTACCTCGACCGTTCCGGCATCCGCTGGACAAACTGCCCTGGCTGCAATGCAACGAGTGTGGGGCAGTATGTCCGCAACAGCCTGCTCGCACTACAACACGACACTGGCCTCCGCTTCGCCGGCAGCACGATAGGCATCGTAGGCGTCGGACATGTCGGAACCGCTGTATGGCAAGCTCTCAAACCCCTCGTAGCCCAAGGAGGAGGTCAGTTGCTGCTCTGCGACCCGCTGCGCGAGCCCTTTGCGCTCAACGCCGACGACCACAGCCGCTGGTGCGCGCTGCACGAGATTCAAGAGCTGGCCGACATCATCACCTTCCACACGCCCCTGACCACCGATGGACCGGCTTCCACCTTTCACATGGCAGATGAAGCGTTCATGAACAGACTTCAGCATAAGCCCGTCGTCATCAACGCCGCGCGCGGAGGCGTTATTGACGAACGCGCACTGCTGGACGCAATGGACAAAGGGCTCGTGAGCCACGCTGTCATTGACACCTGGGAGCAGGAACCTCACATTAGCCCAGAACTCTTGCGCCGAGCATTCATCGCCACTCCCCACATCGCAGGCTACAGCGCCGACGGCAAAGCTAACGCCACCCGCATGACACTCGACGCCATCTGCCATTTCATCGGGGTACCCATGCGCTTTAAGATAGAGCCGCCCGCTCTCCCACCCGACCTCGTACTATCCGCATACCCCTCTGTTCGCGACCTTCAACTTTATGACCCGCGCACTGACAGCAGCCATCTGAAAGCTGCTCCCGAAAAGTTCGAATGGCTGCGCGGACATTACCCACTACGCCGAGAACAAGGGGACTAAAACCTTGCACAAAGCACCTCTATTTGTGCGCAAAAATACACTTTTTCGCACATTTATTTGGTAATGTGAATAAAAAACACGACCTTTGCAGCCTGAAAAGAAAAGAGTAATCATTAATTAAACAATTAAAGTTTTACAACTATGTCTGAAATTGAAAGCAAAGTTAGAGATATCATCGTCGATAAGCTTGGCGTTGATGCAGCAGAAGTAAGTGCAGAGAAGAGTTTCACTGGCGACCTCGGCGCAGATTCTCTCGACACCGTAGAGCTCATCATGGAATTTGAGAAGGAATTTGGCCTGACCATTCCCGATGACGAGGCTGAGAAGATTGCCACTGTTGGCGATGCCATCGCTTATATCGAGGCACATCAGTAATCACGCCCGCTAAAAGGTTGACGAGTTAACAAGTTGACGACAGGCTCGTCTGCTTGTTAGCTCGTTTTCTTTATCTTATTACTTTTCATACACCTATATTTATATATGGAATTAAAAAGAGTTGTGGTAACCGGTCTCGGCGCTATCACTCCCCTCGGCAATTCTGCTGAGGAGACCTGGAAGAAGTTGCTGGCCGGCACAAGCGGCGCTGCCCCCATTACCCATTTCGACGCTACAAACTTCAAGACACAATTCGCCTGCGAGGTGAAGGACTTCAAGCCGGAGGATTTCGGCATCGACCGCAAGGAGGCCCGCAAGATGGATCTCTATTGCCAGTACGCCATCGCCTCTGCCAAGCAGGCCATCGATGACAGCCAGCTGAACCTGGACACCGTGGACAAGAACCGCGTTGGTGTTGTCTATGGCGTCGGCATCGGCGGCATCAAGACTTTCGAGGAAGAGATTCGTGCCTACGAGCGCTCCGGCTCCACCGTGGGTCCTAAGTTCAGTCCCTTCTTCATTCCTAAGATGATTGCCGACATCGCAGCCGGACACATCAGGATCATGTACGGCTTCCACGGTCCCAACTACGTAACCACCTCGGCTTGCGCCTCCAGCACTCACGCTCTGGCAGATGCTTTCAACCTCATTCGTCTGGGCAAGGCTGACATCATCGTCAGCGGTGGTTCCGAGGCAGCTATCACCGAGGGCGGTGTAGGCGGCTTCACAGCCATGAAGGCGCTGTCAACCCGCAACGATGAGCCTGAGAAGGCCAGTCGTCCCTTCAGCGCCAGCCGCGACGGCTTCATCATGGGTGAAGGTTCGGGCTGCCTGATTCTTGAAGAACTCGAGCACGCCAAGGCGCGCGGTGCTAAGATCTATGCAGAGATGGTCGGTGAGGGCATGAGCGCTGACGCTCACCACATCACCGCCTCCCACCCCGAGGGGCTGGGCGCTATCCTTGTGATGAAGAATGCATTGGAAGATGCCGGTTTGAAGCCCGAGGACATCGACTACATCAATGTTCACGGCACCTCCACCCACGTGGGTGACATCTCCGAGGCCAAAGCCATCAAGGAAGTCTTCGGTGCTCATGCCTTTGAGCTGAACATCTCCAGCACCAAGTCCATGACCGGCCACCTGCTCGGCGCTGCCGGTGCAGTGGAGGCCCTGATCAGCGTGTTGTCGGTGCAGAACGACATCGTTCCGCCCACCATCAACCACGATGCAGAAGACCAGGACGAGGAGATCGACTACAACCTGAACTTCACGTTCAACACAGCTCAGAAGCGCACTGTCCGTGCCGCACTCAGCAACACCTTCGGCTTCGGTGGCCACAACGCTTGCGTGATCTTCAAGAAATTCGAAGGTTAACGAGCCGTGTTCCTGAAACTGAATGTCATAGACCGTCTGAAGCTCCCTTTCCGCAAGGACAGGGAGCTTTACGCGTCTTTCCGTGAAATCCTGGGCTTCTATCCCCGCAGGCTACACTACTACAAGCTGGCACTTCAACACAAGTCCGTGAGCCATCACGTGCGTAATGGAAGCGACCACAATGAGCGTCTGGAATTCCTGGGCGATGCAGTGCTGGAATCCATTGTCAGCGACTACCTCTACCACCGCTACAAAGACCGTCGCGAAGGTTTCCTCACCAACACACGCAGCAAGCTCGTGCAACGCGAGACACTCAACCGGCTGGCCCGCGAAACGGGGCTCGACCCGCTCATCCACTCCAACAGCCACTCCAACAGTCACAACCGCTACATGGGCGGCAACGCCTTCGAAGCACTTGTCGGAGCCATCTATCTCGATCGCGGCTACGATGCCTGTCGGCATTTCCTGCGCAAACGTATCCTGGGACAGCTCATCAACATCGACGCCATCGCGGCCAAAGAGATGAACTTCAAGTCGAAGCTCATCGAATGGGCTCAGGGCCAGCACGTCTTGCTTGAGTTTAAAGCGGTTGAAGACCATCACAACCGCACGGAAGCCCCGACCTTCACCACGCGCATCCTCATTGAGGGCCTCGACGGTGAGACGGGCAAAGGCTTCTCCAAGAAAGAGAGCCACCAAAACGCTGCCAAGAACACTCTTCGTATGCTTCGGTCTGACAAACATTTCATTCAGGCCATTCAGGAGGCAAAAACCCGGCGCCTGGCAGCAGAGGAACAAGCCCGGCACCCAGAAGTCGAAGAGCAAGCGCATCCGGTGGAAGCAGAAGAACAACACCTGATGGAAGAAGCTGAAACAGGGGCACCAATAGCCCTCGAACAAGAAATACAGGAGGAAAATTTAGAATCATGAGCATCACCAAACTGATACGTCCCTTTCTGGCTCCACGATACCGGAAAATAGAACGTTACACATCACAGGCCGAAGAACTCCAGACGGGCGTTCTCCGTCGCCTGCTGGCAGCTGCCGCCCACACAGAATGGGGTCGTAAGCACCAGTTCCAGGAAATCCGCTCCTACGAACAGTTCGCTGCCTCCTGCCCCGTTACCAGCTACGACGATCTGAAGGCAGACATCGACCGTATGCGCCACGGCGAGCGCGATGTGCTGTGGCCCGGCCGCGTAGAGTGGTACGCTAAATCCAGTGGCACCACCAGCGACAAGAGTAAGTTTATTCCTGTGTCCCCCCAAGGACTTAAGGATACGCATTATGCCGGCGGCACAGACGCCGTCGTGCTTTACCTCCACAACAATCCCCAAAGCCGCATCTTCGACGGACGCGCACTCATCCTGGGCGGCTCTCATGCCCCCAACTACAACCTCAAACACTCGCTCGTTGGCGACCTGAGCGCCATCCTCATCGAAAACATCAACCCACTCGTGAACCTGGTGCGGATTCCAAAGAAAGCGACCGCACTGCTCTCCGATTTCGAGGAGAAGCGTGAGCGCATTGCACACGAGGCGCTCCACCGCGATGTCACCAACTTGAGCGGCGTGCCCTCCTGGATGATGGCCGTGCTCACCCGCGTCATGGAACTCTCGGGCAAGGAATATCTCTCCGACGTGTGGCCCAATCTGGAAGTGTTCTTCCACGGCGGCGTGGCCTTCACGCCTTATCGCGAGCAGTACCGCCGGCTTCTGCCTACTGAGAAGATGCATTATATGGAGACTTACAACGCCTCCGAGGGCTTCTTCGGACTGCAGAGCGATCCCGCAGACCCGGCTATGCTGCTGATGATTGACTACGGCGTGTTCTACGAGTTCATCCCTATGGACGAGATTGAAAGCGAGCATCCTGCGGTGCTACCCCTGTGGGCAGTGGAAACCGGTAAGAACTACGCCATGGTTATCACCACGTCCAGCGGCCTCTGGCGCTATATGATTGGCGACACGGTGCGCTTCACGAGCACCAATCCCTACAAGTTCATCATCACCGGCCGCACGAAATTCTTCATCAATGCTTTCGGCGAGGAACTGATTGTCGATAATGCCGAGCGCGGACTGGCAGAGGCCTGCCGCCAAACGGGAGCTATCGTGAACGAGTACTCCGCAGCTCCAGTCTTCATGAACGCCCAGGGACAATGCCGCCACCAGTGGCTCGTTGAGTTCTCACAGCCGCCCGCCGACACCGAAGCCTTTGCCGAGGCTCTCGACAAAGCCCTGCAACAGGTGAACTCCGACTACGAGGCCAAACGCTTTAAGGACATCACCCTACAGCGTCTGGAACTAATTCCTGCCCGCAAAGGGCTCTTCAACGACTGGCTCAAAAGCCAGGGAAAGCTCGGCGGCCAACACAAGGTGCCGCGCCTGAGCAACAACCGCACGTTCATCGAACAGATGCTGACCATGAATGGGGATTTGAAAGAATAAAGAACTGAAAAACTGAAGATTGAGAATGAAAGTGAATAAAAAGTATCACATATTCAGATTCATGGAGAATCTCAAGGGTTACCTTTTGGGAACGAAGACTATGTCCTTCCGTTCCTCATCTCTTTATTTTTCACTCTTCACATCCTCACTTTTCATTTTGATGGGCGCCTGCGCCAGTATTGGCTCACCCGACGGCGGTCCCTACGACGAGACTCCTCCACGCGTGGTGCGCAGCAACCCTGACAACAAAGCCACCGATGCGAATCAGAAGAAAATGCGCATCGACTTCGATGAATACATAAAGCTGGAGAATGCCAGCGAGAAAGTGGTGGTGTCACCTCCCCAGGCTGAAGCGCCCAACGTGCGCGCATCGGGCAAACATGTTCTGATAGAGCTCTTTGACAGCCTGCGCCCCAACACCACTTACACGGTGGACTTCTCCGACGCCATCGTAGATAACAACGAGGGTAACCCGATGGGCAACTACACTTACTCCTTCTCCACGGGCAGAGCCATCGACACGATGGAGGTGTCCGGCTATGTGCTCAATGCTGCCGACCTGGAGCCCATCAAGGGTATCCTCGTAGGACTCTATGAGATTCCCGCAGACAGCGTACTCCCCGACAGCACTTTCCGCACCCGGCCTTTTGACCGCGTGAGCCGAACAAACGGCAGCGGGCGATTCGTCATCAAGGGTGTTGCATCCGACCGTCGTTATCGTGCTTTTGCTCTCAAAGATATGGACGGAAACTTCACCTTCTCACAGAAGAGCGAGCAGGTGGGCATCGACACGCTCATCTTCGAGGCCACTTGCGGTCCCGACATTCGCTTGGACACCATCTGGCACGACGAGACACACTACGACAGTATTCACCCCGTCCACTATACTCATTTCTACCCTGACGAGATAGTCCTACGCGCTTATCTCGAAGCCGGACAGGAACGCCATCTGCTTAAAACACAGCGCGACACGCCTGAGAAATTCACAGTCTTCTTCACCGCGCCCTCCGACTCGCTTCCACGAATCAACGGTATCAACTTCAAGGGCGACGGTAACTTCATCCTGGAACCCTCAGAGAAAGCTGACACCATCACCTATTGGATTCCCGACACGATGATAGCCTATGCCGACACGCTCGAATTTGAATACCGCTATCAGGAAACCGATACGCTCAACCAGCTCGTCTGGCGAACAGACACCCTGCAACTGGTGCCGAAGAACACCCGTGCCAAGCAGCTCAAGGAACTAGCCAAGAAGACCGAGGAGTGGGAAAAGGCCCAGAAGAAGAAACTCAAGAAGAATCCTGGCATGGCGCCAGAGGAGAACCCTCATCTGAAGGTGTTCCTTGATGCAGAATGTCGTCCCCAAGGAGGCATTGCGCCCAATCAGACACCCATCATCACTTTCACCGAACCCATAGACCCACTGGACAGCACAACCTTGCATTTCCAGTTGAAAGTTGACAGCCTGTGGTACGATGAACCTTACGAGCTGGTAGCTTCTCCCACCAATCCACGCCAGTTCCGCCTGCTGGCCGATTGGGAAGCGGGATCGCAGTACCAATTCCTCATTGACAGCGCCACCGTGCGAGGACTTATGGGGCACACGAACAAGCCCATTAAGATGGAGTTTCGTGTGCGCAAGGATGATGAGTTCGGTGCCCTGTTTGTCCACGTACTATTGCCCGACACCAATGTCATCGTGCAACTGCTCAACAACAGCGACAAGCCCATCACCAGCCTTCACATCGACGAGAAAGCCAATGCCGACTTCTTCTACC
>Ga0310697_10004562_pt1 | contig 13651 bp, 13 predicted proteins | sample 172DNAGHGlowgp2_FD_203883 | JGI IMG/M metagenome (GOLD analysis project Ga0310697, IMG submission 203883) | Sheep rumen microbial communities from Palmerston North, Manawatu-Wanganui, New Zealand - 1728 DNA GHGlow gp2 (v2) (version 2) | ecosystem: Host-associated > Mammals > Digestive system >...
CGGAGCAGATCTACTCCGGCGAGATCGGACGTCTGTTCGGCGTTGTGTTCGTCGAGTCGACCGAGGCGAAGGTCTATCAGCAGACGTACTTCGGCACAACGGCGAACGCGGGCACTTCCACGCACTTCATCGAGCTCGCGGACGAGCCGACAGAGAGCCAGAAGAAGTACCTGAACACCGCCGGCAACACGATCTATGTGGGAAGCACCAAGCTGACCATCTCGTATTTCAGTGAGGACGACAACGCGATCGTCGTCGTCGAGACGGCCACCTTCGCGTCCGGCGCCGAGGTCTACACCGACGACGCGGGCAAGCCGTCCGCCGGCTCCAACAAGGAACCCGACGTCCACGCGACGCTGGTGTTCGGCGCGGATTCGTACGGCGTGATCGACGTCGACGGCTCCGGCACGATGGAGACCATCATCAAGCCGCACGGCAGTGAAGGAAGCGGCGATCCGTTGAATCAGCGCGCAACCGTCGGCGCAAAGGTCGCGGCGTACGCGGCCAAGGTGCTGAACCCGCTGTGGATCGTGCGCATCGAGCACGGCGTGTCCGCATAACAAACCCTGTATCCGGGGGAGCGCTGCTCCCCCGGACCGACCCGAAAGGAGAATCCTATGAAAAAGAATGAATCCAAACCCGTTGAACCGACCAAGGCGCCCGCCGTTGAAAAGGAGCCGACGGTGTCGGTCTTTATCCCGGCGGAGGGCAACGGCGCGTACCTCGAAGGCGCGCTGAACGGGGTCAACTTCCGCATTCCGACCGACCGGATCGTCGAGATCCCGGAGCGGATCGCGCGGATCGTCAAGGAAAGCCGCAAAGGACTCACGGACGGCGCGCACGCGGTGGCGGCGTTCGCCGAAAGCGGCGGCAGAAAGATCGGGTGAGCAGCGTGACGCTTTCGGAATTGATCGAACAAGCGCTCGGCGAACTGGATCATCCCGAGGACACCGCCGCCCTGCCGCTGTGGCAGGATAAGCTCATGCGGTTCGCCAACGAGGCGATCGTGGACATGACCGAGACGTTCCGCCCGTGGCGGCGCGATCCGCTGCCGCTCAACAACGGCGTGCTGAATCTCCTCGCGCTGCCGTACCGCGTGGGCAAGGTGCTCGGCGTGGAACGCGACGGCATGCGCATACCGTTCTACTACGGTGCGAATGCGGTGACGCTGCGCGTGCCGGGCATGGAGGACGGCACGGTGACGGTCGTGTACCGGTATCTGCCGAGGCCGCTTTTGGAAGCGACCGACGAGCCGGAACTGCCTGCCGCCTGTCATCCGCTGATCGTGCTGTACATGGTCGGCAGATTCACCGTGCACGAGGACGCGCAGGGCCTTTCGCAGGCGAACATGATGCTGTCGCTGTACGAAACGCGCAAGCGCCGGCTGAAGCTCGACTTTGACGAGCCGACCGGCTACGCGATCTTCAACCGCTACTGAAGGAGGCGTCGCCATGGCATACCAGATGAGTACGTTTCCCGCGTTCGGCGGCGTGCGCATGGACCTTTGCGACCAGCTTCTGAACGCGGACGCCTCGCCCGACGCGTGCAACGTCGATACGCGCTCCGGCGCGCTCCGCTCGGCGACGGGATTTTCCAAAACCGTGCCCGATCTGCTCGACACCGATGAACCGCTGACCCGCCTGTACGTGTATTCGACGCAAAACGGCGACCGCTACTTCGCCGTCACGTCCGGCACGATCTATCTGTACCGCGCGGAACGGCGGATCTGGCAGCCGATGTTCCGGTTCGCCTCCGACACGCCCGGCGAGCGGATCGATTTTCTCAAGGTTCGCATCGGCTCCCTTGACCGGCTGCTGATCGCAAACGGCAGCGAGCAAATGCTCACGTTCGACGCGTCGACGGACACGATGGATTTCTTCGGCTCCGCCGAAAAGCTGTCGGACAGGCCGGTGTGCTTTGCCGAACTGTACTTCGGACGGCTGTTCTGTGCGGGCGATCGCACCGCGCCGAGCCGGCTCTACTGGAGCAAAGCGCCCGGCGACGGACGCGCGATCGACGACTGGCGCAGCGATTCCGCGGGCGAGAACGTGTCCGGCGGGCATGTGGACGTCGGCGTCGACGACGACCCGATCACGGGGCTGTTCGCCATGTCGAACCAGCTCGTGATCATAAAGCGCGACTCGATGTACCGGCTTTTGGGCGATCGCCCGTCGAACTACCGCATCGTCAAAATCGACGCGTCGTTTCGTCAGCCGCTGCACACCGCCTGCGTCCGCTACGCCGACCGGCTGTTCTTTCTGACCGACACGGGGCTGTGCTGGTACGACGGACAGACCGTGCGCCGCTCGGCCGGATCGCATGCGCTCGCGCCGCTTTTGAAGCAGTCCGATCTCAGCGCCGCGCGCGCCGCGGGCAACGACGATCTGCTGTACTTCGCGTTCGGCTCGCGCGTCGGACTCCCGTGCAACGACATCGTCGTCGAATACGACGTGCTGCGCGACCGCTTTATGCAGCGGAGCGGGTTCACCGCCGCCGATCTGTGCGCGTCGCACGGCATGCTGTACGGTCTGACCGGCGCGGGCAAGCTTGTCGAGTTCGACAACAACAACACCTACGACGGCGATCCGATCCACGCGTACTGGCAGACGCCGCGCATCGATTTCGGGCATAAGGAGACGGATAAGACGCTGCTTTCGCTGATCGCGAGCGGCAGCGGCAGACTCCGGGTGCGCGCCGCGTCGAACGGCGGCGTGTACGAAACCGACACGCTGCTTTCGAGCGTTGACAACAGCGTGACCGAGATCCCGCTGCGCGGCAAGGGACGCCTGTTCTCTCTGCGCTTTTCAAGCGTCAACGGCGCGCCGTTTACGCTCGACGCGCCGGTCGCGCTGCTGTTCGATCAGCAGCGGCGTCCGATGTAAGGAGGCATGCGCATGGCGTACGAACCGACCGGCATGCAGGCGCTGTTTCCGGTGTATCTTGCCCGCATGGCGGACAAAAACGAGGACCGGGACGCCTACGACAGCAGCGTCGCGCAGAACGAAAACAACCTGAATCAGAACCTGGAAATCCTGTACAACAAACTTCTTGAACTGGAATCGGCATTGGCCGAACAAACGGAAGGAGGAACATAATGCCGTTAAAACCGCCCATCAGTGTATGGACGCCGCCCGTTTCGATCCTGCATCAGAACAGACCGAAACCCGCGTCCAAACCCAATTCGAACCCAAAGCCCGCGTCCGGCGCAAAACCGTCCGGCGCAAAGCCGTCCGGCGGCAGTTCGAAGCCGTCGAACACGCAGTCGTCCGCGGTGCAGATCCCGTCGTATGAATCCATCTTCTCCGAGATGCTCAAGCGGTATCTGCCCGAGACCGTCGAGTTTACGCCGCTCTCGGAGCGCGAGATCTCGAACATGATCGCAAACTGGCTCCGTCCCGCCTACGAACAGGCGATCCGCGCGCGTCAGACGCAGACGCGGCACTTTAACGCCGAGCTCGACGCCGACGCATGGTCGCGCGGCATGGGATCGAGCACCTACGTCACCGACGTCAAGAGCCGCGCCTTCCGCGACGAAGCGCAGGACGTCGACGACCTCGAAAGCGACTACGCCTCGACGCTCGCCGGACACCTGTACGACGCGATGCGCGCGCAGCAGGAACAGAAGGTCGAGATCGACCGCTTCAACGCGGAGCAGATCAACCATGCGCGCGAACAGGCGGCGTCCGCCGCAACCGCGCTGTACAACGCGTACCTGACCGCCGCGAACCAGTCCTCCGGCGGCAAGAGCCGCTCCTCGGGCAGACAGACCGCAGCCGCGGCGCAGAGCGTCTCCGCGCTCGAAGCGCTTTTGAGCCTGCCCGGGCAGGAGGAGTACGCCGAGATCAGCTATACCGACGCAAGAAGCCTGCTCTCGCGCATGACCAAACAGGAGCGCGCCGCGCTGTACGCCGGCGCCGACCCGGACGCCGCGCGGCAGAAGGCCGAGATCATCCACTCGCTCGGCTCGGACGCGTATAACCGCCTAAAGGCGCAATTCCCCGCATGATCGGAAAAGGAGCCGTCCGAAGACGGCTCCTCTGTTAAGACCGGAGAGAATGGTATCAGAAGCCGCGTTTTCGTCCCGAGGCTATACTAAGGTATGCGAAGGGGCGAAAACGTCGGCTAATTTGCGGCGAACGCATAAAAGGAAAGGGCGTTCAGCCCTTTCATCATACAGGTTTTATAATTTGATTCCCTCCGCCGCAAATGGTCTGGTGCCGTTATCGCCGGTCTCTCGACATCCCAAAGGCGGCGAAAAAGCCTCCCGCCAGACACAGGATCGCGACCGGCAGGAACCACCAGTTTGCGAGGTTCGCCGAAAACGCCGGTCCGAAGCAGGTCGCCTTCAAAAAGATCGCGTACGGCGAAGACAGCATGAGTCCGATGATGCCGTAATAGGTCGGCGTGGGGTGTTTGTCCAACAGCCAGCGGATCGCTTTGGACACAAACAGCAGTCCGAGTACAACGCCCGCGCCGAACGGAAGCAGCACGAGAAGGTGTCTGCCGATCGAAGCGAAGTTCAGCGTGAGCGCGCAAACGATAAAGCCTTTCAGGTGCGTCATGACGCTGTGATAGAAGCCGAGCACGAGCAGGACCATCGAGCCCGAAATGCCCGGCACGATCATCGTCCCCGCCGCAATGAATCCAAGCAGCAGGGAAAGCAGCGCGCTCCACACGCCGTTGTTCAGCGCGTCGACGGCGCGGTAGCACAGCGCCGTCTCGCTTGCGCCGCTTTTGCGCGCGGTAAGCGTCAGCGTGCCGTCGGTGCCGACCGAGAGATCGAACACGTCCTCGCCGTTGTGCGTATAGTACACGCGCTTGTCGGCGCTGCTCCGAAGCCGATACCCGTCCCCGGGACGGCCGAACGTGCCGCCGGCGCTTTGAATCTCGTACACCGCGTCGCCCTGTCCGATCTTCACAAGTCCGTCGGTCTCGCCCGCGTACGGCGCGTCACAAAGCACGATGCGCTCGCCGACCGAAAGCGTGTCGGAGGCCGTGAGCCGGCGGAACGTCTCCGCGGTCGTATTGTTCAGATACGGCAGCGCGACCATCAGCGCGATCATCAGCAGCGCGACGATGAGATAGCCCGGCTTCACCTTGTGTCCTCTGATCTTTTTGAACAGCATCGGCAGCGAGCCGAGGATCAGACCCGAAAACAGCAGGATCGTGAAAAACTCGAAGCGGTCCAGCAGCCACGTGATCACAAACGACAGCGCCGCCACGCCCAGCACGATGCCGAGCGCGTAGGGGATCAGCTTTCTAATTGCGGCACGGCGGCGGGACTTGTCCTTCGACGTGATCGAAACGGCGTCCTCGTACACGCCGATCGTGAACAGCATCGACCCGCCGGACACGCCCGGGATCACCACGGCGAGCCCGACCAGCGTTCCTTTCAAAACGGCAAGAAGCCAGTTCCACAGTTTCTTTGACGGTTTCATGCCCACATTGTACGGCGGCGCGCGCGTTTCGTCAACCGGTTTTTATCTTTCCTTACAGTGGGATTGTATCTTTTATCGCCGCAAACGGTCCGGCCCCTTTGCACCGGCAGCCTAAAAGAGTTGCGTAAAACGCCGCATTTTTGCCATACTGATTTCATAATCGCGTTCTATACTACGTTCAAACAAAAGCGCAAGGAGGCGTTTTTATGGAGTACAACAATCCGTACAACGGTTCATACGAACCGCCGAAACAGCAAAAACGGCCGCTCGGGACGGCGATCCTGCTTGCCATGACGACGATGGCGGTCGTGATCGGACTGTTCGCGGGCGTTCTGATCGGCGGGCGGACGCTGTCCGTGTCGCCGAAGACCGCGCAGCAGCCCGAGATCGCGGCAAGCGAACAGCCGGCGGAGTCCGACACGCAAACCGCCGTGTCCGCGGCGCCCGCCGTCACCAATGACACAAGCGGATTTGCCTACGCGGGGCAGTATTCGCGCGCGCAGGTCGTGGAGCTTGCCGCGCCGAGCGTGGTCGGCATCGACGGCGTGTTCGAACAGCAGGTCTCCTACTGGGGCCGCGTGCAGACCTATGAGCAGCCGGGCAGCGGCAGCGGCGTGATCCTCACCGAGGACGGCTATATCGCCACCTGCGCGCACGTCGTCGACGGCGCGAAGAAGCTGACCGTCACCCTGCACGACGATACGTCCTACGACGCGACGATCATTGGCACTGACACGCGCAACGACATCGCCATCATCAAGATCGACGCGACCGGTCTCGTTCCCGCCACGCTCGGCGACAGCGACATGCTGACCGTCGGCGAGGACGTGATCGCGATCGGAAACCCCTTGGGCGAACTGCGCGGCACCGCGACCAGCGGCATCATCTCGGCGGTCAAGCGTTCGGTCACGGTCGAGGGCGTGGACATGCAGCTTGTGCAGACCGACGCCGCCATCAGCCCGGGCAATTCGGGCGGCGGACTCTTCAACGCGTCCGGGAGGCTCATCGGCATCGTCAACGCCAAGGTGTCCGACACCAGCGCCGAGGGACTCGGGTTCGCGATCCCGGTCAACAGCGTGATTGGCGAGATCAACGATATCTTAAGCTACGGCTACGTCACCGGGCGCGCGTATCTGGGCGTGTCCACGCAGAACGTCACGCTCGGCGGCTTCCGCTACGGCTTCTTCGGCTACGGCGGCGGCACCAACTGCGTGCAGATCACCGAGGTCCAAAAGGACAGCGCCGCCGAAAAAGCGGGGCTCAAAGCGGGCGATCTGATCCTCTCCGCCGACGGGAAAACCGTTGCGTCCAACGACGACCTTGCCGAGATCATTGCCTCCCACAACGCGGGCGACACCGTTTCATTCACGGTCCGCACCGGCGACACGGAGCGCGAGGTCAGCGTGACCTTCGGCGAATACGTGCCGGCAAATCCTTAACGAGCTGACCCGCATGCCGCCCCGCGCGCTGCGGGCGGCATGCAAAACCGACGGATCGGGACCGTTCCGAATTGCAAGACGGAATTCGGAACGGTCCTTTTTACATGCAGTATGCACACGGTTAAACGGCAGTTTGTGCGCATTTTAAACGGAAAGACGATTATAATTGAACAATTTATGAATTATGCAATGCGTATTCAAAAGGGATATACCGTATATGCAAGGGGCCCAAGACGGTGGATAACTCCGCTTTCCCCGACGAATCGCGGAACAAACGGTGGATAACTTTGTGGACGATGTGGAAAGGTTTGCGAATATGCATGTGTACACAGGCACATGAATATTCACCGATGGGGCGAAAACGCTCGAACCGTAGGCGTTTCGGCGTTTTTTCCGTTATGCATAGCAAAAAGACGCCCCGCGACGCAAAAAAGGAAGATTCTCCGAGAGGAGAATCTTCCTGCGGACGCGCCGCAGAATACGGACGCATCGTCCGGCAAGCTGCATAGGGCCGGCAAGAATGGTATCAGAAGCCGCGTTCTTCGGTCGGAGCTATACTAAGGTATGCGAACGACCGAAAACGACGGCTAATTTGCGGCGAACCGAAAAAAGAAAGAGCGCAAACGCTCTTTCTTCAAATCAGGTATCGTTTTTCTTCTCTCGCCGCAAATGATCTGATGCCGTTATCGCCGGTCCTATCAGTCCCAGATGCGGTACGCCATGAGAAAGTGCTGCTTCCAGTAGTTGCTCTTTAAAATGCTGCTGTCGGTGATGCGCACCTGTCCGCGCGAGGAGGACGCGTCGATCATCTTGCCGTCGCCGAGATAGATGCCGACGTGGCCGGTGTCCATCGACCTGCCCTTGAACACGAGCACGTCGCCGCGCTTTAAGCTGCTCATCGAGGTGATGCGCTTGTACTTCGAGCAGGAGCGCCACACGATGCTGGTCATATAGCCCTGCCGCACGCCCGCCTGGTTCAGACACCAGTACACGAAGCCGGAGCAGTCGAACTTGTTCGGACCCTTTGCGCCGCGGACGTACTTGCAGCCGACCTTGCCCTTGGCGATCGAGATGAATTTCTCGACGCCCTTCGAGGTGGACGAGCTGCCCGAGGAACTGCCGCCCGAGGACGAACCGCCGGACGAGCTTCCGCCCGAGGAGCTGCCGCCGGACGAGCTTCCGCCCGAGGACGAGCCGCCTGAAGAGGATTTCGCGGCCTTGGCCTTGTCGCTGTTGAGCTTATCGAGCGTCTTAGCGTTGATTTCGCCGCTCTGGGTGAGGCTGTTGCGCTTCTGGAACGCCTTGACGGCGGTTTCGGTCGAGTCGCCGAAATAGCCGGTGACCTGACTGCTTCTTAAGTAGCCGAGCTTATGCAGACGCTGCTGCGCGCTCTTGATGTCCGAGCCGCTCATGCCGAAGCGCATCGCGTATTTCACGGCGTTCTTGGAGTTCATCTGCTCCATCGTCGCGGGACCTAAGCAGCCGTCGCGCACGAGTCCGTTCGCTTCCTGGAACGCCTTGATCGCCGAAACGGTCTTGCCGTCCATCTTGCCCTTGGCTTCATAGTCGGAATCGAGATAGCCGAGCTTGATGAGCCGCGCCTGATACTGCATGATGCTGTCGTCCGAGTCGCCGTACTTATAGAAGTTGCCCACGACGTCGTCCGAATACAGCGCGTTGAGCGTTTTCACGCCGACCTTGCCGTCGACCTTGAGCTTGTTCGCGCTCTGGAACGCGCACACCGCGGCGGACGTCTTTTCGCCGAACGTGCCGGTGCGGCTGCTCTTGTCGAGGTAGCCGAGCTCGTAGAGACGGTCCTGTACGTCCTGCACGTCGTCGCCGGTGTCGCCCTCCTGCATGACGTATTCCTTCGCGGTATCGCTGATCAGCGTCGCGTAGGTGCGTTCGCCCAAGATTCCGTCCGGCTCGATGTCGTTGTGCCGCTGGAACGAGGTCAGCGCTTCCAGCGTCTGATTGCCGAAGTATTCGGTCGGTTCGTCGTCGTCCATGTATCCGAGATCCATGAGCGCGGTCTGCACGGTCGCGATCAGCGGATCGGTATCGCCCTTGCGGTACGTCTTGCCCTCGAGATAATTCGTTTCGCCGATCACGGCGGGCTCGGACGCGTCGGTCTCGAGCGGGGCGGGCGTTTCGACTTCGGGGATCTGCGCGGTGGGGACTGCCGTCGGTTCGGGCGTCGGCGTCGACGCGGCGATGCGCACGTCCTCGCTGATCGAACCGGGGCGGACGATCGTGTTCTCGACCGCCTGCGCCATCCCTGCGGGCGGCGTTGCGCGGCAGCTGCCGATCGCAATGCACCCGAATACGATCCCGATGATCAGCGCAAGCAGCAGCAGCGCCGTCGCCGCGATCAGACAAACGCGCAGCGCGCGGCTCGGGACCGCTTTATGAAATTTGTCCAGCAGGCTCTCGAACAGGACCTCGCCGGAGCTTTTTTCCGTTTGTTCCATGGTCGTTTTCCTCATTCAGTACCGTACCACACAGATGTGTCAGAATTGCGTCCGAAATCAAAACATTTCAGCTTTGCGGATAGGTGGAAAGTGCGCTCAACAGCTCTTCGCGCACCTGCGCGCGCCGCCATGCGGGCGCCAGAAGCGTCGCGTGCTTCAGGTTGGTGCACAAAAATCTTCGGATCAGCTCCCACGGCGCGTCGACCTCCGCCCAGATCATCGCGCCCTCGGCGTGCATGCGCACCGCGTCGCCGAAGACGTCCAGAAGCGTTCCGGCAAGGTTTTCCGCGCACAGCAGCGTATGCGTTTCTCTGACGTCGGTCTGATAGATCGTGCGGTCGACGTATGCCTTGACGTCGAGTCCGTCGCGGCATTCGACCAGCGAATCGAGCGCGCGCGCCGGCGTTTCCGAAAGCGTCGTCTGCTCCATGAGATCGCAGCGGTAATGCAGAAGCCTGCCGTAGCCCGTGACCGAAACGATCGCGTAATAATACCCTTCGGCAAAGAACAGCGCGTAGGGCGACACGCTAAACGGCGGTTCGTCCGCCGACGTGCCGTCGGGCTTTGTGACGCGGTAGCGGAACGTGACCTGCACGCCGGTTTCGATCGCCGTTTTCAAAAGATCGAGCGTTTCGAACAGTCCCTCCGGCTGCGGTCTGCGCTCCGTATCGGCGACGTAGATCTCGACCGGGTCCTGCAGCCGCGCGATCGTGCGATCGGACCGGCTTGAACGCGGCGCGCGCAAAAACGCGTCGAGCGCTTCGGGATCGTGCATGTGCATATCGCCGCACAGCACGTCCTCGTCTGCCGATTTCAGATAATACCCCTTGCCGTTGTCCTGATAGGTGGAAAGCGAAAAGCCCATTTCCTGTAAGAGCAGCAGGTTCCTGCCGACCGCCTTGCGCTCGGCGATCATGCCGTAGTCGGCGCAAAGATACTCGATGATCTGCCGTGTAGAAAGCGGCGCCGCCTTGTTCGCGTGCTGTTCGAGCACGCGCAGGATGCACAGCGACAGTGCCTTTTTCCCCTTCGTCTCCGTCATTTCGATGCCCCTTTATTCCTCGTAATAATCTCCGCGCCGGTAATCGTACAAAACCCCCTCGTACTTTTGCGGCTCCTCGAGTACCTTGCCGCAGCCGATCGCGACGCACGCGACCGGGTCTTCCGCGACGTAGCACGGCACGCCGGTCTGTTCCGAGATATACTGATCCAGTCCGAACAGCTGCGCGCCGCCGCCGGTCAGGCAGATGCCGCGCGTGGCGATGTCGCCGGACAGCTCGGGCGGCGTTTGCTCCAGCGTATCCTTCAAAGACTCCGCGATCGAAAGAAGTGGTTCCGCAAGCGCGAACGTCAGCTCGTTCGAGCCGAGCTCCAGCGAGATCGGAAGCCCGCCGCCCAGCGATCTGCCGCGCACGTCCATCTTGAGCTCGTCCTTTCTCGGGTACGCCGACGCGTACGCGATCTTGAGTTCCTCCGCGGCGCGAAGTCCGATCACGATCCCGTGCTGGCGCTTCAGATACCGCACGATCGCGGCGTCAAATTTGTCGCCGCCCACGCGCAGCGAATCGTGCAGCACCGCCTTGCCCATCGAGGTCACGACCATGTCGCACGTGCCCGCGCCGATGTCGAGTACGAGGTTTGCTTTCGGTTCTAAAATATCGAGTCCCGCGCCGATCGCCGCCGCCACCGGCTCCTCCAAAAGGAACGTGTAGCGCGCGCCCGCGCCTTCGGTCGTTTCGATGACCGCGCGCTTTTCCACTTCGGTCGCCGTCGACGGGACCGCGACCACTGCGCGCGGCTTGAAAAAGATGCGGCTGCCCACGATCCGGTTGAAAAACAGCGTCAGCATGCGCTCCGTCGCGTCAAAGTTCGCAACCACGCCGTCCTGCATCGGACGGATGATCATCAGGTTGTCCGGCGCTCTTCCCACCATGTCCTTGGCTTCCTGACCGATCGCGACGAGCTTGCCCGTGCCGCGCTCCACCGCCGCCACGCACGGTTCACGCAGAACGATCCCCTTGCCGCGCACGTACGCGAGCACGTTGCTCGTGCCGAGATCCAACCCGATATCCGATGAATGAAACAGTCCCATACCGATCCTTTCGCCGCTGATCCGGCATCCTTACTTGTACCATAATTGTACCATGCCGCCTCTGAAAAGCCGTGAAGAAAGTGTAAACGAACATATTGCGAAATGTGAATTTTCACGGTATACTGAAGGCTATGGAAGACGTTTTTGCAATCAGACAGGCGGCGTTTGTCACGAGCGCGGGGATCGGCGGGGCGTATCCCGAACCGCTTCCGTGCGAGATCGCGATCGTGGGCAAGTCAAACGTGGGCAAATCGAGCCTGATCAACCGCCTCACCAACAATCAAAAACTCGCGAAGACCTCGTCGCAGCCGGGCAAGACGCGGCTGGTCAATTTCTTTCTCATCAACCGCGCGTTCTACCTTGTGGACCTGCCGGGATACGGGTTTGCGAAGGCGTCGAAGGCGGAGCAGAAAAGCTGGGGCGAGCTCCTCGAACAGTATCTTTCGAGCGGGCGGGTCAAGCATCTTCTGATGCTGATCGACATCCGGCACGAACCGACGCGCGACGATCTTCAGATGTTCCGGTATCTTTTGTACTACGGCATCCCGTATACGCTCGTGGCGACCAAGGCGGACAAGATCGCAAAGTCCAAACGCAGACAGGAAGCGAACGCGCGCGCCAAGCAGCTCGGCGCGCCGCCGTTTGCGATCCCGTTCTCGGGCGAAACGGGCGAAGGCAAGTCGGAATTGCTCGAACGGATCGGTCAGATCTGCGCCGACGCGGCGCCGGCGCAAAAAGAACCCGAAAAAGAGGAAGAAAGGTCTTGACAAGCACAAGGGAAGTTTGCATACTATGCTGTGAACTCTGCAAGCGAGGTATTTGAGAACAATGCTGAAGAAATGCCCGATTTGTGAACTGAACTATCTGCGCGGAGACGAGACCATGTGCCGCGTGTGCGCCGCGGAACGCTCGAAAAAGCGCGCGGCCGAACCCAAAGAGGATGAGGTAATTCTGTGCAGCGAGTGCGGCGAAAAGCCCGCGCTGCCGAACCATGATCTGTGCGAGGACTGCCTGAAGGAGCAAAAGCGTCAGGCGAACCTCGAGATACTGGCGGATAAGATCCGCGCCGACGAGGCGGAGGATCCGCTCGAAGAGGATATTTCCGACACGGACGAGGAGGAGTAACCGTCCGCGCGGTCCGGAAGAAAGCGAGACGCGTATGCCCAACGTGTATGCCATCGGCGATCTGCACCTGAGTCTGTCCGTTCCGAACAAGGCGATGGACGTATTCGGCGCACACTGGAGGGGACATACGGAACGCATCTTTGAGGCGTGGCAGGATACGGTAAAGGACGACGATCTGGTGCTCGTGCCGGGCGACGTGAGCTGGGCGATGTATTTAAAGGACGCGCAGGCGGACCTTGATTTTATCGGCGCGCTGCGCGGAACGAAGCTTCTTTTGCGCGGCAATCACGATTACTGGTGGCAGAGCGTGACCCGGGTGCGCGCCGCGCTTCCCGAAAAGATGTTTGCGCTGCAGAACGACGTGTTCCGCTTCGGCGACGTGTTCATCGCGGGCACGCGCGGGTGGACGGTTCCGCAGTCGCCGCGGTTTAAGGAGAGCGCCGACCGAAAGCTCTTTGCGCGCGAATGCATCCGGCTCGACCTGTCGCTTTCGAAGCTTCCGAAGGACGTGCCCTGCGTCGGCATGCTGCACTACCCGCCGTTTTCCGAAAGCGGCGAACAAACCGCGTTCTCCGAACGGTTCGAACAGGCGGGCGTCTCCGACGTCGTCTACGGACACCTGCACGGCGCGTCGCACCGCACCGCGTTCGAAGGCGAGTCGAACGGCGTAACGTACCATCTGGTTTCCGCCGATTATCTCAATTTTGTGCCGAAAAAGATTTTGTGACAGGCTGTCGATAACGGCACCAGACCATTTGCGGCGAGAGAAAAAGAATAAGAATAAAGCATGAAGAAAGAGCGCAGACAAGCGCTCTTTCGTTTGATTGATTTCGCCGCAAATTAGCCGATGTTTTCACTCTTTCGCATACGTCAGTATAGCTCAGAGCGAAAACACGGCTTCTGATACCATTCTCGGCAGCCTCATGCGGCTAATCCAAGATCAAAAAGATCCTGCCTTCCGTTTCGACGAGCACGCCGAGCCGCTCGGTAAACGTCAGCGAGAACGTGCCGGTGTCGAGATCGGCGTCACGCTCGGCGCGGTACAGCGCGTACGCGCCGTCCTCCTCCGCGATCGCCAAGAATCCG
>Ga0310697_10004563_pt1 | contig 13644 bp, 12 predicted proteins | sample 172DNAGHGlowgp2_FD_203883 | JGI IMG/M metagenome (GOLD analysis project Ga0310697, IMG submission 203883) | Sheep rumen microbial communities from Palmerston North, Manawatu-Wanganui, New Zealand - 1728 DNA GHGlow gp2 (v2) (version 2) | ecosystem: Host-associated > Mammals > Digestive system >...
GCATCAGTTGGAGCAAGGGTCCGCACAATGCTTATGCTTCTGTAGCGATGAGCCATCGTGAACCGGAACGTGACAACTTCACCGACAACTACAAGTACCCCTTCCCAAAGGCAGAACAGATGCTCGACTACGAATTGGGCTACAACTTCAATACTAATAAGGTACGCTTAGGCGCGAGCCTTTATTATATGGACTATACCGACCAGTTCGTGCAGACAGGCGAGCTGAGCGAAATTGGAGAACCTCTGACCACAAACATCAAGGACTCCTATCGTATGGGAATGGAGCTGACTGCTGCTTGGGACATTTGTCCGCTGCTGACGCTTGAAGGCAATGCCGCTCTGAGTCAGAACAAGCTGAAGAACTTCGACGAAGTGGCTAGCGTTTACTGGGAAGACGATTGGCAAATTATCCATCACGACAAATCCACCATCGCCTTCTCGCCATCTGTACTTTTGAACGGCTTCCTCAATTTCCATTGGAAGAGGCTCAATGCCACTTGGCATACGAACTTCGTGAGCCGTCAGTATCTCGACAATACCGAGAACAAGGACCGCTCACTTCCTGCCTTCACAACCTCCAACCTCAACCTCTCCTATACCCTACCCTGCAATCGTTGGGCTGGGCTTCGTGAAGTCGTCTTTGGAACCTACCTTACCAACCTCTTCAATGCTCGTTATGCTGCAAACGGTTGGGTGTATAGCACAATCTGCGATGACTACGGACATCCCGACGAGAACCGCTACTATCAGATTGGCTTCGTCCCTGCTGCAGGCTTTACAGCAATGGGAAGCGTGACGTTGAGGTTCTAACTCTTAACTCTTAACTCTTAACTTTTATCTTTTTACTTTTATCTCTTAACTCAATAAGATGGACTTCTTGATTAATCATTGGCTCGACATCACTACAACCCTTCTGGGGCTTGCTTATATCTTGTTGGAGTACAAGGCTTCGATTTGGATGTGGGCTGTCGGAGCAGTCATGCAAATCCTGGGCATCGTGCTTTACTATCAGAAAGGCGTTTATGCCGATTGCGGCATGGAGTTCTACTATTTGGCAATGACGGCTTACGGTTATTGGAAATGGAAAACGCTTTCCAATAAAGAAGGAGTTAAAGAAGAGCTTCCCATCACACACATTCCTGTGCCTCTAGCCCTGTTGTGGACGGCCATCTTCCTTGTCCTGTGGTTCGTCATCTGGTGGCTGCTGACATCCTTCACCGACTCTACTGTCCCCATTGCCGATGCGTTTACCACTTCGCTATCCCTCGTTGGCATCTGGGCTTTAGCACATAAGTATCTGGAACAATGGTTCGTGTGGATTGCAGTGGATATCGTCACCTGCGTGCTCTACTTCCACAAGGACATTCCCTTCAAGGCCTCTCTCTATGGCCTCTACGTCGTCATCGCCGTGTTCGGCTACCTTCGTTGGCGAAAAATGATGAAGAGATAAAGAGAACTTATTATTTTGGAATTATACATTTTGAATTTTGAATTATATAACTGATATCATCTTCGACCTTGGGGGCGTGCTGCTCGACCTCAACATGGAGGGCATTGGAGAGGCTTGCAAACGCCTCGGCATCAATCCCGAACTGTTCTTCGTCAAAACAGACGCAGAGAACACATCTACCGTCTGTCAAGGCATTTCTGCAAGCAAAGTCATCACGGCCTATCAGGTCGGAAATGTGACAAGCGAGGAGTTCCTTACGCTCGTGCTGAGTCATTGTGGCGAAGGTATCACAAAAGAAAACATCATGGAGGTTTGGGATGCTTGCATCGGACTGATTCCAAAGTGGAGGCTTGACCTGATAAAAGCTCTGCGAAGCAATGGCTATCACACACACCTGCTCTCCAACACCAACGACTTGCATTGGGAAGAGATAAAACGTCGTTATTTTTCTGAGGAAGGCTATACCTGCGCCGACCTCTTCGACCACGTCTTTGTCTCGCACGAAGTGCATCTTGCAAAGCCAGATCCAGCCATATATCATCATGCAGTTCGCGTGATAGGACGACCGGCTGAGCAGTGCCTCTTCATCGACGACACACTCCTCAATGTAGAGGCAGCCCAAAGAGAAGGACTGCAAGGAGCTTGGCTCGACATAAAGGAGGAAGACGCTCTGAAGGCAATACTTGGTAAGTATCTCCATTAAGAACGCATTTGCCTGCCCTTATAGAGCAAATCCCATGCCGTGAGGGAGGGAAATGTCACAGAGGCAAGGGAATTGCCGCCTTTGGCGTGATAAGAACTCCTTCGCAACCTGCGTATGGAGGAACGCTGCTTGTGGATGTCGCAACGCAGCCTGCGTTTCTTGAATCGCAACCTGCGTCTTCAGAATGCTATGTCGGCAAGAAAGGAATTCCCTGCCTCCCAATGCCTTTTCCAAAGAGAAGGGAGGAAAGTTGGGGCTGTCGGAAACAGACAATATGAAAGATTCTGTCGCAGAGTGGCACGACTATAAAGATATTTTTGTATCTTTGCCGCATCAAACCAAACTGAGAGCGATATGAAAATGAACATCTGGGGGCTGCTACGTAATATCCTGCCCTTTGTTTTGCCCTATAAATGGCTGATTGTTGTGACACTCGTCCTGACGCTCATCGGCTCGTTGATGGCGCAGGTAAATGCTGTGGTGCTGGACCGCGCAGTAGATGCCATTAATGCGATGATGCAACAGCCCGAGGGTTTTCATTGGAGCCAGGCAGTCAAGCTTCTGACCATCATTTCCGTCATCCTTTTGGGCAAGGAAGTCATTGGCGCCGTCGTTACTTTCTGCCAGCGATACTATGGTGAGCGGATGCGTATTCTGGTCTCGCGCGACATGTCGTTGAAGGTGGTGGACCGCATCCTCTCTTTCCGCATGGCATTCTTCAATAGCGAAGGCAACGAGACGGGCAAACTCCAGTCGCGAATCGACCGAGGCATCATGAGCATGAGCAACACGGTAAACAACTTCTTCATCGAGATTCTGCCCCTCTTCACGAGCGCCATTCTTGCCCTCTGCCTCATGTTTGCCGCCAACGTTTACGTGGGTCTCGTGGCTCTTTGCATCGTGCCGCTCTACTTCTGGGTTACCTACATCCAAGCCTCTCGAATGAAAGGCGGAAGAAGAGGAATTTTCGGAGGTCATCAGGCCGTCAGCCAAGGCATTTTGGGCATTATCGAGAGTATGAACGTCATAAAATCGTTCAATCGCGAACAAACCGAAGCCGACAAGCAAGCGGCTTTACAGCAAGAAATGACCAATCTGCAACTGAACACGCGCAAGCAGGCCTACCTTTTCAACGGCTTGAAGAGTTTCCTCGAGCAGATTGGAACGGTGCTCATCATCATTCTGACGGCCTATCTCGTCTTGATTGACTACCCAGGAATGTCCATCGGAAAAATCATGTACCACGTGATGCTCTTCGCCAACGTAAGCGCTCCAATCCGCCAGTTGCACCGCATCTACGACGACATGAACGACGCCCTCATCTATGCTGAGGGATTCTTCGGCATACTGCAAGCCGACGACGAGGTGGAACCCACAGGAAAGCACCATCCAGAGCAGGTGCGAGGCGACTTCGTGCTACAGAATGTGGACTTCACCTATCCCGGAGGAACCCAAGCGCTTTTCGACGTCTCGATGCACATCGAGAGCGGCAAGATAACGGCACTCGTCGGGTTGAGCGGCGCAGGAAAGAGCACCATCGTCAACCTGCTCGACAAGTTCTATCTGCCACAAAAAGGCTCAATTCGTCTCGACGGACACGAGTTGGGGGAATGGGACACCCAGTGGCTTCGCGAAAACGTGGGGCTGGTGCTCCAGAAAAACCATATCTTCGACGGCTCCATCGAGGAGAATATTCGCTATGGCTGCCCCACAGCCACGCACGAAGATGTGGTACAGGCGGCCCGACAAGCCTATATCTACGACCAGATAATCGCTCTGCCACACGGTTTCGAGACGTCAGCCCTTCAATTGAGTGGCGGCCAGCAGCAGCGCATCGCCATAGCCCGCATGTTCATCAAGAACCCGCCCATCATCTTCCTCGACGAACCGACGGCCAGCCTCGATGCCATTGCCGCAGAACAGATAAAAGCCTCCATCGATGCCATCAAGAAAGGCCGCACCGTCATCATCATTTCGCACAACATCGGCCAGATCATCGATGCCGACCAGATATACGTCCTGCAGCAAGGGCGCGTAGTGCAGGCGGGTTCGCCTTCGGAAGTATATCGCCAAGGCGGACTCTACAAGGAAATCTTCGACGCAAGCGCCAGCAGCATGAATGTCGATAAGATAGCCAGCATCGCATCCTCTGCCGGAGCAAACCTAAGACATTAACAGAACGAGAATCATGATACAAGAAAAGAGTACAGATTTCAGGCACGTGTTGCCCATCCAGATTCGTTTCAACGACGTAGATAAGTTCGGGCACGTCAACAACACCATCTATTTCCAGTTCTACGACACAGCCAAGACCGACTATTTTGCAGCCGTCTGCCCCGATGTCGATTGGGAAACAGTTGCCATCGTCGTGGTGAAGATAGAGGCCGAGTTCCTCTCGCAGATCAAGGCTGGCGAGCACATTTCAGCCAGAACGCGCGTCGTGAAGATTGGCAACAAGAGTTTCCAGTTGGATCAGGACATCATCAACACCGACACGCAGGAAGTGAAGTGCCGCTGCCTCTCCGTCATGGTGCTCTACGACCTGGTCCGCCACCAGTCCATGCCCTTCCCCGCTGCCTGGCGCCATGCAATCTGCCAGTACGACGGCCTCGAAGAATAGTCCCCTATTTGTCCCAAGCGCGGAGGTCGGTCATGGCCTCGAGGCGGTCTTCCTGGCTGTCGGGCAGGCTGGAGAAAAAGTCGAAGCCGGTCATGTGTTCGATTTCATCGACGCTCCGCACAGCATCTTCCATGGGTTGCGGGGCATTGTCGTTGGTATAGTAGAAACCGATGGCTTTCTCCTTGCCCTTCTTCAGCGAAAGAACAACTTTATAGAAGCCTTTTGGAACCGCCATTCTGTGCTTCTTGCCAAAGTGTTTCGGGTTCTCGGGAAAGACGGGACCACAGACGATTTGAACGCTTCCGTCCTTTCTTGCCCAGTCGCGACAAGCGCGTTCCAGGTGCTCCCACCAAACCTTGTTCAGCTCTGCATTCTGCGGACAAATGTTGGTCATGTAGTGACAGTCTTGCATGGCCTGCTGGCTCCATTTCATATCACCTGCAGGACACATGTGACCTCGTCCGTACTGGCCACCATTATAGTCCCACGAAGCGACTTGATACTGCTTCGGAACGGACTCATCTTCTTTGAATTCGACGTTTTGTCTTGACACTTTGCCACGCGTCTCTGCAGCCGTCAGTTCCCATGCAACCCAAAGAGGACACATCGTCTTGGTGTCGTAAAGCAGAGAGAAGCCTTCGTGCTCGACAAGAATGGTGCCCTTTGAGTCAGCAACAACAGGAGCCTCATCTCCGAGTTCTTCTGCAGGAAGGGAAGCTTGGGCTGCGTTAAATTCATTCGACGAAACCGTCTCCTCCGTTACTGGAGCTTCTTCTGAAGGCGTTTCTCTATTCAAATACTTCTGCGCAAACAAGAGCGCCACGAGAACCAATATGGGCAGGAGCGTTTTAAGGAACTTATTATTCATGAAGCTGTTTCATTAGATTGTACTGACCTTTCTTTTGTGTCATCTTGCCGAAGTTTATGGCGTGATGCGGACAAGCATGATAGCAAGCGAGGCAACCGCTACAATGCTTCTGCCATTGAGGGACTTCATCGACTATCATGATGTTACCTACAGGACACATCTTTTGGCATCTCCCGCACGAAATACATTTAGAAGCATCAACACGGAAATACTTGTCCGTCACGAGGTAGCGATTGAACAAAGGACGGATGACGTAGGTCTTTGTCCATGGGAAAGGTCCGCGCTTCAGTTTTCGAACTTGCTTACGTTCTTTAATGCAAGCCGCAATTTCCTTTACAGAAAATTCTTCCTGTGCGAACTTCTCTTTACACTCCTCTTTGCTATCGACGTCGAAGCCTGGCAAGCAGACATAAACATCGGGCATCAGCACAGAGAAAGCCGCATCGAGCTTCCTTCCTAAAGCCTTCTCCAAGACTTCATCGGCATAGCCCATATCGTCGCCACAAGTCATGACGGCATAGAGATAGCAACTCTCGAACCGCATATTACGGGCAAACTGCTCCACAACATTCGGTATGCCCCAACCATAGACGGGAAAAACAAGGCCTATCACCTCGTCATTGGTCGGTGCAGGCAAAGTCATTGGACAAAGCCTCTCGCCAAGTGCATCGGCAAGATGTCGAGCCACATAGAGGCTGTTACCGGTTCCTGAGAAGTAGTAAATCATTCTTCGAGTGCTTTCAAGGCACGATAGATGAGGATATCCGATTGCTCTGTTATCTTGAAGTTGCGCAAGTCGCCTTTGGCGATATGCAGAGGCGTGACGCCCAGTTCTCCAGCAAGGGTGAAGATGCTCTGCGATTCGTTGATGTTGTGCTCCTTTGCGAGTTGCATCATCTGATAAAGCGCAGCAAGCGGGAATGTATGAGGCGTCTGTGCTCGCATCAAGCCCTCTCGAGGCATGAAGCTGTCGGAAGTGCTGCCATTTTCTGTCACGAGATACGCTTCATAGCTCGGAAGAGCCGTAATGGCATTACCTCGGGTCAGGCAAACGGCTATGTTTCGGCTGATGATGTCTTGTGTAATAAGGGGTCGCACAGCATCGTGAACGAGAACAATGGCATCAGTATCTGTTTTGACTTCTGCCAAATGTTCGATACCGTTGCGAGCTGAAGCAAAACTGCTTTCTCCAGCACGAATGATGCCACTCAACTTGCTAATTCCTCCGCGTTCTGCCTCTTGTCGCGCAAAGCCTTCCCATTCGGATGTGCAAACGAGATATATCTCATGAATGAGCGGGTGCTGCTGAAAAGCTTTCATCGTATGAAGGATGACCGATTCGCCATCTATCTCCATGAACTGCTTTGGCACAGAGGCATGCATTCGCTCGCCCGTTCCGCCAGCCAAGATGAGTGCTATGTTGTGGCTCTGCTTCATATTGCACAAAGTTTTTGATGCAGCTTATGGCTGAAGGATTCGTGACGATGGATGGTATAGAGTCGCAAGGCTTCGAGCACAGTCATCTCGAAAATGAAATAAATCCAGGGATATCCGATGAGTGTTGAAATGAAGAGAACAATGACGCGAGTGTCGAAGGTCAGGATGTTGCAGAGCGGCATCAGTGGCAGACTTTCCTTGCGGAACTGCTGTCGAACGGGATCGTCTATGGGGAGCTTCTCTATCAGAGGTCGCAGCAACTGGAACTCAGGTGTCTGTCGCTCCTGCGTACGCATGTAGCGGACATAGAAGAAGAGGTAGAACTTCTCGAACCACTCTTTCTTGTTCCATTTGAGGCTCTCCATTCGTCTTTGCTGTTCGACAGATGTGTCGAGCTCGCTGTGTTCCTGTCCCAGCGTTGCCCAAAGATGGACATTGCGGTAATAGTCTGCTATGCCGCATTGACGCGAATGGCAATAGAAGCCTGCCCAAAGAATGATGAGGAATATCCAGAAGCCCCAAACGGGATAAAGCCTGATTGCTATACCGATGTAAATGCAGATGAACCACAACTCGCCGCCAAAGCCATCGAGGACTCGACCGATGAGTGTCGTCTTTCCTGTCATCCTTGCCAGTTGTCCGTCGGCACAATCGTACCAGTTTGCCCAGATGAGCATGAACATGCCGATGAGGTTGTAGCGAAGGTCGCTGGAGGCAAAGAAATAAGCAGAAGCACAGCCAATGACGATGCTCAGCAGCGTTACCACAATGGGGTGAACATGCAGCCAACGAAAGAACAGCGCCCAAAGATAGCCTGGGGTGCGAGTGACGTAGAGTTCGAAGTTGCCCTCTGTGTCACGAGATTTCATTGTAGCAAGAACACGCTGCTTGAGGCTCATTCGAATGTCATTTCTCCGAAGAACTCGGAACGATGGAAGTCGGGATTCTCCGTCTTGATGGGGTTCCAACTGATGAAGTGAGGAACAGGCAGATTGTCGCCACACTTATAGACGTTGCCCTTTGCCTTCAGTCCGTCGAAGCTCCCAAGTTTGTGCTTGAAGAAGGTCGTGATGGGCACACGAAGCGCTACTTCCCATTTCGTAGGCTCTTCGCGAACGTCGAATGGCTCGGTGCCAAGCGAAGCCCAACGGTCAACGCCTTGCATGACTTGCAATGGAGCAGGCACGCGTCCGTTTCTGTCTTTACCAACAGCTACGATGAGCTTGCCCGTGCAATTGCATTCGAGATTATAATAGAGGCCATCTGCTTCGACAGGCATGATGAAGAACTCCACACAAGCGTCTTCCCAGATGTGCTGATGGTCCTGCTGAGCCACAGCCCTAACGCTTTGCTCCTCAACACGATAGTGCAGCAAGAGTGCTTCGCCATCATGGGCAGCAGCGAACTCAACCTTGGGCTTATAGGGATAGCTTTCAGGCCAGTTGACGTTGGTGATGGGCGTATAGTTAATGCCTGCAGCAAGCAAAGCGGCAGGGATGTCAGTTGCTGAAGCAACCGTTTGTGCAAGTTTAGGGATAATCAGTGATTGCATGATATTATTCAGATTTGTCTTCCTTACTGTCTTCTGTCTTCTCTTCTGCCTCGCTGTCCTTGCTCTTCTTTGCAGCCTTTTGGCGTTCAGCGCGAACGGAGTACTTGCGCTTGGGCTTTGCTTCTTCCACTTCTTCGGATTCAACCTCTTCAGACTCTTCAGAGGACTCGACTTTCTCTTCCATTTCCTGAGTCTTAGCCTTTGCTTTTGCTTCCGATTCCTTAGCACGCTGCTCTGCTTCTTTAGCCTTCTTATCAGCATCCTTCAAGGCTGCTTTCACGGCTTTTTCCTTTTCTTTTTCTTCTTTTTCAGCAGCTTTCTCCTTTTCTTCGGCTTCTTTTTCAAGTTCGCGCTCCGACTTCTTGGGGGCAGCCTTGCCCTTACCTACTGGCTCGGCCTTATCCTTTCCAACAGAAGGTTTGCCTGCAGGTTCTGCCTTTTCCTTTCCATTAGAGGTCTTGCTTGGAAGATCGTTCTTGTCGGTTCCTGAAGGGGTTTTGCCAGCAGGAGCCTTGGCTTTGGGGTCTTTGGGGTCTTTGGGATCTACAGAGCCCTTAGTGTCTTTAGGCTCCTTTGAATCTTTAGAATCTTTTGGGGTGCCTATTTTCTCCGAACCTTCAATCTTGCCAGGCTTGTCTGTCTTCTCCGAGCCTTCAATCTTGCCGGGCTTGTCTGTCTTCTCTGAACCTTCAACCTTGCCGGGCTTGTCTGTCTTTATATCTTTTTTGCCATCGGCTTTGGGCTCCAGCTCTTTGTCCATGGGTTGAGCGTCTTTCTTTTCGTCTGCTTTGACATCTTTCTTGCCGTCAGCTTTGACATCTTTCTTGCCGTCAGCCTTCTCTGGGTCAGCCTTCTCTGCAGCTTCGGCCTTCTCTGCATTCTTGGCAGCTTCTTCCTGAGCTTTCTTCTCGGCTTCCTTCTCCTTAGCACGAGCAGATTGCTTCTTCTTCGAAGCCTTCAGCTGCTCTTTCTCCTGCTTTTTAGCCTCCCTTTCTGCGTCTTTCGCAGCCTTTGCCTCAGCTTTCTTCTCAGCTTCTTTCTGCTTTATTTCACGTTGTTTAGCTGCCTTCGCCTCCTTAGCGGCTTTTATCTTTGCTTCCACGTCGCCCTGAAGCTCTTCGGGAATGTAGGGCTTCACCTCGTAGTACTTGCCGTTGCGCTTGGCTTCCTTGAGTTTCATCTTGTCGCGCTGAGCTTGAGTACGCGATTTCTCAAGGTCGCGATTGAGTGTACGGAGCGTTCTTTCCTCTTCCTTGAGTTGAGTACGTGTAGCTTTCAGTTGCTCCTTCACGTCCGTAATGCGGTCCTTCAGGTACTTCTGAATGGTGTCGGGATTGGTGTAGAGCGCCTGAGCCGAAGCAGAGGAATTACCCAAGCCGAGCATCAAAGTCTGCAACAGGAAGCAGACAAATATGGACTTCAGAATAGCTTTCATAGTCAATATTCAATTTTCAATATACATTATTCAATAAGATATCGGGCACAAATTTAGTGATTTCTTGCCACACGGCAAAGCTTTCATCGATTTTTCTGGAATAAGACGCAAAAAAACGCCGCACGCGGGGATTGCAATCGCCGCACGCGGAAATGGTCAACGCCGCACGCGGGGATGAAAACGCCGCCTGCGGGGACGAAAAACTCACCACGTTAAGTTAATCAACTCACCACGTTAAGTTAATCAACTCACCACGTTAAGTTAATCAACTCACCACGCTTAGTTGGACAAAGTCCCTGCCATTAAATGCTGATGACAAGTCCCTCGTTGGCAAGTATGGTGTTGGGGAAGACGCTCTGAGCCTCTGCAAGGAGAGCTGCTTCGTCCTTGATGGAGGCACTGAAGTGACCGATGCAGAGCCGCCCTACCCTTGCATCTCGAGCCAAAGTGGCTGCTTGGAGGGCTGTCGTGTGACAGGTTTGCTCTGCTCTAAGTGCGCGTTCATGGAAGTAAGTGGCTTCGTGATAAAGCAAATCGACGCCATCAATAACACTCTTTAACTCAGGCAAATAGATGGTGTCGCTGCAATAAGCAAATGAACGGGAAGGCGTAGCCGGAGTGGTCAGCTTTTCGTGAGGAATAACGGTGCCGTCTTCAGTGGTCCACGAAGCTCCAGCCTTGATGTTGTTGATCTGGCTGACGGGAATATTGTAGGCATCAATCATCTCCCTTCTGATGTGCGGCAAATTGGGTTTCTCCCTGAAAAGAAAGCCGACTGAGGGAATGCGATGCTGGAGGGGGATGCTGTAAACGGAGATACTTCGGTCTTCGAAGATGAGTTCATGCTTGCTTACGTCAACAGGATGGAAGAGCACTTTGTACTGAATCTCCGCGTAGTAAGTGCTCATGAGGAACTGAAGCAGCTCGACAACTTGCTGCGGCCCATGAATGTGGAGCTCGGCTGTTCTTCCCAACAAGTCCATCGTGCCTATCAGTCCAGGCAGCCCGAAAACGTGGTCGCCATGATTGTGACTGATGAAAATGTGCCCGATGTTCATCATCGAGAGCCCCATCCGCTGCATCTGAGCCTGTGCGCCTTCGCCACAATCAATCATGAAGAATTTGCCCCTCACATTCAGTATCTGCGAGGTTGGCTGGTGACGCGTGGTGGGCTTTGCAGAGCCGCAACCCAATATGTTTAACTCAAAAATCAAAATAAATTTGTATTAGAAGTTAATTCGCTATGCTCATGGAAGAAAGAAAAAGCCCCCACCCCTTTATTGGGGTCGGGGCTGTCATTGCTTATTGGAATGTCGTTTATTCCTCTGCTTTTGGCTCAGCTGCAGGAGCTTCTGCCTCTGCAACGGGTTCAGCCTTGGGCTCTTCAGCTACGGGCTCAGCTGCAGGCTCTTCTGCCTTTGCTTCAGCCTTCTTGGTAGCCTTCTTTGCCTTGGGCTTTGCCTCAGCTGTCTCGGCCATCTTAGCCTTGAGCTCTGCCAGAGCGTCGAGGTCGCCAAGCGTTGTGCTGGCTGCCTGGTTCTGAACAACGGGCTCTTCCTTCGGAGCGGCCTTGCGAGTTGCCTTCTTGGCCTCACGAGCCTCGCGAGCTTCTGCACGCTGCACATCCTCGAAGATGCGGCTGTGAGAGAGGATGATGCGCTTGCTGTCCTTGTTGAACTCAATCACCTTGAACTGCAGCTTCTCGCCCTTCTGAGCCTGAGTGCCGTCTTCCTTAACGAGGTGCTTGGGAGTGGCAAAGCCTTCCACGCCATACTCGAGCTGGATGACTGCGCCCTTGTCGAGCATATCGACGATAGTGCCTTCGTGAATGCTGTCAACGGTGAAGACTGTCTCGAATACATCCCAAGGATTCTCCTCAAGCTGCTTGTGACCGAGAGACAGACGGCGGTTGGCCTTGTCAATCTCGAGAACGCAAACCTCGATCTCAGCACCAATCTGCGTGAACTCGCTGGGGTGCTTGATCTTCTTGGTCCAACTGAGGTCGCTGATGTGAATGAGGCCGTCAACGCCTTCTTCAATCTCAACGAAGATACCGAAGTTGGTGAAGTTGCGAACCTTAGCAGTGTGCTTGCTGCCAACGGGATACTTCTCTTCGATGTTCTCCCAGGGATCGTCCTTGAGCTGCTTGATGCCGAGAGACATCTTGCGCTCTTCGCGGTCGAGAGTGAGGATGACTGCTTCAACCTCGTCGCCCACCTTCATGAAGTCCTGAGCGCTGCGAAGGTGCTGGCTCCAAGACATTTCGCTGACGTGGATGAGACCTTCTACGCCAGGAGCAATCTCGATGAATGCACCGTAGTCGGCCATAACGACAACCTTACCCTTCACGTGGTCGCCCACCTTGAGGTTGGGATCAAGAGCATCCCAAGGATGAGGAGTGAGCTGCTTCAGGCCGAGAGCAATGCGCTTCTTCTCGTCGTCGAAGTCGAGAATAACGACGTTGATCTTCTGGTCAAGCTGCACGATTTCCTTCGGATCGCTTACGCGGCCCCAGCTGAGGTCTGTGATGTGGATGAGACCGTCCACGCCACCAAGGTCGATGAAGACACCGTAGTTGGTGATGTTCTTGACGATACCCTCCAGCACTTGACCCTTCTCGAGCTTGCCGATGATTTCCTTCTTCTGCGCCTCGAGCTCTGCTTCGATGAGAGCCTTGTGGCTGACAACGACGTTACGGTAGTCCTGATTGATCTTGACAACCTTGAACTCCATCGTCTTACCTACGAAGATATCGTAATCGCGGATGGGCTTCACGTCGATCTGGCTGCCGGGCAGGAATGCCTCGATGCCAAAGACGTCGACAATCATACCGCCCTTAGTGCGGCACTTCACGTAGCCCTTGATGATTTCCTGATTGTTGAGTGCTTCGTTGACACGGTCCCAAGAGCGAGATGCGCGAGCCTTCTTATGAGAAAGAATGAGCTGGCCCTTCTTGTCTTCTTGGTTCTCGATGTAAACCTCAACGGTGTCGCCCACCTTGAGGTCGGGATTGTAGCGGAATTCGCTCATAGGTATGATACCATCGCTCTTGAAGCCGATGTTAACCACCACCTCGCGCTTGTTCATCGAGATGACGGTACCGTCAACTACATCGTGGTCACTTACCTTGTTCAGAGAACCCTCATAGGCCTCTGTTTGAGCCTCGCGGCTCACACCTGCGTTGCTGTCGCCCTGTTCGAATGCTTCCCAATCGAAATCTGGGAGAGGAGCAACATTTTTCAAATCTGCCATACAGATTAATTAAAAGTTAGTAATTAAAGTTAATTATCGCTTGTGCAAAATCAATTTTTGCGCGGCAAAGGTACAACAATTTTCCGAAACTGCCAAACAAAGGCGCAGAAAAAATGTTCCACGCTCCATTGAATCATTTCCAACTTAGGGTGTGAAACGCCGATGAAATGGGTGATTTTGCACTTCTAGTGTATTGGGGTGTCTTACCCTGAAAAACGTTGAATCAAAAACAACGTTTTAAAATGGATAAAAAAGAAGATTCAGATTTGTTGGAGTTGCAAGAACTTGCACTAAATCTCCAAACATTTAAAAAGCACAAGTCTTT